>TARA_B110000014_G_scaffold264480_1_pt1 | contig 16135 bp, 18 predicted proteins | sample TARA_B110000014 | Tara Oceans TARA_B110000014 (sample SAMEA4396468) | marine metagenome | biome: Westerlies Biome; feature: [MES] marine water layer (ENVO:01000295) within the mesopelagic zone...; material: water (ENVO:00002006), including particulate matter (ENVO:01000060) such... | reverse complement strand
TTCAGAACGTCGTCGAACAACTGTGATGTCACATCCAAAGGGGTCAAGAAGGGGGAGTAGGCATTGAGTGATTCCACCTGCACCAAGTATGCAAACTCGCGAGTCGCCAAGAACCCGACCGATCGGTTCACCCCAAGAAGTCGCTCTGGAGTAGCCATGAAGATTTTTAAAGCCTCCTAGAGATAAAGTAAGTGCGGTTTCGGCAACTTCGCGTGCATAAATGCCTTTACCGCATGTCCAAGTCCATTTATCGTCAAGATAAGGGACAAACGGTTCTATCCCGGCATAAGGAAGCTGAATCCATTTAAGATTCGGAGCACTCTCAGAAATTTCTGGAAAAAAATTAGCTTTAGAGGGGTCAGCCCAAATCAATCCCTCAGCATCTTCAACTGTGCAGAGATTAGCTCCAGCATCTTGTACAGATTTACACAAGACATCAAACATCTCCGGTCGAGTAGAAGGAGCTACTGCGACAGAACGAGTCAAGAGAACACCAAGAAAAATTTACCCAAGAGAAGGGGTTCCAGCATATGGAGCAGGATCACCTTCACCGGGTAACTCGGGTCGCGACCAAGAAGACAAGTCAGATAGCTCCTGAGCCACTCTTCGCCAAGATTCAGGATCCCAATTTTCTGCTGAATCTAGAACTGAACCATCCTGTTTTAAGACAACGAAGGCTGGAACATTGGATAATTCAAGAGATCGAACCAGAGTCCGCTCAGGATCTGCCAAAGCAAAAATTTCCTCTGCTAACGGACCAAGAAATTTTTGAGCGCCTTCAGAATCTGTTCCCGTAACTAAATAAGCAACTCTCACATCTGCTCCTCGAAAATTCGAAAGAACACGTCGGGCCGTATTTAGAATCCAAGAACTTTCGTGGGTGTATGGATCTAGTACTACAACAGCAAGAGGGAAGTTTGTCAAAAATTCTTTTAACGGTCTTGGGTCGCCCGAAACTGGATGGATTTGTATGTTGAGGTCAGGATTAGTTGCCACAAGTGGTGACGCTAGCAAGTGAATCAGTATTCTGACGACATATGGAAGATGTTCTTTGTGACCTACTACTGTCAATACTGTGAACACCAAGGAACTTACACGAATTCTTCCCATCGATATTCTCGTATGGGGCGCAGAACACTTACGTGACTTGCCGTGGAGAAGAACACGAAACCCTTGGTTTGTATTAGTTGCTGAAGTGATGCTTCAACAAACTCAAATAGATCGAGTTCTTTCGAAGTGGCCGGCATTTCTGGAAGAATTTCCAACAGTAATAAGTTGTGCTGTGGCGCCAACTTCTGAAGTGGTAAAACAATGGGAAGGAATGGGTTTTAATCGTAGAGCGGTGCTGCTGCATCAGGCTGCAAAATCTATAAAAGATAATCATGGAGGGGAAGTTCCATTAGAGCTTGACGAGCTTTTATTACTTCCTGGTATAGGGCCATACACGGCTCGAGCGATTCTCGCTTTTGCATACGAACAAGACTCGGCGGTCGTAGATACAAATGTAGGAAGAGTTCTCGCAAGGTGGATGGGGCGCCGTTTGAAACCTGCAGAAGCCCAAGAACTAGCTGATCGTTCTGTTCCATTAGGAGAGGGTTGGGCTTGGAATCAAGCAGTACTTGATTTTGGTTCTATGGTTTGCCGCTCTAAAAATCCAAAATGCGAAGAATGCCCGATATACAGTTCTTGTGCATGGCAAGGCATTGGAGTTGATCCAGCTAAAGGATCAGCGGGAGTAAGTGGGACTCAATCCAGATTTGAAGGATCAGATCGTCAAGGGCGTGGAAAATTAGTAGCCGCTTTAAGAAAAAACCCAATTAAAAAAAGCGAATTAGCAGAAGTCATGGGATGGCCGTTAGATCCAGAAAGGGCAGAGAGAGTTGCTTCTACTGTTATTTCTGATGGTTTAGCTACCTCTAAGGGTGGTACTTTGTCTTTGCCACAAATTTGAAATTATTGGGTTAAAGCCTTAACAAGGTCATCAAAAGCAGAATCAGCAAGTTCAATCATTTCAACATCAGTTCTGTCTTGTATCGGGTGGTCAACAAAAATACGAGACACATTAATTCCAACCGCTTTTGATTGAGTCTCTGCGGCATCAATAAAAGGTAAGGAGGCCACAAATACCCCTGGGAGACCATCTTTTTCTAAGTTACTTATGTCATGCACACTGCATGTCGTACAGGAACCTCAATCAGCGAGAGCTTCAATAACCGCATCACATTTACTAGAAATTTCATAACGAAGATCTACGGGTGCAGGTTTAGTAAAGGTTGGTTTCATAAATCGAAGAACAGTCGCCCCATGCTCAGTGAGTCTTTTTTCTAATTGATTAAGAAAAATATCGCCTCTTGGTTTTGCGATATCAAGCAATCCTATTGTTGAACCTTCAATACTTTTAATTCGTTCACTTAACTGGATTTCCGTAGAACGGTCCTCGGACGTGGGATCAAGTACAGACAGTGTTTGATTCATAGGGTTATCTCCTTTGTAACTGGGTCACTTCCCTTAGTTCCATTTAACCACCCACCAATTATGGCTGAAAAGAGCCCTGCAGGTCCACCAGCATGAACTACTAAGAGGCCGCCAGGGCGAAATTTAGGTAATTGATTTCCTCCAAAAGCTGACGGAATACCATCTTCAATCCCTCCAGCGCCTTCAATTATTTCATCACTATCGATCATCAGGAGTTCAGTTAGTTTTTCGATGAACTGTGAACGACTCCAACCTGCGTCAGTAAATCGGCTGAGATGTTCTGGAGAGACAACCAACATAGCGTCCATGCCTAAAACCATTCGTGTGGAAATCGTTGACTTCAACCCATCAGCCAAAGATCGCGTTAATGACTCTGGGCTTCTGCTTTTCTGATCAACGAGAATACGTGGGCCTTCTCCTGTGAAAGCAGTAACCGTGTTTTGCTCTGAAGAGAATCCGAAACCTTCAGCTAAATTCTCCCAAGGCGAAGGAGCTTCCGCGAAACAGAAACCCTGCTTTCCCATATGGCCAAGAGTTGCTCGGTCAATCCCTCCAGGTGCCCCACCACCCACGTTCTTTAAAACAAGTTGAACAGCTCTACCAATAGTGGAGTTAGCACGATTCCCATGTCCAAGAACGTTGATACCAGAATTCATACCCAAGCGTTCAGTTATGGGCCCACTAACAACAAAAATAGGACCTACACCCATAGTGGTAGCCAGAACTCCATGCATATTAAACTCATCGGTACAAATCGCTTCAAGGCAGGCAATCACAACGGGAAGATACTCAGGAAGACATCCAGCCATGACGGCATTGATTGCTACTTTTTCTACCGAACATTCCACAAGATTTGGTGGAATTATCGCAACGATGTCATCGGAGTTTCTTGACGTTCCGGCGAGCATTCGGTTTACCCGTGATTCAGTAGGCGGAACAACAGGCAATCCATCGCTCCAACCGCGGTCATGCATTGCTTCCATTTCATCTTCAAGGGAAGCTAGTTCTACTTGGCGAGAAATAAATGTTCTTCCGCCAAACTTTATTTCAAGCTCATCAACTCGATCCGGTGACACAGATAGTGAACCGCAACCAGGTTTATGGTCAACAAGACCCGGAGCGAGGTTCTCTATTTCAAGTAACCTTTCCCATTCTTTCCTATTCCACCCCACTAATCTTTCAACCTCTTTTCCGTTGACGACTTGGATGAGAGTGGGAACAGCTTCAACATCGTTATGCCAGCTAAAAGACAATTCACTATCGTCGCGAACCCATTCGGCTGAAGTAGGAAAAGACGGATCGTCTTGCGAAAAGATTCTCACATGGCCGCTAGTTCCAAGTTCAACTAAAAGATCTGAAGTCAATTGGCAAGTAGGGCATTCGGAATTGACGACAACAGAAATGCCATCGGTTAACTCATAACCATTTGCATGTTTCGCCATAACTAGAATGGTAAGTTACCAGTTAGTAACAGGCAAGTTGTGTTGAATTATGACTTCTAGTCCATGATCTTGATCGCGACCTGAGAACCATTTCTGTAACCTTAGAGTGAATAGTTGTTTACTTAAAGGTTGAAAATGACAATTGACGGAGATCTTTACAGAAAAGTTTTAGGCCGTTATCCCACTGGAGTAACTTTGGTCACTGGGATAGATGAAGCTGAACCGTTAGCGATAGTAATTGGTTCTTTTACGTCAGTGTCTATGCAACCTCCATTAGTCGGATTCTTCATTGGCGCGGGCAGTCAGACATGGCAAAGAATAGAGAAAACAGGTTCTTTTGGTGTCAATGTTCTTTCGGATGAACAGGCGGATCTCTCGAACGGTTTTTTTCAGAAAGAAAGAGACCCTTGGGAAGGAACAGAATGGGAGCCAATGGCATCCGGCTCTCCAATGATTCCTTCTTGTCTAGCCAACATAGATTGTTCAATTTATGAGGTGTCCGACGCAGGGGACCATTTCTTTGTTTCTGGTTTAGTTCAGGAAGCTATATATAACAATGTTGGCTCGCCGTTAGTTTTTCTCGGAGGAAACTATGGCCAATTTCAAGGAGCTAGCTAATGCCCATATATAGTCTCGGTGAACTTGTTCCGCGAATTGACCCAACTGCTTATATTCATCCTGAAGCAGTGATTATTGGAAATGTAGAAATAGGACCAGAAGCAAGTGTTTGGCCAAACGCAGTTATCAGAGGAGATGATTCTCTCATTTCAATAGGGGCTCGATCTTCAGTTCAAGACAACGCAGTACTTCATTGCACTGCAGAACTTCCAACAATTGTTGGTGAAGATGTCACTCTTGGACACCTTTGCCATCTTGAAGGATGCGTTATAGAAGACCAAGCACTTGTCGGAGTAGGAGCTGTCGTGATTCATGAAGCTGTAATTGGTTACGGATCAATAGTTGGTGCTAATGCAATGGTGCGTAACGGAACCATTGTTCCGCCGCATTCAATGGCATTGGGGGTTCCTGCAACAGTCCGAGAAGGAGTGGTTCCTGAAGAAGCTAATTTAATGAATGCGCAAATTTATGTTGAACGTGGAAAACAGTTTCGTGAACAGATGAAACGAATTGATTGATTCCAGTGACAACACATAATTTTCTTTCAGAAGGGTTATCTCTAGAAGCTAACCTTCTATTTCCTGAAGACGCTGAAAAGACAAGCCCAGGCCTAGTTATCACGCATGGGTTTCCTACCGGAGAAACCGGTGGAGCGAACTCTCCAGGCACGCTCCCAGAATTGGCTGAAAGAATTTCTCAAGAAATGGGATGGGTTGCAATGGTTCCTCATCTACGCGGGATGGAGGGATCAGAAGGATTTTTCAGCCTTGATGGCTGGCGTGAAGACTTGAAGTCAGCTGTTTCATATCTTTCAACATTTGAAGAAGTAGGACCAATATGGCTTGTAGGTTTTGGAACAGGTGGAGCTCTGTCCTTGGCAGCAGCTTCAGATGATGACCGAATTAAAGGAGTAGCGGCATTAGCAACTCCAGCAGATTTCAATGACTGGGCTGAAAATCCACGCAGACTGCTACTGCATGCACGTGATGCTGGACTTATTAATGAATCATCTCCCTTGGAAGATTTTGATGATTGGAAATCATCTTTGTCAAAAATATCTGCCGAAAAATCTGCTGAAGCATTCTCTCCAAACCCCTTGCTGCTCGTACATGGAACAGACGATGAGATTGTCCCTCCTTTAGATTCACGCGCTATAGCTGGTGCACATCAAAGTTGTGATCTGAGAATGATTAGTGGGGCAGGTCACCATCTACGTCATGATCCACGAGCAATAGCAATACTTCTCGGTTGGTTAGATCGACAGTATTTATCTAGTGATTAAAATATTTATGTGTTATTGGGATCAACGACGAGATATTGGTATTATCTATGTAGGGAAAATAACCAAATCAAGGAGATGATCTAGCAGTGAGTAGCGCAGATATTGGAGTTGATCTTGGTAAGTACAAGCTCGGTTGGAGCGACAAAGAAGACTACGTCTACAAGCCCACAAAAGGTTTAGATGAAAAACTCATTCAAGAAATTTCTTGGATGAAAAGCGAACCGGAATGGATGCGGGATTTTCGTCTGAAATCTCACCAACGTTTTCTTGATCGTCCTATGCCATGGTGGGGCGGGGACATGACTGGAATCGATTTTGATGATATTTATTACTACATCAAACCAACAGAGTCTCTTTCTGAAGACTGGGATGATGTCCCAGACGCGATAAAAGACACATATGAAAAATTAGGAATACCAGAAGCTGAACGAAAATACTTAGCTGGTGTTACTGCCCAATATGAATCGGAGGTTGTGTATCACCGCAACCGAGAAGATCTGGAACAGCAAGGCGTGATCTTTTGTGACATGGATACAGCATTAAGGGAACACCCGGAGATAGTCAAAGCTTATTTCGGGAGAGTGATACCTCCAAACGACAATAAATTTTCAGCTTTAAATTCAGCTGTTTGGAGTGGGGGATCGTTTATATATGTTCCACCAGGTGTGAAAGTGGAAATGCCGTTACAAGCTTATTTCCGTATCAACGCAGAGAACATGGGCCAATTTGAAAGAACACTCATTATTGCTGATGAGGGCTCTGAAGTTCATTACATCGAAGGTTGCTCTGCTCCGGTCTACAGCACAGACTCACTACATTCTGCAGTGGTTGAAATAATAGTCAAAGAATCGGCTCGAGTTACCTACACAACAATCCAAAATTGGTCATCTAATGTCTACAACTTGGTGACGAAACGTGCTCGGGTTGAAGCAGAAGGCCATATGGAATGGATTGATGGGAATATAGGTTCTCGCTTGACCATGAAGTATCCGGCGGTAGTGATGGCTGGACCAAAAGCTTCAGGAGAAGTTCTTTCTGTCGCTTACGCAGGTGCAGGACAACATCAAGATGCGGGTGCGAAGATGACACATGCTGCACCAGAGACCACTTCAAAAATAGTTTCTAAATCGATCTCAAAAGACGGAGGCCGATCAAGTTATCGCGGACTTGTTCGAGTTGAAGAAGATGCGTATGGATGCAAGAGCCATGTGCAATGCGATGCTCTGATACTTGACGATGACAGCGTCTCAGATACCTATCCGTATATGGAAGTTGGTTCTTCAGATGCCGTAATCGGACATGAAGCAACAGTCTCAAAAGTCGCGGATGATCAACTCTTTTATTTAATGAGTAGAGGGCTGACTGAAGAACAGTCAATGTCTTTAGTAGTTAATGGTTTTATTGAGCCAGTGACCAAGACTTTACCTATGGAATACGCTGTTGAATGGAGCCGACTAATTGAACTCCAAATGGAAGGTTCAGTCGGTTAGTCGCGCTAAACACCGGCAGTTGCTAAGGTTCTAAAACCATGCCGATGCGTCAAGAGTGTAAGCAATTTGAGAGTCGCACCTACCCCAATGGGGATACTGTGCGTAAATGTAACCTTGACTTAGCTCCAGAAGCCCCTTGGCGTTGTCCAGAGAACTGCTCTTCTTACGAAAGACGAACAGTTGATGTGAACTGGAGTCACGGAACATTGATTACCCCGGCTACGCCCGAAGAACCGGTCGGTTTAGGCGAGGATGAAAGCATCGCACACTTGCTTGAATCAGTAGAAGGAATTGTTAATGCTGCTGCGCCTCAGATGCAAGCAGAAGTAGAAGCTGAACGAAAGAAAAAAAATCGATCACCTCTTAATATGCTCAAACGAAAGAAACAAAGGAAAAAGAAAAAGTGAAAAATCTCAAGAACCTCTTTTCACTAGTTATCGTTTGAGATCTGTATGACAAATATCAAATTAAGTGTGCCGAGCAATGATTTAATGGTTGGACTCGTAGGGGAGCGCGACGGACTCCTCCGACAAATAGAAGCAGCTTTTCCTCAAGCAATGATTTCGGTACGCGGTAACGAAGTGATGGTAAATGGGCACGAGGTAGATGTCGTTGGTCGTTTATTCAACGAACTCGTTCATCTGCTTGAGAATGGACATGAACTCAATTCACGTGTCTTGGACCGAACAATTGACATGATCAAAGCAGACGAACAACCCTCTGAAGTTCTTACTACGGAAATACTTCGAACTGCTCGCGGGAAGTCTGTTAGGCCAAGATCATCAGGGCAGATGCGATATTTCGAAGCGGTTCGAGATGGAGTCATAACCTTCGCATTGGGCCCCGCAGGAACTGGAAAAAGTTGGCTTGCTGTAGCAATGGCAGTGAGAGCTCTTAAAAACGAACAAGTTGATCGAATAATTCTTACCCGCCCCTTGGTAGAAGCAGGAGAAAGAGTCGGGTTTTTGCCAGGAGATCTTATGGCAAAAGTTGACCCATATTTGAAACCCTTGTATGACGCTTTATTTGAAATGCTTGATCACGAAACGGCAACACGTCTCCTGGAACGCGGACAGATAGAAGTAGCGCCTTTAGCATTCATGCGAGGCCGCACCTTAAGCAATGCATTCGTGATACTTGATGAAGCGCAGAACACGTCGCCTGAGCAAATGAAAATGTTTCTTACGCGTATCGGATTCGGATCACGTGTTGTGGTGACTGGTGATACAAGTCAAGTGGATGTACCTGGTGGCCGTAGTGGACTGGACGGACTTGAAGAAACGCTGTCTGGAATAAAAGATCTTTCTTTTGTGAATCTGTCAAGTCGAGACGTTGTCAGGCACCGCATCGTCCAAGACATAGTTGAAGCATACGATCGACGAGTGCAGAGACGTAAGAAAAATGGCTAAAAGTAACAACACTCTTAATGTGGTGTTTGTTGACGAACAAAAAGAACCTTCAACTGAACTTACGGTTAGAAATGAAGAAATTGTAGGTCTTGCAACTGCTGTTTTAGACGAAGAAGGTCTAAGTGATCGTCTCATAGAAGTGAATATTTATTTTGTAGATGAAGAATCGATTGCAAATTTAAATGCCCAACACATGAATCAAATAGGCCCCACAGACGTTTTAGCGTTTCCTCTTGATGACCCGAAAAAATCAGATAACCATGATGAATTTCTTTTACTTGGGGATGTTGTTATTTGTCCGAAAGTGGCTGACCGACAGGCAACAAATCACTCCTATGAAGCTGAAATTTCTTTGCTTTTGATTCATGGAATTTTGCATCTTTTGGGATATGACCATGCGAAAGAAGATGAAAGGCTGATAATGGAAAAACGTCAGCAAGATATTCTCCAAGAATACGGGCTTGATAAAAAATGATAGAACAAGCTGAAGATTTTCGATCAGGTTTCATAACGCTAGTTGGTCGACCAAATGTAGGTAAGTCAACGTTGTTGAATCAAATACTGGGAACGAAAGTCACAATCGTCTCTGACAAACCACAAACTACGAGAACGGAAATCCGTGGAGTATTAAACCGAGATAATACTCAAGCAGTATTTTGTGACACCCCTGGGATACATAAACCACGCACGCTTCTAGGAGAAAGACTTAACGCCACCGCTCGAGAGTCTTTACCAGATATGGATGTTGTTCTTTTTTTGGTGGATGCAGATGGGGGCATTGGCAAAGGTGACCGTCGCATAGCTGAAACATTACCCAAAGCCCGAACAGTTTTAGTGCTGAACAAAATTGATAAAACTGATAAAGATCGGGTCCTCACGCAACTTTCGGAAGCAGCTGGATTTGATTTCGAACAATATTTTCCTGTCTCAGCTAAGACCGGCGAAGGAGTAGAAGAATTAGTTAAATACATATTGGAACAATTACCTGAGGGGCCACAATATTATCCAGACGAAATGATCACAGATAATCCTGAAACCTTTTGGGTTGCTGAACTAGTACGAGAACAACTTCTGGCCATAGTCAAAGAAGAACTTCCACATTCAATCGCTACACGCGTGACAGAGTGGGAGTGGCCACGAATTCGTTGCGAAATTCTTGTTGAACGTGAATCACAAAAAGGAATAGTTATCGGAAAAAAGGGTTTAGTTCTAAAAGAAGTTGGAACCAAAGCTCGGCAGCATCTACCTGAGGAAGTGTTTCTCGAACTTTTCGTCAGAGTAGACAAGAACTGGCAGAGGCAGCCTCGTGCATTGAATCGTTTGGGTTACTAGATACGAGTTTCAATACGTTCCAGATAAGAGAGAACAGATTCTTGATCTACGGTGCGCGTCATAGGCGGTAAGGCTTCAATCAGCTGTCCTCGGTAACTTCGATTCGTAGCTAATCGAGAATCTAGAACTGCAGCAACCCCGAAATCAGATGTAGACCGAATCAACCTTCCTACTCCTTGAGATAGTTCAGTTGCAGCTATAGGGAGATCTATTTCGTTAAAAGATTTATCTCCAACCTTCTCTCTACGTGCACTAAGTAAGGGATCAACAGGACTCGGGAAGGGTATCCGATCAATTATTACTAAAGAACAAGAAGGCCCGGGAACATCTATTCCATGCCATAGTCCTTTTGTGCCGAAGAGACAGGATTCTTCTTCTCGAGCGAAAGAGGCTATTAAAGCTGGTTTAGGCAGATCATCTTGATGAAGAACCGTCCAAGGTAGTCGCGGGCGAAGATAGGTAGTCGCTTCGTCAAGAGCGCGTCGACTAGTAAATAAGACCAGAGACCGCCCTCCAGCTGCAATAATTAGCCGCTCAATCTCATCGTGAAGAGCTTCGCGATAGTTTTCCGCACGAGGGTCTGGAAGATGAGAAGCACAGTAGAGAAGTGCTTGATTTTCAAAGTCGAAAGGACTGCCGACATCTTCGTAATTAAAGTCCTCTTCGTCAAGACCTAATCTGACTGCAAGGTTCGCTGGAACGGTAGCGCTCGTCAAAACCACAGTTCGTACTGGCCACAGATTCTCGTTGAGAATGTGATCTACGGAAATAAGAGCAACTTTTAAGCAAGGGCGACCATAGAGAGACTCAACCCATGCGACGAGTTCATCCTCAAGCCATCTGGCTACTCTCACATTTTCTAAAAGCGATTCAATCAACTGAACAACTCTTGTCACTCTTGCGCCAAGATCAAGAGTTTCTGCATCTGGGAGATCTCTTAAAACCACCGCCAAAGACACCAAACGGGTTTCCGCTAAATCAAGAGCGTCAGAAAGAACTGCGTCTTCTGGCGGTATAACACGCTTATTTAAATGCTGAGATAAAGCTGTATCAAATATTTCACCTAGCTCTCCAACATCTTCCAACTCTGGACATGATGAAAGAACAGATTTTGCTTCTCTAAGAAGAGAGCGAAACTTTCCTTGATGGATCTCAAAACCCAATGATGAAGAAAGAATTTCTTCAACTTTGTGTGCTTCATCAAGTACAACAACCTCGTGTTCAGGGAGAAAAGAATTCTCTGAAGAAACATCTAAGGCATAAAGGTGCAAATTAGTTACAACTATGTCGGCTGCAGCTGCAGAATCTCTAGCAGTTTCTGCAAAACAGTTTCCGCCACTTGGACATTTGTTTCTTCCAGGGCATTCATTTGAGGTGACACTAACTTTTTCCCAAGTGGCGTTATTTGGTTCAAATGGAAGTTCCGATCGGTCGCCGGTCACCGTGTCGTTAGACCACTCAATTATTGAATTTATGTGTTCTTCATTCACTCCCTTACCGGGTTCATCAAAGGACTGCTGTTGATCTGATAATTCGTATTCAAGGAGTCGTTGGCGGCATACGTAATTTGAACGTCCTTTTAGAACGGAAAATGAAAAAGGTGTATCCAGATGTAGCTGCAGGAAGGGGAGGTCTTTCTGGGCTAATTGATCTTGTAGGGCTTTTGTTGCGGTTGCAACAATTGTTGATTTTCCAGAAAGGATGCATGGTAATAAATAAGCTAAGGATTTACCTGTTCCAGTTCCTGCTCGTACAACGAGATGGCTTTCTTCAGCGATTGATGCAGCAACCATGCGAGTCATTGATTCTTGTCCTGGGCGTCTCTCTCCACCATTAGGCAAGTTGCTGCATACTTCTTCAAGAGCGATATGTGAAATATTCTGCAAAGCCATGTCTAGAGAGTAGATGGTTAAGTTCAATTCTTGGTGCTTAAGGTGCGGTTCATTGGTAAAAGAGAAGGTAAGTTTCATATGTGAAGATTTCTGATTTAGATCCCTCAAGGGTTCCCACCCACATCGCTGCAGTGATGGATGGAAATGGACGATGGGCGGAAAAACGTAAATTGCCCCGAACTGAAGGTCACACTGCCGGAGAGCAATCCCTAATGGATGTTCTCGAAGGTGCAGATGACCTTGGAGTCAAATGGTTCACCGTGTTTGCTTTTTCAACAGAAAACTGGTCAAGGCCACCTGAGGAAGTGCAGTTTCTTCTCAACTTCAACGAAAAAATTCTTTTAGAAAGACAAGATGAGTTACACGAACGGAATGTACGCATACGATTTATTGGCCGTAGAAATCGTCAAGTTCCAAAACGACTAATACGCCGCATGGAAGAAGCAGAAAACCTGACAAAGAAAAATACTGGGCTTACTTTCACTATTGCATTCAATTATGGAGGACGGGCTGAAATCGTTGATGCGGTGAAACAAATTGTTGATACAGGAATGTCTTCCACACGTATAACGGAAAAAACTATAAATCGGTATCTTTACGATTCGACTATTCCGGACCCAGATCTCGTGATACGCACTTCGGGAGAGTACCGGGTGTCAAATTTTCTTCTTTGGGAGATCGCTTACAGCGAACTCGTATTTTCAGAAGTGCTTTGGCCTGATTTTCGACGTGAAAATCTTTTCACGGCGATCAAAGAGTATCAAGATCGGGATCGTCGATACGGCGGAGTATCTGAAACCTAATTATGAGCCAATACAACGACAAAGGGGTAGTGCTTCGTGGATGGCGATTAGGAGAATCAGACCGCATAGTGGTTTTACTCACCGCAGAACATGGAAAAGTCAGAGCGGTAGTTAAGGGTGTTCGAAAAACGAAAAGCAAATTTGGTGGGAGACTTGAGTTAACAAGTCATGTGGCTTTTCAAATGTTTGAAGGAAGAGGAGAACTTGGGATAGTCACTCAAGCAGAAACGCTTGATCGTTTCGCAAATCTTCGCACGGACCCAAACTTGTTCGCTAATGCTTCTGCGATGCTCGAAGTAGTGGATCATTTCGCTTTAGATCAGGTAAGCGATACAAGAAGGTATGAAATGCTGGTTGGCGCATTAAAGACTTTGGATAGCGATCCAGCACCATTGGTTGTTCCAGCTTTTTTCTTGAAACTTCTTACTCACGAAGGATTAGAACCCCAGCTAGATAGGTGCACACGTTGCGACTCAAATGGGCCACTTGTGTCTATTGATTATCACGAAGGGGGAGTGCTTTGTGAAAGATGTCGTCGAGGCCGAGCTGTCTCAGAAGGATCGGTCGCGGTTATGCGTTCAATTCTCGGAGGAGGACTCAGTATGGCGTTAGCAGTCAAAGATGAACAAGTGTGCGCAGAAGTTGAATCTATCACTCACGAAGCGATTGAATTCCATTTAGAACGTCGTTTACGAAGTCGAAAAGTAATAGATCAGACATAACTGATCTGTTTAACCTAAACGTAATGTTTCGAGAGGTTCTAGGCGGGCTGCTTTCCAAGCCGGATACAAGCCGGCGATCACTGAAACAATTAAAGCCATGCCTCCTGCAACTAAGAAAAGAGGGATGTTTAGTGTCGCTATCCATCCAAGAATTGAAGAGACAAGATAAATAACGCACACTCCGGTTACCACTCCTGCGATTCCTCCTAGAACTCCCACAAATAGGGCTTCAAGGACGAATTGTAAAGCTATTGTCGTTTTTGTATGTCCAAGAGCGCGACGGATACCTATTTCTCCGGAGCGTTGAATGACAGAAATTGACATAACATTTGCTATTCCAACTCCACCTACGAGAAGAGCTAAACCACCCATTAAAAAAAGAATGTTTCTGAGAGTGGTATCAACAGCTCCTTGAGCTTCGAGTAAGTCAGAAGGAACAGCGACGGTAACTGCTTCGTCGCCTCCGAGGTTAATGGCCATAGGTAAGGCTTCTGCTGTTGAGTCAACGTTTCCTTCAGTTGCTCTTACATAAAGTGTGGTTGGTTTTTGCTCAACGTCAAAGTCTTCCTCAGCTGCAGATTTAGGGATTATCACCGCGGTGTCGAGTTTTGGTACGAGATCAACGTTTTCTAGAACACCAACTATTCCATAGGTTTCCCCATCTACGTCTATAGTTCGCACTTCACCAGGAAGATATTGGTAGTCGTTAGCGAGATCTTGGCCAATCACTGCAGAACGAAAGATGTTATTTTCGTCGGCCCCGTTAATGAATCGACCGTGAAGCATTTTGGCGTCTAAGACGTCAAGAAGGGTTTGATCGCTAGTTAATACTGGAATCGGAATCGTTCGAAAAAAATCTTTCCCACCTTGAGAGGGAAGAACAATGAGACTACCTATTTCGGTAATTCCAGCTACTCGATCAACTGTTGATACATACATGGCTCTTTCAACAGCATCTTCAGGGAGAGTTGGTGCTTGACCTGCAGAGAAAGACCCATCTGCAGAAGCGACAATCAAGTTCGTGCCAAGTCTTTCTAGAGTCTGACGCACATCCCCTTTTGCGGATTCGTTTAATCCAACGGCAGCAACAATACCTGCTGCTCCTAACACCGGGCCAAGCATGATGAGCAAAGTACGGACTTTTCTTGCCGTTAGGCCGCTAATAGCGACATTGAGTATCTCGCGAAACCAATTCATAGTCACTCGAGTTTGGAACCGCTGCCGGATTCCCAAAAAGTATCTTGTAACGACTGTTTACGTTCATCGCGTAAATCATCTGCAATGATTTTTCCGTCTCGCATAGAAACAACCCGGTCCATCTGTTCAGCTATTTCAAGATCGTGGGTAACGAGAACAACTGCACGGTTTTGCCCCTGAAGATTTTTGAAAATATCCATCACCATTTTGGCGTTTTTCGTGTCAAGGGCACCTGTTGGTTCATCAGCCAGAATCATCAGCGGGTCAGTAACTATTGCTCGCGCAAGGGCAACTCGTTGTTGCTCTCCTCCAGACAGTTGAACTGGCCGGTGATCATGACGTTCGGCTAGACCAACGGTGTCAAGAGCTTGTAATGCACGTTGATTTATTTCACTTTTGGTTAAATCACGATAGAGAAGAGCGGTCGCTACGTTCCCTAAGGCTGTTAAATGTGGAATTAGGTGAAATTGTTGGAAAACAAACCCAATAGAGTCGCCTCGTAACCTAGAGCGCGCTCCATCGTCTAGTTCTGTGACTTCTGTGCCAGAAACTTTTATTGACCCGCGGGAGGGTAAATCAAGACAACCAAGAAGCCCAAGCAATGTTGATTTTCCTGATCCGGAAGGACCGATTATTGCCATGAAGTCGCCGGAGTGAATGTCTAAAGAAACTCCATCTAAAGCATGAACAGCTACTGGTTCTTCACCATAAATCCTGTAGACGTCGTTTAAACAGAAGAGTTGCGTCTGGCGGGAATTTACCGGGTTGGGATCTTTTAACCCAGTTGAGTTCATTACGTTTCCACCAGAACCAGTTCATTGCCGGTAAGACCATCAGTGATCTCCACAAAAGCTCCTTCAGAAAGCCCAACTTCCACTTGTACTTGAGTTGTTGTTCCATCACTTAACACAACTCTGACAACGTCGTTTCCTTGCCCGTCTTGAAGAACTGCAGCAACTGGGACAGTTATTACGTCAATCTTTTCTTCACGTGTGACATCAACGTTCACGTTTGCGCCATCAACTGCATCAAGACTCTCGGAGGTTTCTATTACACCTTCGTATCGTTCAGATCCGTCAGCGCTCACTGTCGCAGTTTCATCTAACTCAATGATGACTCCCGGAACGGCATCTTGATCGCTTGCTTGTAGTTCAACTTCTACTGCCATTCCGACCTCAAGATTTCCTCGGTCTGTTGGGTTCAAAGTCAAGGTGATCGTGAAGTCGGGTTCTGTCAGTGTGAGTACCTGCTGGCCAAGAAGGATGAATTCTCCGTCATCGACTGAAACTGTACCGATTCGTGCCGGCCAAGAAGCTACGACCATATCTCCAGGAAGAAAAATTACATCATCGTCGATAGTTTCAATCTGAACGGTAACTTCGCTCTCTCCGGCAAGCATCACTACTGTGCCAGGAAGCTCTTTATAGTCTGAACCAGGAGAAGCACTCCCTCTCAACTGGTAGTTAATCGAGG
>TARA_B110000014_G_scaffold114145_1_pt1 | contig 16162 bp, 13 predicted proteins | sample TARA_B110000014 | Tara Oceans TARA_B110000014 (sample SAMEA4396468) | marine metagenome | biome: Westerlies Biome; feature: [MES] marine water layer (ENVO:01000295) within the mesopelagic zone...; material: water (ENVO:00002006), including particulate matter (ENVO:01000060) such... | reverse complement strand
GTTTCGAAAATGTGCTCGTCGGAGCTACAAACATTGATAACGAATAAAAAGCTCTAATTATTGAACAGAGGGCTTAGAGTCTCGCCAGCCAAAGCCACCATCTCAGGATCATGCCCACTAGCAGGCATATTTACGGTCAACCCGTCAAGACCCATATCTATAAGAGACTGGACTTGTTCTCGTACTTCATCAGGTCCACCCATAATTATTCGAGCAGTGAGAGCCTTTTGAAATTCTTCATCAAGTGAATCCCAGTCAATCCCACGCGCTGCAAAAAATTCGTTACGCGCCTTTTCAGCTTCTTCTTGAGAAGGAGCTATACCCAAAGTACCCAACCAACTGACGGAAATCTCAGACCTGTCACGACCGAGATTTGAACAATGCTCATCAAGAACCTCTAGCTTTCGAGGTATCTCATCAGGCATACAAACAAGATTCGACTCATCAGCGTATTGAGCAACCATTCGCAAAGTCTTCTTTTCACCCGAGCCACCAATCATTATTGGAATCTTCCGAACTGGGGGAGGTTCATTTATGGCTTCTTTAACCCAGTAATGCTTCCCTTCAAAAGAAGGTTTTTCTCCTCTGATCATAGGAATAATGATCTGAAGAGCCTCTTCCAACTTCTCGAAACGATCTGTGAAAGTGCCGAACTCAAAACCAAGAGCGTCGTGTTCAAGTTGAAACCAACCTGCACCAATACCTAGAACAGCTCTACCTTTCGAAATCACATCAAGTGTTGTAATGGTTTTAGCCAAAACGGTTGGATTTCTGTAAGTGTTTCCGGTCACCAAAGATGAAAGTTCAATTTTTTCAGTACGAGCAGCCAAAGCGGCAAGTAGCGAATAGCACTCAAGCATGTAGTCATCGGGTTGCCCTAATCCAGGCAATTGATAGAAGTGGTCCATAACCAAGACTGTGTCAAAACCACTTTTTTCGGCAGCAACAGCTTGGGAGGCAACATTCTCAAACACATTGCCAGGAGTCGCTCCTGGGAAATTAAAAAACGGAATTTGGTAACCGAGACGAATCATTCTTGGAACCTATCGTTTTATGATCTAAGTTGCTCGAAGAAATAATTAAATGTAAAAATACCGCTAGTCGATTGAAACAAAGAAGATGTAAATGGCACCTTTAGATACAAAACCATGGTGGCAAGGAAGTTTCGGGTATCAGATCTACATCAGATCATTTGCTGATTCTAATAATGATGGTTTTGGAGACTTTCAAGGAATCCGAAGCAAAATCCCATATTTGAAAGATCTAGGAGTTGATTTTGTCTGGATAACACCTTTTTATCCTTCGCCTATGGCTGACTGGGGATATGACGTTGCTGAATACTGTGATATCGATCCAACATTTGGAACACTCGATGACTTTGATGAGCTTGTAGAAAAAGCACACCAAAGTGGCATAAAAATAGTTGCAGATTTAGTTCCCAACCACACAAGTGATCAACACGTATGGTTCAAAGAAGCAAAAAAAGGACCAGAAAACGAATTTCGCGACTATTACGTATGGAAAGACCCGGCACCAGACGGAGGTCCTCCTAACAACTGGGTTGCTTATTTTGGCGGTCCGGCGTGGACCTTTGATGACAATTCAGGCCAGTACTACATGCATCTCTTCCTTCCCGAACAACCAGATCTGAATTGGAGAAACCCTAAGGTCTTAAATGAATTTGATCAGATACTCAGATTTTGGTTAGAACGGGGCATAGACGGTTTTCGAATAGACGTTGCGGGCGGATTGATGAAAGACGAACAGTTCCGTTCAAACCCTGAAATAACAACGTGGGATCCTGAAGGCGATAGATGGGAACAGTTTGAAAGTTTTGAACATCTCTATGACATTTTCCAGGAAGATAACCACGAGATTTTCAGAAGATGGAGATCAATTTTTGACGAATACGGAGCTTATCTACATGGAGAAACATACATATTAGACCCAGCGGGTCTCGCTGAATTGCTTCCCGGAGACGGGATGCATGGCGGCTTCTGGTTTAAACCCATGCACATAAAATGGGACCCAAAAGAAATCCGACACAGCATCGTAGACGTATCTCAACTTGTAGGGGAGAGTGTTTTATGGGCAGCGGGAAGCCATGACATGCCGCGATCCCCAACAAGATTTGGTAACGACGACCTTGGTCGATCAAGAACCCTTGCTTTGAATGTTTTGTTCTCTTTTTTGCCTGGTGTTCCAGTCATTTATCAAGGAGAAGAACTGGGCTTAATCGATGGTGATGTTCCAGAAGAATACAAACTTGATCCCGTCGCTTTAAATGATAATCAATTTGGTGGTCGTGATGGTTGTAGAACCCCTATGCCTTGGAGTTCTGGTAGCAACAATGGATTTTCAGAAACAGAACCTTGGTTGATTTCCAAACAACGTGATGAAGCGGAAACAGCAGAGGCACAAATAAGTAAATCTGATTCATGGCATAGCTATTACAAGGAATTGCTCCATGCCCGCCGTTCACTGCCTGATTTGACCGGACTAGATGTTGTTTGGATGGATGGTGGAGAAGGTTCTGTTATCTGGTACGAGCGGGGACCAGTAGGTGTGATTGTCAATACCTCTACGGAAATACATTCAACAAGATTGGGTTTAGATTCCGAAATTGTTTATAAGTCACCACTAGTAGAATTATCAGATGATGGCGAGTTGACAATGTCTGCTGTTGGCGCTGTTGTGTATTTACGTGGTTAAGCCAATTGCCTTTTTTGTTTTGTGATAGATATCACTTGATTCAGTCTTTTGAAATCATCGTAGAGTTTAAATAAATTAACCGGGGAATTTATGTCTGAAAATCTCATCCAAAAAGAACCAAGGATTTTTAGCAACGATCTACCACCAGTTGGGCCGATAGCTTTCGGGCTTTGGCGTTACACCACAGACGACTTATATGAAGCAACGAAACTTTTGGATACGGCAATTGAACTCGGAATGAACCTAATAGACAACGCTGATGTCTATGGTTTCGACTGGGGTGGAGAAGGGTTTGGTGCTTGCGAAGAACTGTTAGGCAGAGTTATAAAAGCTAAACCTGATCTGCGTGATCAGATAGTTCTTTCAACTAAAGGTGGAATTGTTCCACCGGTCCCTTACGACTCGAGTCGACAGTATTTACGGTCTGCCTGCGAAGCATCATTGAAAAGATTACAAGTGGAACAAATTGATTTATACCAAATACATCGCCCCGACATTTACACACACCCTTCGGAAGTTGCCGAAGTACTTGATTCTCTTGTTTCTGAAGGAAAAATAAAAACAGTCGGAGTTTCAAATTATTCACCCAATCAAGTTTCTGTACTTTCTTCGCACATGGATGCGCCTTTGGTTGCCACACAACCAGAATTTTCAGTTAATTGTCTAACACCTTTAAGAGATGGAACTTTCGATCAATGTCTCTCCACAGGAATGGTTCCTCTCGCCTGGAGTCCCTTATCGGGAGGGAAATTGGCCACAGGGGATGGCATCAGGCCTGAGTTAATTGAACTTTTAGATGAATTATCGGTAAGAGAGTCAGTGGACAGGGCAACCATGGCGATCGCTTTTATACTCGCTAATCCCGCTGAACCAATACCAATCGTTGGAACTCAACAAACTTCAAGACTAAGAGAATTGGCAAAAGCTACTGGAGTTAATTTGACTCGCGAAGATGTTTACAACCTAATTGAAGCATCAGATGGAGTGCCTTTACCTTGACTGAGGAAATTCGCTTTGGAATCGTCGGTACTGGGATGATGGGGATCGAACACATTATGAATCTTCAGGCCATTGAAGGCAATGTAATAAAAGCTATTTGTGATCCAAACGAAAAGTCTCTTAACACTGCTAGGGAGGTAACCAACGGGGAGGCCGAGTGTTTCACAAATCACGAAGAACTATTGGCTAGTGGAAAAGTTGATGCTCTTGTTGTCGCTACGCCGAATATGACACACACTGAAATTCTGCTTGATGTTATAGAAGCAAAAATTCCAGTGATGATTGAAAAGCCTCTTTGCACGACAACTTCAGATTGCGCAAAGATAATCTCAGCTGCTGGGGAAAAAGCTATGGTTTGGGTTGGGTTGGAATATCGGTATATGCCTGCTGTCTCGGAACTCATCAAGCGGGTAAATGAAGGACTCGTTGGATCTGTGCGAATGGTTTCAATTCGGGAGCACAGGTTCCCATTTTTGGAAAAAGTCGATAATTGGAATCGGTTTAATTCAAATACTGGTGGAACTCTTGTTGAGAAGTGTTGCCATTTCTTTGATCTTATGAATTTGATAACGGGAGATTTACCGGTGAGAGTTATGGCATCGGGAGGGCAAGACGTAAACCATTTAGATGAGAAATATGAAGGGTTAACTCCAGATATTCTCGATAATGCCTATGTGATAGTTGAGTTTGATTCGGGATCGCGCGGGATGCTCGATTTATGCATGTTTGCTGAAGCGACAAAGAACCAAGAAGAAATTTCTGTCGTGGGAGATTTGGGCAAACTTGAAGCTCTGGTTCCAGAGTCTGTTATGAGAGCCGGCATCCGAGGTAAACATTGGATTGGTTCAGTAGATGAATATCATTCTGAAAATCCTGAAATTTTGCATGAAGGAACTCATAGTGGTTCTTCATACATAGAGCATTTAAGGTTTCGTGAGGCGCTTTTGAAAGGCAGCAGACCTGAGGTTGGTTTAACAGAAGGGTTCTGGTCGGTAGCAGTTGGAGAAGCGGCACAGTTGTCTATTGAAAGAAAATCTATCGTTGAGATAGATGAGGTGCTTGAAGGAACGGGTATTTCAAGATGAGTAATTCGGAACCCTCCCCTGAAGTCTCTTGGTTTGGTTCACTTTGTGATGATGATTACGAGTTTTTAGGTGTTGTTGATCCAGAATTAAGAAGTTCTTGGAACCACTGCCGTGACATTGTCTTATGCGCTGAAGAAAACGGTTATGACAACATACTTCTACCGTCTGGCTACACACTGGGGATCGATGCTGCAGCTTTCGCTTCTGCGGTATCAATAGCCACTAAACGAATCAGACTTCTACTCGCTGTAAGAATGGGGGAGCTTTGGCTACCGCAACTGGCAAGACAGATAGCCACAATTGATCAAATGTCAGGAGGGAGACTGACGATAAACATTATTTCGAGTGATTTACCTGGGGAAGAGCTTGAATCTGAATCCCGTTACGCAAGGACACGTGAGTACATGAAAATCTTGAGAGAGCTTTTAAACGGAAATCCTGTTGGTTACCATGGCGAATTCGTAGATTTAGAGATTGAAGCCCCAAGAGTAAGAACAGTCACGGGGAAGTGCCCCCCCTTTTATTTCGGAGGTTTTTCTGAAGCAGCGAAAGAGACAGCAGCGATGGAATCAGATGTTTTTTTAACCTGGCCGGACACAATAAAAGGAGTTGAATCAATAGTTTCTGATATGAAAAAACGGGCCTCAGGTTACGGTCGAGAACTTAAATATGGTTTAAGAGCTCATGTAATTGTGAGAGATAGTGAAAAAGAAGCGCGCGAAGCCGCAAATAGATTGATAAGTCGATTAGATGATCAAAAGGGAGAAGCTATCCGAAATCTTTCCCTAGACGCGGTATCAGTTGGTGTTTCAAGACAAACAGAATTACGTGAAAATTCTGATGATGATGGTTTTATAGAAGAGAATCTATGGACGGGTGTAGGGCGGGCCCGAAGTGGAGCAGGAGCAGCAATAGTTGGAGACCCTGACCAAGTAAAAGAAAAACTTTTTGCTTACATGGATGCAGGCATTGACGCATTTATTCTCTCCGGTTATCCCCATATTTCAGAATGTGAGTCGTTCGGAAAGAAAGTTCTACAAAATATAGAACATAGTCCTCTGACTTAGAGAGAATTTTCGCTGAGAGTTAATTCGTAAACGATCTAAGACCAAAGATTAGCTGTCCAAGCTAACGCTACGTTTGGTGAATCGCCAGCCTTCAACTGTTTTTGTCAGTTCGTCAGAATAACGTCCGGTTGTCATCATATTTGGTGGCGATCCGGCACTCATTAGAAGCAGATAGCAGCTGGCAGTCGCTGAATCTCCATTGATCTCGACAACTTGATTGTTTGTCCAATGCCTAACTCCTTCGATTAGTTGAGGAAAGGTGTTACCAGAAACTGTAAGAGCGTCTCTGCCAGCAATTGGGTCGCTTCCCGGCATTTCTAAAATCCCATCCTCAGTGAAAGTTTCAGCAAAAGCTTCTCCATTCCCTGAATCCGCTGCCTGGTTATATCTATTAGTCAGATGGTTAATTTCTATGATTTCTTCCGCGCTCATTGAATCTCCTTGAATGTGATTACAACATTCTGCCCGACTGTAAGGAGTATTAACTAGTCGGCTTGGTCAGTTATTTGATTTAACCTTTCAGACATTACCCAGTTTTTTGCTTCCTTAGAAGAAACCCAGTTAATTGAGTTGCTTAGAAGTTTTCGAAAATTAGTATCCGCATATGCGACGGGCCCATCACCCAACTGAATGTATGTAATAGGGGAGAGGCTTTCATGTCTAACCCAGGCTATTAGGTCACTCCCTTTAGGGTGTTCCCAGATTTCATTCGAATTCATTTCTCCTTTCATCGCTAAAGACGATGAATAAAAATTTGAAGAATCTTTGAAGTCAAAATTTGAACGAAGAACAGGGGTTATTGAATCTTCGAAAATGGGACAGATGTAAGCCTCATCAGTGATTGTAAAACTCTCAGGTATTCCTTCACAAATAGGATGATCAGGATCAACAACTCGAATTTCTTGAGTTGTATCAAACCGGTACCCTGAATCCGGATAATTGACTCCATGAAGCGATCCAGGCTGGTAATGAAACCTGCCGCCAATCACATCTGCGTAGCGTTCCCACGAAGGCCAACCAGCAATCGCGTGATGGAGAAAAACTAAACCTTGCCCTGCTTTGAGAAGCAGTTCAAAGTTTTCTTTATATTCACTAGTTGGGTCAGAAACCTCAACGGGTGAGTCTGTATTTCTTTTTAATTCAATTCCAGGAATATCATAGAAAACGATTGCATCAATGTCATCGCATTTTTCTGGGTTAAGCGAACTTAAAGCTTTCGGATGTTTTTCGTGGAACCAGTCAACGTTTTCGAACGAATTGAAGATTTCGAAGAAAGGGTCTTTTTCAAATGGATGACCCCCTGTGATGACTAAAACCTTTTTCTTCAATTAAGTGTCCCAGCGTCAGACATTGCGTTAATTGTTCTTTCAGCGGTAACTTGAACCAGTTTTCCCAGTCTCGGTTCATCAGGGTTACCCAATAGGGGGAGGGCGCAAGCTATGACAATGCCAAAGAACAACGACTCTTTGTAACCCACAAGATCATGAGGGTAACTGTCAAGTAGTTCAGATTCGTACAATCTGCGCTCTTCAGTTGTTAGGCACTGACACATGCAGTACGCAATATCCCATGCAGCTGGCCCTGTTCCAAAACCCTGCCAGTCGATTATTGTGACACCTTGATTGCTTATTATCAGATTGTCTGGTTTGACGTCGCCGTGGACAATGGTTTGGTCCAAGGTGTTGAGATAACTCATGGTTTCAAGGAATCTATCTAAAAGGTTTATATCTTTCAGCGGGTCAACAAGTTCACCACATATCTCTTGAAGAACGGGCCAACCTTTTTCGATCATTATTGTCAGATTGTCGATCCTGTGCTGTGAGATCATTGTTTGAACCCACGGGGTATCAACTAAATCTCTTCCCTGAGCATGGAGTTTCGACAGTTCCGTAAAAAGCTCCCGGGTGTATTCAATCCCTATGCCGGTTATGGAGTCTGAGTCTTGTATGGGTTCTAAATACTCTAAGAGCATTATGAAATGAGCACTAGATGGATCGTAATCTGATGCGAAAAGCGTCGGAAGTCGGATATCTAACTTGGGTGCCAGCTCATGATAGAACTTGATTTCTCTTTCGAAAAGTCCGGATCTTTTCGCGGCATTGAGGGCTTCTTGCCTATTGGCTGCAAATTTTGCGACTACTTGTTCCCCATTTTCAAGAGCTACGAGAACTAGATCGCCAAGGTTGCCTTTTCCTCCACCGATCGGATGTGTTTCAAAATTCTCAACGGTTCTGCCCAGTGCACTGGCAAGCCATTCTCTGTTCAGCTCATCAGGACAGGTCGGAAAAGTAACATTCATTAGTAATTAGCGAGTCCTCCGTCGAGTGAAATGGTTCCTCCGCTGAATCCGGCACCTTCTTCCGAGGCTAGGAGGAGAGCGAAAGCTGATATTTCTTCCACAGTTACAGGCCTCTGTATAGCCGTGTCTTTTGTATAGAGAGCGATTACATCGGCTACCTGGGTTAGCCCTGATGCAGCTCCGGACTGGTTCTCAAGCATGTCTGTATGAACAAGCCCTGGACAAATAGAATTGATTGTTATTCCTTCTGTGCCGACTTCTTTAGCTGCTGATTTAACGAAACCATTTATTGCATGCTTGTTGGCTGTGTATCCGGCGATGTTAGCTTTGCCTCTTTTCCCCTCTATTGAGGAAATAGCAATTATTCTTCCTGTTTTACGCGGGACCATGTGCCAGAGTGCTTTACGAGTTCCTCTAAAAACATGATTCAGATTGAAATCGAGCTCGAATTGCCACTCTTCATCTGAAAGTTCAATTACTGGAGCAGTGTCGCCTACTCCACCTGCGTTTAAAACCATAATGTCAAGTTGACCAAAATTTTCAACAGTGAAGTCAACTAGACCTTCTATAACTTCTTTTTCGGTCACGCTTCCCGGGTAGAAAAGAACATTGTCACCTGCATTCATCTCATCAAGTGCCCGTTGCCCTTTTTCAGCATTGCGACTATTAACCACAACTTTTGCTCCTTCGGCGACAAATCTTTCTGCTATTGCACGTCCTATACCGCGGGTACCGCCGGTGATAGCTGCAACTTTTCCATCTAGTTTTTTCCCCATACCGATTTCTTTCTCTCGTTTGTTATCTAGTTAAATCAAAATTTGTTGTGGTCTTTCATCGCTTCAAAGCTTCTCCGTGTCATAACACGTGCGAGTTCTTTAACGCGTTTTTCACTTTCATCACTTATCAAAGGAAGTGAGCATGCTATTACCAAACCATAAAGCATCGCATCAGCGTAACCGGCTAGCGCTTCGACAGGGTCAAGGTCCTTTCCGTTTTCTTTAAGAGATCTCACATAGTGATCCAAAAGCATTGTTTCGTTCTCTCGGCGTGTTTCCACACTCAAAGATTGTGAAATGAAATAAGCTAGATCCCATCCTGCGGGGCCTTTAGAGGTGCCTTGCCAATCAACAATGAAAACCTTTTTCCCCTCACGGTCAAAAAGAAGATTGTCTGCCCGCAAGTCAGAGTGGATAAGAGTTTTAGGTTGACTTGAGAGTAGATCTAACATCTCCCTAACCCTTTGGGTTATTTCAGTTCCGAATAATATTTCTTGTTCAGTTAGTTCTCCTTCAAGCATTTTGCAGAGAGGTTCCCAGCCAGCACCTGCAATAATAGAAAGATTATTTTTCCTTTGTTCAGCTCCCGGCAACCAATCTATTTTGTTTAGGTCAGGGTTTTCCCACCATGTTGCGTGCAATGAGGCGGCTTCATCTATTACGAGCATTGCTTGTTCCACTGAAATGCCTTCAATCTGGTCAACGTTTTCATCAACATCTATTGCTTCTTGGATAAGCATGAAATGCTCAGTATCAGGGTCATATGAACCAGAATGAAATTCTGGAGTTCTTATCGGAGTTATGGGGGCTAGTTCGTCATAAAAGCGAAGTTCACGTTCGTTGTTGTTTCCTCTTCTATTATTTTCCATGCTGCCTTCTCTAAGGGCAGGGAATTTGCAAACGAGATTTGTGTTCTCTGTACTACCGTCTGAGTAGGAGATGTCTAAAAGCAATACAACCCCAAGCATCCCTCTGTCGCTGCCGATGCGGGTGTAGCTGAAAGAGCTAACTTTTTTCCCCAAACTTTCCGAAAGTACTTCTTCATTCAGTTCCTCAGGCGAGATGGGGAAGGGGGGCTTACTCAGCATAGATTACTCAACAGGGTCGCCTGCGAGAACGACTCTGTGCATTACTCGAGCTTCGCTATAGTCAGCTGTTGCATAGTGCTGAACGCTCCTGTTATCCCATACGGCTATATCGCCCTCTTCCCACTGGAATCTGAATTGCAATTCGGGTCGCAAGGTGAGGTCACAAAGCATCGGTAACAGTGCTTCATTCTCTTGGGCGTTAAGTTCGTTGATTCCTTGAGTGAAAAGTCTATTTACAAAAAGGCATTTTTTGCCTGTTACGGGATGAGTCCTAACCACGGGGTGTGAGACAGCATCTTCAGGAACTTTCTTTGCAATCCGGTTCGCTGCGTTAAGCTTTGAACCCCCATGATGAAGGGCTGTTAAACCATTAACAAAATTTTGGGTTGTGGGTGAAAGCCAATCAAAAGCCGCTGACATACTTGCAAACAAAGTGTCCCCACCAGAACTCGGTAATTTGATCGCTTGGAGCATGCTTCCTCTCGGGGGCTCTTTGAGCCATGTAGCGTCAGTATGCCAATTTGATGACCCACCTTTAGGCTTCCCGTCTTCATTATCGATTTTATGAACAATCTTGCTTCCCTCAGTCGTGCGAGCGAAATCATATGGCACAGGTTCACCGAAGATAGATGCAGCTGCAACTTGTTGTTCATCGTTGAGATTTTGATTTCTGAAAAATAAGACACCCCGTTCATGCCACGCTGAAAGCAGTTCGTCGATATCGTCACTCCCAACAGGGGTAGATAGATCTAGGTCTTCCACATAAGCACCAACAAGACTGTTTGTAGAAGTGATCTTCATTTTGGTTCCGCCCTTTCAGTTTTTTGTAGAAAAAGTTATTGAATCAACTTATTCCTTAAACGAAATGCTATGTTCAAAAAATGAACGAACCAAATATTTTACTAATAGTTTCAGATCAAGAGCGGCAGAGAGATTGGTTACCAGCAGATTTTCAGCTTCCTGCTCGACAAAGAATCATGGATAGCGGGATTGAGTTTACTAGCCATTACACGCACTCTTCTCCATGTTCTCCTTCGAGAGCGACTCTGTTCACCGGAGAGTACATGGCGGGGCATGGGGTCACAGAGAACTCAAGTGCGCCTACCAATACGCAATTGTCGAAAGATGCTGCGACCTTAGGAAAAATATTAAGAGAAAAGGGTTACTACACGGCTTACAAAGGCAAATGGCACTTGGAAGCAACACCCACCCCAGACATGGAAGCTTATGGTTTCAGCGATTGGGAAGGCAACGATATGTCTTTTTGGGGACTGGCTGGAAGTGGAACAGAATATGACGAGCCGATAGCAAGAGATGCCGCTGACTGGATTCGAGGTCATGGTAATGATGATGATCCATGGTTCCTGAGCGTAGGTCTCGTGAACCCACACGACGTTATGTGGTTCCCAATTGATCAGCCGTGGTATTGGGAGAGAGATCCAGAATATTACGCAAAAGCTGTGGAAAGGCTTTCAAAACGAGACTGGGGAAGAGAAAACAATCTTCCTGGATTTCCTCATGAAGTTGAAAGGATTTTCTCGGAGCTACCAGAGAATTTTGACGATGACCTTTTCACCAAGCCTGATGTTCATAGAAGATGGATAGATGTATTGACTCGACGGTCCGTTCCTGGCGATATGAGAAAAGATGATCCTGATATATGGCTTAGACAACTTGATTATTACGCAAAATTGCATGAACTTAATGATCAATGTGTGGGCCACGTTCTATCTGCTTTAGATGATATTGATGCTTGGGAAAACACTATTATTGTTTTCACTTCAGATCATGGGGATCAGTGCGGGTCTCATAATCTTCGTTCTAAAGGACCATGGAACTATCAGGAGACCATGCGGATACCTTTGTACATTTCAGCACCCGGAATAGTGCAACCAGGATCGAAAACTGATTCGTTGACATCGCATGTTGATTTGGCTAGGACAATTCTTGAATTCGCAGGAGTGGAACCAGCTGATCACCCAACTTTTGTAGGAGAGTCTCTTTCTCCAGTTTTTGAAAATTCTTCAGCGAAGATACGTGATTATGTTCTTTTCAATCAAGAATGGCCTTGGTATCCAGGAGTTGAACAATGCCGATACGCGAGCTCGGGAATCTTTGACGGAATAAACAAATACTGCCGTTATTACGGCCTAGGTGGTGGTTTTGATACCCAGGGTAATCAAAATGGTGAACCGGAAATGCTCTTTGGGCGCGATGCTGCATTTGATGATCATGATCATGAGATGTATGACCTTCAAGAAGATCCCCACGAATTAGTAAATTTGGCTGTCGACCGCTCGCGTAGAGAAGAAGTGCGATCTAAATTTTCAGAACTACGATCGATTGAGCATGAGATGTACGGAAACGGGTTTTAACTTTTAGAGGGAAATTACCTGTCCACCCCTACGGGTTTCCTGCCATTTAAGAACACGGCGTTCTGCTAAACCAATAACGCCGTTCAATGCAAGAGCGACGATCGCTAAAACCAGCATAAGGGCAAAAGCAGCTCCCATATTAAACATATTTGTGCTGACTAATAGTTGTTGTCCTAGGCCGCGTTTTGATGCAATAAATTCGCCAAAGACCACAGACAGCATTGAGTAAATTGCTGCAAGCCTTAATGCTCCAAAAACTGCAGGCATTATTCCGGGAATAACTACTTTCTTAAATAGTTGCGATTTAGTAGCTCCCATTGTCGTTGCAAGCGTGTTCAAATCTGGATCCACAAGACCAACAGAGGCGGTAGTAGGCATTTGGACGATGAAAAAAACTATTATTGTTGCCAATGCGATTTTTGAACCCATGTCAACGCCGTACCAGAGAATCAGAATAGGAGCGAAAGCAATTTTTGGTACAGCATTAGCGAAAACAAGAAATGGCCCAAATACTTTTTGGACCCTCAGAAAGTACCCAAGAATGATTCCTACTATAAAACCGGCTGACCCCCCAATAACGAAGCCCCAAATTGCTTCTTGAAGTGTGACCCATAGGTCTTTCCAAAACATCAAGTCGTGGTAGTAGTCAGCTAAATACCCCCACACTTCACTTGGTATCGCATAAAAAATGGGATTAATTTTAGGAAGTGGTTCAAATCCGAAAATTGTTATCGGAACTCCTTTGAAGATCAATTCGTATTCCCACACAAGAAAACCTATTGATAGAACTAATAGGCGCAATAGCTGTGTTGGAATGTCTAGTTGGCGTATTCTCCAACGACGAAGTTCACCCGGATCAATTTCGGGTTTTTCTGAAGTTTCAGGACTATTAGACGAGTTCATCACGTAACTCCTTCCAAATTTTATGTTCAGTTTCTGTGAATACAGGATCAAATTTCAATTCATCTACGATTCTTGGTCTGGGTATTGGAACGATAGTGTCTGATTTAATTTTTCCTGGTCTCGCAGTCATCACTATCACACGATCCGCTAGGAGGACGGCTTCTTCCAAATCGTGGGTGACGAATATGACTGTTTTTCCAGGGTTCGATTCCCATAAGGATATGAATTCCGACTGCACGGTTAGTCGTGTTTGAGCATCAAGAGCGCCAAATGGCTCATCAAGAAGCCACAGGTCAGGATCTATGGCTAAAGTTCGCGCTATTGCTACACGTTGTTGCATTCCTTGAGAAAGCATTGAAGGGTAGGAGTCAGCAAAACCTTCAAGTCTGAGTTGAGATAGAAGTTCAAGAGATTTTTTAGATCTTTCTTGTTTTGACATTCCTCTGATTTCAAGTCCAAGCTCTACATTCTGTTTTGCTGTTCTCCAAGGGCTTAACGCAGAGCGAGCGAGCATGTAACCGATATCTCTGCTCGGACCTTCTACTTCTTGACCATTTCGTTTAACTGAGCCGAGAGTTGGCTTTATCAAACCTGCAAGCATGTTTAAAATTGTCGTTTTGCCACATCCGCTAGGTCCTACTATCGCTACAAATTGACCTGCAGGTATTTCAAGACTTGTGTTGTCAACTGCTATGACGTTTTCATTTCGCGGATCCCCATCACCAAATATTAGTGATACATCTTTTAGCTCAACAGAAAGTTCACTCATTTTTCCCCTTATTAACAGTTCTGAATATACAAGAAAATGAAACCGGCCGGACCCTTGAGGGCCCGGCCGGTAAACAGTTTATTTTTCAGTGAAATTATTCAGTGAAACCGATGCTCATGTCAATGAACTCGTTCGTGAACAAGTCGCTTGCGTTGGTAGTGGTAACTTCCATACCTGCGGCAACCATCTTGTCAATCACACCTTGGATTCTGGATTCCTCCATATTTCCAACGGTTGAGTCCGGTCCATTTCCATGAAGACCTAGTTCGTTCATAGTTGCGACTGAGTACTCACCCAATTCCATTGAGTAGACCCAGAATGAACCAAATGTGTCAACAGCATCAACGATTATCGCGTTAGCCCTTGCAGGGTTTGACGAGAAGTTGACAACTGACTGCTGAACAACTGGAACGAACAACTCGAGACAAGCTCTCATGTCTTCCATGTCAGCTGGTCGAACACCTAGAGTCTGAGAGTAAACCTCGAACCCGGTGTCGTGGAGCAACTCGTACTGGACTGGTTTGCCCCATTCGGCAAATTCGTTCTCGTACTGGTAAGGCTCAGCGGAAGCGAATCCCTGCTGAGCGATAGCACCATCATTGGCGATAAAGACAGCTGGTCCGCCATCGTAGGAAGGATCAACTTGGTCTGCTGATACAACTCCTTCGGCTATCCACACTTCGATGAACACACCACCAGCGAATACGTTGATTGTGACTCCCTGTGCACCAAGATCAGCGATGCTAGTGACATCTGGATAGGTCTCTGGATCCCACATGATCATTTGAGGGTTCTTCTCCAACGGAGCCATCACAGAAATCAGTGGTGTATCCACTAACTGAGCTTGCGCTTCTGTGTTTGCGTATCCGATATGGATTGAATCATCTGTGTACATGTAGGAAGCAACAGGAGACCAACCAATAGCTGGACCACCGGTGCGAACCTCAATATCGATTCCCAAAGGAGCTCCACCTATTTGACCTGGACCTGTAACAACCATGTTGTCAGCGTCAATGGTGTAACCAGCGCCAATCATTTCGTATAAGGCACCGTGCTCTGATTCTGGGAACCAGTCAGTCTGGATCACCAAAGGTGAAGGACAAGCAGCAGCCAAAGCTGTCACAAGCTTCTCAGGTACACCGGCACTGCTCACAGCGAAGTCAGCGAAGTTCATTGATTCACTAATGATTCCTCGACCAAGAGCGTAATTGACGTTGTTCATCAAACGATCTGCATCAAGTGTTGAATCAACAGCGAAGTAGTCCTTATTAGCAGCATGAACATCTGCGGCCATATCAGAACCAACCAAACCAACGTGGTCTGCCATTACTCCTAATGCAGCGTCAGTGTTTGCCTCATCCATGATCCAAGCACTCGCAGCTTCTAGAGCAGCTGAGTAGGCAGCAACAGTGTTCGGGTTAGCTGCAGCAAATTCACGTGAAGTGGTGTTCACCAATGAAGGCCAGTCCAAACTAGTTGGACCGTCTCCAGCAACTAGTGAGAACGGACGAGTACCAATTCCGTTAACAACACCCATTGTCATACCAGGCTCAAAAGTAATAGCCCAGTCAATCTCGCCGCTTTCCATGGCGGCAACGGTTGTTCCACCAAGACCTGTAGCAATGTAAGTCGAGTTTTCAGGATCAACACCAGCTTGCTCATAAAGCTCACGTGCCAACTGCTCAGCGGCAGCGCCACGGGCTACAACACCAACATTGGTGCCTTCAAGAGCTTGCATGGTTGCTTCCCAATCACCTTCAACTACTGGCTGACCAGTAGCTGCAAGAATGTCGAAGAAGTGACCGTTCTGTGCTGCGCCAAACATGACCACATCAAAACCAGATTCGCGTAATCCCAACATGTTGTCAGGAGTGTTAGCAACGAAGTCCACTTCGCCAGCTACCAGAGCAGCAGCGTTAGCAGGACCCGAAGCACAAGTTACATACTCCCAGCTAGTGAAACCGAACGATTCGAAGACGCCCATATCACCAGCTACGAAAACTGGAAGGCCTCCGTAGGTCGGAGCTGTACAAATACTGATATCAGTTACCTCAGGTGGAGCAAGAGCAGGAGCGCTAGCGCCTCCTCC
>TARA_B110000014_G_scaffold264340_1_pt1 | contig 16260 bp, 14 predicted proteins | sample TARA_B110000014 | Tara Oceans TARA_B110000014 (sample SAMEA4396468) | marine metagenome | biome: Westerlies Biome; feature: [MES] marine water layer (ENVO:01000295) within the mesopelagic zone...; material: water (ENVO:00002006), including particulate matter (ENVO:01000060) such... | reverse complement strand
AAAGATTTTCTGTCAGTTAAATAAAGGAAGCCCTCTTCATCAACATAACCTATATCTCCTAATGTACTATAACCCTGAGAAGAAATAGCATCAGAAGTCTTTTCCTCATCATTATGATATTCAAAGGTGCCTGCCGTAGGACCTCCAAAATAGATTACTCCAGCATCTCCTGTTTCAACTTCATGACCTTCTTCATCTAAAATATGCAGCTCTCCAAAGAGAGGTTTACCGACAGTCCCTTTATGATCTAGCCATTGACTTGAATCTACAATTGTCATTCCATTATATTCAGTGCCAGCATAATACTCATAAATAATAGGACCCCACCAGTCTATCATTTGCTCTTTAACAGCAATTGGGCAAGGAGCTGCTGCATGGATTGCAACCTCCATTGAGCTGGTATCATAATTTTCTCTGATTGCTTGATCCATCTTTAAAAATCTAACAAACATAGTTGGTACCCACTGTGAATGAGTGACTTTATATTTCTCTATAGCTTGTAAAGCTTTTTCTGTTTCAAACTTTTCCATAATAATACTTGTACTGCCCAAGGAGAGGAATCCAGTATTAAACCCTAATGGGGCTGAGTGGTATAAAGGTGCTGGTGATAAATAAACACTATTTTCTGAACCTCCATATACACCTTCAACTACCCTGCCTAATCCCAAGTCATCATCTTCAGGGCGATAAGGAAGTTTACTGAAAGTTAATTTTCTATGTATTCCTTTAGGACGACCTGTCGTTCCTGATGAATATAACATTGCACCACCTTGACATTCATCTTCTATTGGTGACTTTGACATTTTAGAAATACTTTCTTCATAAGAACTAAATCCATCAGTTACTCCATCCAACATATATGAATGTACTTTCTTCAATGAACTACTCAAAGCAACTGCATTTTCTTCTAAGAACTTTGAGGTTATAAACACTTTTGCATTACAGTCTTCTACAATGTATTGGACTTCGTTTGGTTGCAACCTCCAACTTATAGCGGTGTATCTTAAGCCGCTTCTCCATGCTGCAAAAATGATGGGAAAAAATAAAATATGATTTTCGAGCATTAAAGCAATGCTGTCTCCAGGTTTTAATCCAAGAGATCTAAATAATTGCGCTCCTTGATTAGACAGGTCATTCAACTCTCCGTGGGTAATAGCTTGTTCACTCTCCAACATAATTATTGCTGGTTTATTTGGATAAAGTTTGCCGTTAACCCCAGGATGCATTTGATACTCTCTTTTAAGAAATTTTTTTTAAGAATTATAATCTATAAATAAAACTTTAATCACTAGAATAGTCCAAAAAGTTTATACTTATTATATTCAATATGAATAAAACATCGAAACCATTAGCCCTTATAACTTCCATAGGAGGCATTAATGCATCTGGAAGAACTTCTTCATTTCAAGGATATAGAAACATGACCTTTGGAGCCCAAAGTATAGATAACCAGCTGGAAACTATTCAAGACCTAGCGGTTCTTCAAGGGCGCATTGAACCAATATCTAGAGGATGGGAAACATCTGCAGGAGATGCTATTAAACTAAAAGAATATTTAGAAGAAAACTCAGATCTAATAAGGTCCGAAACCATGATACGAAAAATCGATAGAGATACATATGATCCTGATGGAATTATTTTAGATGAAATAAAGGCTAGTGCTGCAGGTCAACTTCCAAGCGGTTTTGATCCTTCTTCATTCTACCCTGCAAGACAACACCCTAGAGCTCTACAAATGACAGTATTTGGTATGAGTGATGCCATGAGTCAACTAGGAATAGATTGGGGCAAGATTCAAGACCTTATTTGTCCTTCAGAAGTAGCTGTTTTCAGTGGAGCAGCTATAGGACAAATGGATAAGTTTGGATTTGCTGGAATGATGCAATCCAGGATAAAAGGTAACAGATCAAGCTCTAAGAACTTACCTCTAGGTTTGGTTGAAATGTCAGCAGATTTTATTAATGCCTATATTCTAGGAAGTGTCGGCAGGTCTGGTCATTGCGTTGGTGCCTGCGCTACCTTTTTGTATAACTTGCAAATGGGAAAAGAAGCTATAGAAAATGGTAGTTCTAGATTTGTGGTAGTAGGAGGAGCTGAGGCTCCTATCACACCAGAAGTGGTAGATGGATTCTATGCAATGAGTGCTCTATCAGATGATAAGAAAATGATGGAGATGCAAGCTCAACTGAATGAATCAATAGATGATGGGCCAGATCAAACCAAGGCTTGCAGACCATTTGGGTTAAATTCTGGCATGATTCTAGGAGAATCAGCTCAATTTATAGTTTTAATGGATGATAAACTAGCTTTGGATCTAGGAACTAGAATTTATGGCTCTGTACCTGAAGTAAAATCTTATGCAGACGGCCTAAAAAGTTCTATAAGTGGACCAGGAGTTGGAAACTATATAACTATGGCAAAAGTGGTTTCAAAAGCCGAAGATATTTTAGGTATAAAAGGCTTAAAAAATAAAACATTTGTTCAGGCGCATGGAACTGGCACTCCTGCTAACAGAACAACTGAATCTCATATTTTTGAGTCAATTGCTGAAACTTTTAGAATTAATTCTTGGCCTATTACTGGAATTAAATCCTATATAGGTCATAGCATGGCACCTGCATCTGGAGATCAACTAGTTTCAGCTCTTGGAACCTGGCAAGATGGAATTATACCTGGCATTCATGGTGTTAATAATACTGCAGAAGATGTTCATACAAAAAACCTAAATTTCTTGATGGAACACAAGACAGAAGAAAAAAATTTCTATCAGGCTGCTTTCCTAAATGCTAAAGGCTTTGGAGGCAATAATGCCTCTGCCCTGATTCTTAGTCCATTAGAAACACTTAAGATATTAGATTCAAGATATGGAAGAAAAAGACTTTCTTCTTATAAAAAACAATTAAATTTAACTTCTAAAAAAATAGAAAGCTACAATAAGAAAGCTTTAAAAGGTGAATATGAAGTAACTTACAGGTTTAATGAAGATGTTCTTATCGGAGATAAAGACGTCTCCATCTCTAAAAAAGAAATAAAATTAAAAGGCTATAACAATTCAATAAAATTGTAGATTAATCTATTCCTTATGTTGAATGAATTATCAAAAAATATAGAACAGCTGCTTAAAGAGCAAGGTCTTCAAGGCGATGTTTCAGATTTAGTACCTTTAACAAATGGCGCATCGAATGAAACTTGGAAATTTAATTACATAATGTCTCCATCTTCAATAAAAATGATTCTTAAAAAAGGACCTGATACACCTCCAGGAGGACTTGCATTGTCCAAATCCAAAGAAGCAACTATTCAAAGTGCAGTTTTTAATGCAAAAGGCCCTGTGCCCGAAGTTTTAGCAATTTCATCCGAAACCTCTAACTTAAAAAATGCTTATGTTATGGAATTAATAGAAGGAGAAAGCATACCAAGAAAGATTCTTCGAGATGATGTCTTCAAGGATATAAGGAATTCTCTGGCATTTCAATGCGGACAAGCTATGGCAAAGATTCACCAAGTTTCTTTAAAATCCTTGGATTGGCTTAAACAGAAAGACGTTAACGAAGAGTTAGAAGAACTTTACTTAACTTATAAAAACTTCAATAACCCTTCGCCAGTTTTTGAATATGCCTTTAAATGGCTAAAAGATAGGGATTTTGGAGATAGTCAAAAAACTCTAGTCCATGGTGATTTTAGGCTGGGTAATTTAATTTTTGATACAAATGGCCTTCAATCAGTAGTAGATTGGGAACTTTCTCATATAGGAAATCCTCTCCAAGACCTAGGTTGGATTTGTGTTAATTCATGGAGATTTGGTCATCATAAAAAAGTTGTAGGCGGTTTTGGAGATATAAACGACCTAATTAATGGCTATTCCTCAATTATTGATAAACAACTAAATAGCAATATCATTAGGAATTGGCAAGTATTAGGTACATTAAGATGGGGGGTTATATGTCTAATACAAACCTTTGGACATTTATTAACTACCACTAATTCAGTTGAAAGAGCTGCCATTGGGAGACGAGTTTCTGAAACAGAACTTGATTTAGTTGATCTACTATTTTTAAAAGGAAAATGATATTTGACAGACCCACATTAATTGAGCTGATAGATTCCATCAGAATTTTTCTGATAGAGGATATTAAAAATGAATTACCAAATCATCTAGCATTTAAAATACAAATAGCAATTAACGTACTTAATATAATTAAAAGAGAACTCAATGATGGTGAAGAGCTGTCATCAGAAATACAAGATATGATCAAACTCTTAATTAAGGATAAAGACATGAACTCCATTAAAGATTTAGCAGAACTTATACAAAATGGCCAATTGGATCTTTCTGATAAAAATCTTCAGGAAGTTTTAATTAAATTGTCTAAGAATAAAGTATCAGTGGATAATCCTAACTATTCGACTTACAAGAAACTAATCAAGTGATTTTAAAGGTTTTTTATCTCTAAACCACATTAAAGGAATCATAAAAAAGGGCCAAGTAAAGTGATACTTATTAGGAAATAATCTTTGAGATAACTCTAGCAACCTAGAATCTAACCCAATAAAGATCCTTCTTTTATTCTTTTTGACTCCATTAAGTATAATCTGAGCAGCCTTACTTGGATGCATGCCTCCCTCTCTAAACTGATCTCCCATTTCTTTTCGGCTTGAGGGAGCATTCCGAGTAAAAATTGACCCTCCCTTTTCTGCCGTCTCATCAAAAGAATCTTCATCTACACGAGCACTACCAGCTATATTTGTACCTATATGGCCTGGATGCACACAATGAATATGTAAATTTTCATTAGACTGAGCCATTTCTAGAGCTAAACTTTCAGTAAAACCTCTAACAGCAAACTTAGCAGCGTGATATACCGTTTGGCCAGGAACCGCTACTATGCCAAAGATAGAGGATGTGTTAATAATTGCAGCCTCTGGTTGATCAATTAAATGTGGAATAAAAGCTCTTGTACTATTAACTACACCATTTAAATTAATACCCATAACCCAGTCCCAGTCATTTTTTTCTAAATCAATAAAATCAGAAACTGCAGTCACTCCAGCATTATTAAATACTAGGTTTACTTTACCATGTATCTCAATAATCTTTTCTGGAAGAACTTTGACTGCCTCTTCATCAGAAACATCTAACAGATGATTTGAAACCGAAACATTATATTGCCTAAGCATCCCTGCCGTCTCGTCAAGAGTTACTTTATTAATGTCACAAATTGCTACATCCGAGCCTTGTTTAGCAAGGAGTATTGATAAATATCTACCTATCCCTGAACCAGCTCCAGTTATAACTGCCACCTTATCTTTAAAATCCTTCATGAACGTCTTGAATTATTTTTGTAGCATCTTTTGAGCCCTCTTAACGAACTCTTTTTTATTTCTTTCCTTTGGCATAACTAATCTTACAGGAATGTCTAAACCTCTTTGAAAATATTTTCTATTTCTACATCTATCTACCCATAATGAAAGGTGCTTGAAGTCTTTTATTTCTACGCCTGACCACTCATGGATATTCACCCAAGGAAAAGTTGCAAAATCTGCAATACTTAACTTATTGCAAATAAATTCTTTTCCTTTAAGTTGCTTATCTAGAACAGAAAATAATCTTTTAGTTTCATTCTGATATCTATCAATAGCTGGCTTTATTTTTTTGGGAAAATATCTAAAGAAAACATTTGCTTGTCCTTGCATCGGGCCAACACCACCCATCTGAAACATTACCCATTGAATTACTTCAGAGCGTTTTTTTAAGTTTTTAGGGAGAAACTTACCTGATTTTTCTGCAAGATATATTAATATAGCGCCTGATTCAAAAACAGAAAAATTATCTTTAGATGTATCAACGATCGCAGGAATTCTTCCATTTGGACAAATCTTTAAAAATTTTTTCGATTTTTGTTCATTTTTTCCTAAATCAATAGGCTTTACCTTATAGGGTATTTTCATTTCTTCCAAGGCAATGCTTATTTTATGGCCATTCGGAGTTGGAGAAGTATAAAGTTCAATCATCTTATTTTTTTGGAAAAGTACTAAAAGGAAAAGGTTTTTCCGAAGTCTGGTAAGTTACATAATTGATAATTTGTACCATGTAACTTCTGAACCCTGCCCCTACTTTAGTCAAATTTTTATTAGGTTCATTTGTAAATAAATGAAATAGAAATTGTAAAACTGCTAATAACCAAAGTAACAGTTCAGCCCATGTATAAACAATACAGAATAAGACAACTAATAAAATTCTTATCCATTTACCCCCTTGAACTACATTTTCTTTAAGTTCTTCTGTATCAATTGATTCATTTATTTCTTTTTTAGTCATAACTAACCTATATATTCATAGAAAATTCTACGTCCTTCAAATCATCTTTTCCGATTAGTTTTTCAACTGATTTATTTAAAGGATCATTCTCAAAAATTATTCTATACAAAGATTCAACAATTGGCATTTTTAATTCTAAATTTATTAATTGGTCGTTTACAAGCTTAAGAGTTTTTAAGCCCTCTGCAGTTTGTCCAATCAAGCCAAGAGCTTCATTAACACTTTTGCCTTCTCCTATGAATTTACCAACTGCATGATTTCTACTTAATGGAGAACTGCAAGTTGTGATTAGATCTCCAACTCCAGATAAACCAAGGAAGGTCATTGGATCCGCTCCTAGAGCTACTGCTAATCTGCTCATTTCAGCAAGTCCTCTTGTAACAATCATTCCCTCTGTATTTTCTCCAGCTCCTAGCCCATCTGCTATGCCACAAGCTAATGCATAAATATTTTTTAGGGCTCCACCTAATTCAACTCCAAAGATATCTAAACTAGTGTAGATCCTAAAAGTAGACGTATGATAAATTTTTGAAATACTTTTCTTCAAAGCTTCATTCTGACTTGCAATAACCGATCCTGAAAGATGTCCTTGAGCGATCTCAAGCGCTAAATTAGGACCACTCAAAACTCCAATAGACTTACTTGATCCAACAACCTCTTCCATGACTTGACTCATTAACTTAAAGCCTTTTTCTTCTATGCCCTTGGTGGCACTTATTAAGAATGCCTCCTTTGGAATAAACTTAAATGCGTCTTCTAGAACTTGTCTAAATGAAATACTAGGAACGCACATAATAACAACTTGCGTCTCACTAAGGGCCTCCTCTAAAGATGTTGTTGATTTTAGATCCTGAGATAAAGTTAAAGAAGGAATATATTCATGATTTATGTGATTTAAATTAATTTGGTCTGACAAACCTTTATTTCTCATCCATAAAGTAGCATCTACTTGATTGACTGCTGCCATATGACCTAAAACTGTCCCCCAACTCCCACCTCCTAAGATGGTTATTTTTGGTTCTTTCATTGATCTATTTAAATATATTATTTTAGAAATTTAAATATATTTTAACAGCGACTAGCTACTTCCACCTAAAGACCTGTAAAATTAGTTTATGAACATAAGAGAACTATCAACTTTTAAAGAAGTAATTAATTATTTATTAGAAAAGAAATGTGAGTATGTAAAGGTAGGAATCACAGACATAGATGGAGTTATTAGAGGAAAGTACATGCATGTTCAGAAATTTTTTAAATCTCTGGAAGATGGCTTTGGATTTTGCGATGTTATTTTTGGATGGGATAGTTCTGATGACCTAATTGGATTTACTTCCTCTGAATATAAGGATGTATTCACCGGCTGGAAAACTGGGTATCAAGACGTAAAGGTAAGAGTCATACCTTCTTCAGGTAGGATTAGCCCTTTTGAAGAGAATATTCCATTCTTTTTGTGTGAATTAGAAATAGCAGAAATATGTCCTAGGGGAACATTAAGAAGAATACTAAGTAAATATGCTGATAAAGGCCTCACTGCTAAGACTTCTTTAGAATATGAATTCTTCTTATTCAAGGAATCGCCTACCTCCTTAAGAGATAAAGATTATAAAAACCTTTTACCCTTCACTCCGGGTATGTATGGTTATTCTATTCTCAGAAGTTCTGTTGAGTCTGACTTGTACCAAAAGATATTATCGATGTGTTCAATTATGGATATGCAATTAGAAGGGCTGCATACGGAGACAGGGCCTGGAGTTTTAGAGGGGGCAATATCTTATGATGAGGCGATGAATTCTGCAGATAAAGCTACTTTATTTAAAACTTTTATAAAAATTCTGGCGCAGAAGAATGATTTACTTGCAAACTTCATGGCTAAATGGTCAGAACATTATCCAGGCCAATCTGGTCATATCCATTGTTCAATATGGAATGAATCTAATGAACCTATTTTTAAAATTGCTGACAATAATCACTTTTCAAAAGAACTTAATTTTTTTATTGGAGGGTTGCAAAAATATATGAAAGAATTTTGTGTGATGCTAGCACCTACAGTTAATTCTTACCAAAGACTCATGCCGGGTGCATGGGCCCCAAATAGCTTGACTTGGGGAATTGAAAATAGGACTGCTGGATTTAGAGTAATTAATGGAAATCCTCCATCTCAACGAGTTGAAAATAGACTTCCAGGGGCTGATGCAAATCCATATCTAGCTTTAGCAGCTACTCTCGGAGCTGGTTTTTTAGGGATAGAAGAACAAATTAGTCCGTCTCAAGAAACGGATGGTAATGCTTACTATCAAAAATTGGAAAAAGAACAATTGACGCCTAAAGATCTTAAAGAAGCCACTAATCTATTTAAAAACTCAAAAGCTGCCAAAAAACTTTTTGGTAAAACCTTCGTAAATCATTATAGTGCGAGCAGAGAATGGGAATATCAAAAATTTAAGGAGTCAAAAAAACCTACTTTTGAGAATGGTAAAATTTCTCATTGGGAATTAAAAAGATATTTTGAAATTATATGAAATCAATAAATGAAATTTTCAGCGTTCAAGACAAGGTTATTTTAATTACTGGAGCTTCCTCTGGTTTTGGTAAACATTTTGCTCTGACGTTATCCAATGCAGGAGCAAAGGTAGTCATCAGTGCTAGAAGAGAAGAACCTCTGTATAATTTATCTCAAGATATAAAAGAATTAGGTAACGAATGTTTAGCTTTTCCTCTAGATGTATCATCCGGGGAATCCGTAACTAAATTAATAGCAGAAGTGGAAAGTAAATTTGGTCATATAGATGTACTTATTAATAATGCTGGCATTTCAGATCCTATATGGTTTAAAGATCTGAAAGAAGAAAGCTGGTTAAGTATCATAGAGACGAACTTAAACGGAGCCTTCAGAGTTGCAAAGCAAGTATCTGATCTCATGATGAAGCAAGAAAGATCAGGAAGCATTATAAATATTGCCTCTATTTTAGGTCTGAGGGCAGGAGTCCAGCAAACAAGTTATGGGGTCTCTAAAGCAGGCTTATTGCAGTTAACTAAAGTGATGGCTCTAGAATTAGCTCGACATAATATAAGAGTGAATGCAATAGCGCCTGGTTACATACAAAGTGAAATGACCGAAGACTTCTTCAATACTCCTGAAGGAGAAAATTATATGAAGAGAATACCACAAAGAAGATTTGGTGATCCACAAGATTTAGATGGTGCTATCATTTTGCTCGCAAGTGAGGCATCTTCTTTTATGACTGGATCAGTTATAGCTGTAGATGGTGGCCACTTAGTCAACCCTTTATAGAATTCACTCTATTATTTTAATTAAACTGCCTACTGATAACTCTCCTTCAGGATAATCTCCATTAAGCAATCTTAAGCGACCTTCAGGATCATAAGGAATTGCACTGGATTTAGATAAAGTACTATAAGAGTCTCCATTTTTAACTACATAACTGCTTATTTTTAATGGTTTAGCTAGCAATTTTTCTTTATTTCTTAAACTTCTAAAACTATTAATTATAGATAAAAATTGTTCGTCAAAATCCGAGAATTCAGAACCTTGTTCTACTGATCCATAAAATTGATAAATATTTTTATCTCTAAAAATTACAGCCAATCTATAAAGACTATTCCCTCTTGAGGCTATCGCAGTAAAAGCATCAAGACCATCAGGAGATATATTCTGGCCTGAAATTATATCAAAAGCCTTATTTCTTTCTAAATACTCTTTAGCAGATAAACGTCTATTTTGATCTTCCATGGTAAAAAATAGTGAAGCCTGACTTTTGGGAGCTAAAAAACCTAACCTATCTTGGGAATTTAATATTTCCCACGAAGCTGGAGCTTTCAGATGAAAATTTAATGGTCCATGATAGAAATCACTACCTCTTCTTATGCCGGCATTTTCACTATCTCCATAGACTAATCCATCAATTGATTCAAGATAGTTACTTTTTATTTTTTTAGAGACAATAGGTAGATTCTGAGAGCTTATTAATACCTCCTGGAGTCTCTTATCATTAGAAGGATGTGATGAAAAAAGGCCATGATATGTTTTAGGTTCTTGACCCCTAAGTTCAGATAATTTTTTAGAATATATTTCCTGTTCCTTCAAGACAGTAAGTGTCTCCATCATTCCCTGAGGTGAATAACCATCGAGCGCCATATATTCTGCGCCTATCTTATCAGCCTCAAGTTCCATCTCTCTTCCATATCCAGCTAGAAAAGCTCCTCCTGCCATATTAGTTATATCTCCAGCTATCCTGCTTGCTTGAGACCCAACTATCATAGACATAAAGCCTATAAGTTGAGCTTGCGACATCTGTCTAACTGAATGACGGGCTGTAACATGGCCTAATTCATGACCCAATACAGCTGCAAGTTCTTCTTCTGAAGATAAATAAGCCATCAAACCTCTATTGATAAAAATATAGCCGCCAGGTAAGGCAAATGCATTAATGTCGGGACTATCTAGCACTGTAAAACGATATATTAGATTTGAACGATGACTTTTTTTTGCTAAAGATTCGCCTATCATTTGAACATAGGCTTGGAGATCTTTATCTTTATACGCAGGAACTTGTTGAAGTACTTGAACGCTATAATTCTGCCCCATTGCAATTTCTGAATCCTCGGACATAGTAACAAAATCTCTATTACCTGTTACTGGATTGATTGAACAACTAGTTAATAAACTAAAAACAAGTAGTAGTCTTAAAGTCATAATTTTTTGCTAGTTGATTACCCTATTACTCATCAAGTAATTTTAGAGTTTGTGCACCAAAACTATCCCACCATATTTTTCCCATATCTTTTATATTATCAATATTTTTTTTACTTATATCGTCTAATTTTCTTTTGCTTTTCCCTAAAGAAGAATTAACTCTTAGATAATTTTGTCCTATTAAATCTTCTGCTAACTTATTCTGCAAACTTGTTTCAGTCATGATACCTAGAAGATCATGGGTCATCCAGCCAAATAGGCCCCAATCTTTTGAAGCTTTGCCGTTAATTTTTCTTCTGTTTAATCCAGTGCCAATACTAAGGACTTTAATTTCATCATCTGGATAAATTTTTAAAGCTTCAATATAAGAATTCATAGCCGGATTATTCTCAACAACCCCTCCATCTATAAGGTAATTACCCTTCACTTCAGCAGTTGGAAAAAATGTTGGAGCAGCGCTTGTGGCCTCAGCTGCTTCTACTAAATTTATGTGCTTTGTTTCATAAGAACTTAAAAGAACAGGTGATCTATCTTCTACATCATAAGCTGTTACGGCAACCGGTTTTTTAGAATCTCCAAAAGTTAATTCCCCAAAGTAATCTTCTAAGACGCTTCTTTTTCCTTCTGGATTATATTTAGCCTTACCAGTAATTAAAGTTGAGCCAAGTCCGCGTTGCCATACTTCTGATTGCATAATGCGCTTAATATTCTTCATATTCCACATTTCAAGCATCTCATCTGTGTCCATACCTACCGAACCAATGCCAATACAAGAAATGCCTCCAGAGGATGTTCCTATAAAATAATCAAAGCATTCTGAAATATCTCTTCTTAGCTCTTTCTCTAGGATATTTAGAAAAGTTAGAGTGGCAATACAACGAACGCCTCCTCCGTCTAACGAAAGTGCATATTTTTTCACGATATGAATATAACTGAGATACTACTCAGTTAGAAGTCTAATTTACAACCTTTTGCCAAAGGCTAAAGAAATTTCCACCCATGACCTTTCCAATTGTTGGCTTGTCATAACCTCTTAGAGTCATCTCTTCAACAATAGAATGGAAATTAGCATCACTTCCAAAACCTTCGCTATATTTAGACACACCTCTCAAATCAGATCCAATGCCTACATGCTCTGGGCCTACTAATTTAATAACATGCTCAATATAATCAACCATTACACTGACTGACTCAATATATTTCCCATGAGGCCAGATACCAACTATCCCTCCCTTTTGAGCAATAAGAATAACCTCTTGGTCAGTTAGAGCTCTATCCTGATCTTTAAGAGATTTTAGACCACCATGACTAAAAATAACGGGGTCTTTAGAGAATTCTAGTACATCAAGAATGGTTTCAGTATTTGCATGAGCAATATCTATGATTATATTTAACTTATTAGCTTCTAGAACCACCTCTTTTCCAAATTTTGTTAAGCCACCGGGGCTATAAGGATAACTTTGAACATGACCTAATTTATTTGCCCTGAAATGAACTAACTGAATTAATCGTAGGCCCATTTCATAAAAGGTATAAAGGTTTTGAATATTCCCTTCTAGTCCATCAGCCCCTTCTATTGCTGAAATAATTGACAAGTGCTCAGCATCCTTTGCAACTAGAACATCATTTGGAGAAAGCGCCAAAACAGCCTTTTTATGTTGGCTTGTTTTTTTTATACGCTCTAGTCTTTCCATAGTTAATTTATAGGATTCGCCGGGAAGAGGTTTATATTTACCTCTAGGAATGACCCCATCAGCAGTGACATAATTTCCTTGAAAAGCCATATCGGTGCTGATAGCAGCTACTACTAAATCCATGCCCTGAGATAAATATAATTCAATCTCAGCCAGTCCAATACTATCTATATGATCTCTATGGAATCTGCTAGGGTGTGCATGCATATCAGAAAAAACAGTATCATCAAATGAATAGCCTTGATTAGCATTTAATTGAACAGAAAAAGAACTATTAAAGATGAAAAACAAAGAAGCAAATAAAAATTTAGACATAGTCGAGATTAAATCATTAGAATCCAATTTATTTAAAAAATTCAGCCAAACGGTTGCCTGAAGCGCAAGCAAGAGTCCAACCATAAAAACCTTGACCTGTATTTACATATATTCCTTTAGTATTCATTGGTCCAATGATTGGAACACTAGAAGGAGTTAAAGGTCTATCCCCACTCCATTGAATTATATCTTTTGAACCATAATCAGCTAAATGAGGTGCTATATCCTTAGCTAAATTCAATAATTGAGACATTCTTGCCTGATCTAAAGACTTATCTTGTCCTAAAAAATCAGCAAAGCCTGTAATTCTTACCTTGTCCCCCATTTTTGTAAACAACATCCTTTTGTCCGTAATTGTTAAGCTCGTTGAGAACTGTAAGCTTCCTACAGGTAAAGTAATACTGTAACCCCTTACAGGAATTATAGGAAACGAAATATCTACTAACTTATCAGAGTAAGAACCAGCGCAAATCACAATATTCTGAACTTCTAATTCTTGGGAGTTAATTGTTAGTGAAGAAATTTTATTTTTGTGCTTATTAATTTTAGTCACTTTAGAATTAAATATAAACCTTGCATCTTGTTCCAAAAGCCAACTATATAAGTTCTGACAAAAAAGATAACTATCTCCTACCTCGTCTGACCTTGAATAAATAGCGCCCACAAAATTTGCTTTTAAAGTTGCGATTGCAGGTTCAATATTTATTGCCTCTTCCATCGATAGACTTTTATTATCAGATCCCATCTGATTTTTTTTTGAAATAAAAGAAATCTCCTGATTAAGAGATTTTATATTGTCGTAAAGTACAATCTTTGAAGATTTTTTATAAGAAAAATCTGATCCTATATTTAACAACATTTCTTCAAAAAGTGATTTAGAAGAAAGAGAGAGTTCTAATAAATCTAGGCTATTTTTTTCATGTCTGAATTTTAAACATTCAAACAAGAATCTAAAAGACCAGTTTAAAGATTTAATCGTTTTTGGTGGCTTAAATTTAATAGCAGGATCTTTATTAAACATTACCGAAGGCATCTTAAAAAATAAGTTGGGCTTTCCCAAAGGATCTGATAAACAATAAGATAGTTGTCCTCCATTAGCGTAACTTGAGCCCTTAGCAACACTGTCAGCTTGGTCTATTATGGTGACGTCATGTCCCTGTTTAATTAGATAATAAGCTGTAGTGAGTCCAACTACTCCCGCGCCAATGACATGTATGTGCATGCAGGAGATAATACTTCTAATTTATTAAATCTTTTTATTCTAATCTTATACTATCTCATAACTTATAGTTATGACTTAGTGTAAAAGTTATAAAATTTTCTAAGATTAAAGCTCTGCTAGTTGACCTTGAGAGAATTATATTTACATCAAAAACAGGGGAATGTTTTAATTCCCATATTTTATACTGACTATTGTATGCGGAAGCAGATATTTCATCTAAAATTGTAATGCCTACTCCTTTTTCTACAAAGGATCTTGCCATCTGATATGTGTCAGTAGTGGTAATAAAATTTGGTTGGAAGTTATGAACTTTAAAGAAATTATTTAACTTTTCAGATAAAGGACCCTCAATCTTAATAAAAGGTATGTTATGTAAATCTTCACAAGATAATACTTTATTAGGGAATGGAAATTTATCTGAACTAAGGACTACGAAACTTCCCTCTAGAATTCTTATGCTTTCAACTTGTTCATTCTCCTTAGCATCATAAGCTAAACCTATATCAATACTACCTTCAGTGATATGATTTATAATTTCATCATAGTGAAAAGTATGAGTTTGAAAATGTACGCCTGGAAAATCTGAGCTAAAAATTGAGACCAAATTAGGTACTAAATCTATGCCTAGTGATGGAGTACAAGCTAACCGAATTAATCCGGGAGGACTAGTTAAAATATTTGTTGCTAGCGATTTTAGTTTTGATAAATCTTGTTGAATTTTATCTGCATATGAAAAAAGAATATCTGCTTCTGGAGTAGGTATTAGTTTACGTTTAATCCTTGCAAAAAGTAGAAATCCTAATTGATGTTCAGTGTGTGCTAAAACTTTACTTACTGAAGGTTGCGACACATGTAAAGATTTAGCTGCTTCAGTTATAGTACCTTTTGTGTAAACAGCATGAAATACCTCTAATTGCCTTGTTCTCATTAATATTCTTAATATTTTAATATCTCAGTTCATAACCTTAGTCTATGATTATAGTTAAAACAAGAATTAGACTGAAATTAAATTATTGCTAAGGTAGATGTAATTCTTAAGTGAATTAAGATTTATGTGTTTAAATTAGAGAAAACATTGGGAAATATATTTTCTCATAAAGAGTCATTAAGAACGGGGAATTCTATGAACAAATTATATATAACATTGGTATCTATACTTCTATTTACCTCATCATTAACTATTTTAGCAGCTGATGAAACTGAAGAAATAGAAGAAGTGATCGTAACTGGAAGTCAGATTAAGGGAGCTAAAATAACTGGCGCTTTGCCTGTAACGATTATTTCAAGTGCTGATATTGAAGCGATTGGAGTTGATTCTGGTGATGACTTACTAGAACACATAGTTGAACAAGGACAAAACTACTTTACAGAAGCGGAAGATGCTTCTGGTGGTGTGAATGCATCTCGAGGAGATGTTGGAGCCTATAACTTAAGAAATCTAGGTGTTGGTAATACTCTTACATTGCTTAATGGCAGAAGATTAGTAAACTCACCTGGCTATCAAACTGAGCTAATTGGCGGAGATTTCGTCCCAACTACAAGTGTAAACTCTAACTTAATTCCTGTAACTGGGATTGAAAGAATGGAGATTCTTCGTGATGGAGCATCAGCTATTTATGGAGCAGATGCTGTGGCCGGGGTTATTAATAACGTTTTACAAAGAGATTTCGAAGGTTTAACTGTAAGAGCTAAAGTTAGTGGTTATGACCACTTTAGTACTGAAGATAGTAAAGTAACTATTAAATGGGGATCATTCTTTAATGATGGTGCTACTAATGTCGGTGTATTTTTTGATCACTACGACCGAGGAAATATTAATGCCCAAGAAGATCCAAGATGGGGAGCAGGAGACCATAGACCCTTTGTCGACGCTGATTCACCTTGGAAAACAAGTACCTCTTTTAGAAATTTAAGCTCGAACTCGTTATATGGTCAATTCGACATGGTTAGCTCAAAGGAACATGCAGGTAAAAGTTATAATCATGAATGGACGGAC
>TARA_B110000014_G_C20126792_1_pt1 | contig 16505 bp, 13 predicted proteins | sample TARA_B110000014 | Tara Oceans TARA_B110000014 (sample SAMEA4396468) | marine metagenome | biome: Westerlies Biome; feature: [MES] marine water layer (ENVO:01000295) within the mesopelagic zone...; material: water (ENVO:00002006), including particulate matter (ENVO:01000060) such... | reverse complement strand
TGATAATCTAGAACTTCATAAAGTTCATCTCTAGTTTGTAATTTATCGAGTATTCCTTTCTGAGTTCCTTTTTCTTTAATTTCTCTGTATACCTCTTCTGCAGCCTTACTCATTGCTCTAAAAGCTGTAAGCGGATAAAGAACTATATCTACACCAACACCTGATAATTCCTTGCAATTTAAATAAGGACTCGCTCCAAATTCTGTTATATTTGCAAGAATAGGTGCGCCTACTTCTTCTTTAAACATTTTATAGTCTTCTAGTTTAGTTACTGCCTCAGGAAAAATAGCATCAGCTCCTTCTTCTATGCAGTATTTTGCTCGCTCAATAGCACTATCTATGCCTTCTACTGCAATAGCATCTGTCCTAGCAATAACATAAAAATTATCGTCTGTTTTAGCATCAACAACTGATTTCACCCGATCACACATTTCCGATAAACTTACTATTTCTTTATTCGGTCTATGACCACATCTCTTTTGCGAAACTTGATCTTCAATGTGAATACCTGCTGCCCCTGATTTGATCATTGTTCTGGTCATGCGCGATAAATTAAAGGCTCCCCCCCAACCAACATCAGCATCAACAATCAAAGGCAAATCACAAACATTGGTTATACGCTCTACGTCAACAATTACATCATTCAATGTAGTTATTCCTAAATCCGGTATACCCAAGCTTGAAGCTGCTACTCCACCTCCAGATAAATAAATAGCCTGATGTCCTGCTTTTTCTGCAAGCAAAGCGCTATATGCATTTAAAGTTCCTACCAATTGTAAAGGATGGTTTTCTTCTAAAGCATTTCTAAGTTTACTTCCTGGAGATATATTTTGCATAATACCTATTTTACTCCATCTGTTAAACTATGTAATTAGTCTGTGAAGAAAATAATTCTTTTAGTTCTTCATGAGATTGCACTCCTGGAAAGGAACTAAATTCATCTCTTATGTGCTGGGGTGCTTGAAAAAAAACGCCAAAGTCTGCCGCTGCTAACATTTGTATATCATTATATGAATCTCCCGAAGCAAAGACTTTATATTTTAAAGACTGCAAGCTTTCTACCACCTTCTTTTTGTTATCATCCTGTCTTAGCTTATATCCCTTAAGTTGACCTTCTTTTATATCTAAATTATGGCAAATTATAGACGGAGTTCCTAACTTCCTAATTAAGGGCCAAGCTAACTCATAAAAACTATCTGAAACTATTACAACCTGAAACCTGTCTCTAGCCCAATCTAAAAAATTCTTTGCCGTAGGAAAAGGTTCCATATTCTCAACAACATTCATAATATCTTGCATAGAAATACCTAATTTTTTAACAAGTTCCATGCGGATATCCATTAACTCTGAATAATCTTTTAAATCTTGAGTAGTTAGATTAAATTGATCTTCGCCGGACCAGACCGCCATCTCTGACCAAATTTCTGGAACTAAAACTCCTTCTAAGTCTAAACAAATATATTCCATATTTCTTGATTGTATTAAGAAACGAGGATTTTATACTTATATCAACCAGAGTAAAAGAATATTAGCTTTCTAGTCTTACTACCTGACCAGTTGCGACCTCTTCACTTGATAGTTCACAATTATCTAATTGATCATCAAAGAAAATATCTGCTTGATAAGCTTTAAGAAAATCTTTCTTTGTCATTCCTCCTAAAAAAAGACATTCATCTATTCTTATATTCCAATCTCTTAATGTCCGAATTACTCTCTCATGAGAGGGAGCTGATCTAGCGGTTACTAAGGCAATTCTTATTGGACATTCGTAATGACTAAAATTTTTCTGAATTAAATTTAGTTGAGACAAGAAAGGTTTAAAAGGTCCTCCAGATAAAGAAAGTCTTGCTAAAGATTTTTCGTTTTGATCAAAAGCCAATAAACCTTCTTTTTCAAAGATCTCTTGCGATTCATCAGAAAAAATAACTGCGTCACCATCGAAAGCGACCTTTAAGATTCCATCTTGGCTTTCTGATTTACCAGAAGGCATAATCCTTGCTGACGCTATTCCGCTCTCTAGGGCTAATTTACAATCTGAATATTCAGAAGAAAGAAATAAATGTGCTCCGAAGGCTCTTGCATATTCATGTGGACTATTTCCTCCGCAAAAGGCAGCTCTAGTAATATTTAAATCATGATGTTCAATTGAATTAAATATTCTAAGTCCTGTATCAGCCGAGTTCCTACTTAGTAAAACAACCTCTACACTTCTATTACCTTTAATTAGTGAATTTAGATTTAATAACTTTTTAACCATAGAAAATGCCTTACCGGGTTTTAAAGGAACATTTTCATTATCAATTTGATGTTGAGTATAAACATCTAAACCTTTCTCCATGAAAATTGAATGACTCGAATCTAAATCAAAAAGTGCTCGTGATGTAATTCCAATTACTAACATTAATTTATTTGCTCAATACTTAATTACTGTATATAATTACAGTATAATATCATTTTTATAAATATGAAAGATTTAACTATAAGACAAAGAGAAGTTTTAGACCTTATAAAAAATAATGTTCGAAACTATGGATTTCCTCCTACTAGAGCCGAAATCTCAAAAGAACTTGGCTTTAAATCTCCTAATGCAGCAGAATCACATTTAAGGGCCCTAGAAAAAAAAGGAGTTATATCTATTCAAGCCGGCTCTTCAAGAGGAATAATTCTTAATCTGAATAATGGAGATTTAGGAATACCAATTATAGGCCTTGTAGCAGCTGGAGGACCCATCTTAGCTCAAGAAAATATTGAAAAAAGAATATCTGTCTCTCAAGAAACCCACCCCAAAGGAATTGACTTTTATCTTCGTGTCAAAGGGGACAGTATGATTGAAGCTGGTATATTGGAAGATGATCTTATAGGAGTAAATAAAGACACAGAAATAAGAGTAGGGTCGATAGTAATTGCTAGAATTCATGATGAAGTAACAGTAAAAACTTTAAAAAAACTTAGTACTGATAAAGTAATATTAAAACCCGAGAATTCAAAATATTCAAATATAGAAATTAATCCCACAAGAGAAGATCTGTCCTTTGAAGGAACTTGTGTAGGATTATTAAGAAATTACTCATAAAAAAATTTAAATTCTTTTATAGCCAGAGCTTTTTTTATTATTTCTCTTTTCTCTTCCAAATCTAACTTATAATAATCGTTTATAGTAGGTACTTCTATATCGCCACATTTTATATTTTTTATAAACTTGAATGCCTTACCCTGTTTCCTTATCTTTATGCCAACAGGTTGATTAGTATCTGGGTGAAAGCCTTCAACTCTTAGAGATTTAAGGACAAAAGATCTTGTTTCATGATTTTCATAATCAAGAGAATGAGGGTCATAATAAGAAACTTTGGGATTAGCAGGTTTGTTTTCTGGTGGAAGTTTTGTTGCTTTATTAAATCCATCAAATTCGGTATATTCTCCAAATCTTCCTTTTTTTAGGAAAACAGGTAAATTACTTAAAGATTCAGTAAATAAAATATTTTCTCCTGAATCTCTCTCAATTAATTCAATGGCTCTATTTAGCCCAATATCCAGTATAAATTCATCTTCATCTGGTGAGCCATAAATCTTTTTTTCTTCCTTAGTGGTCCAAACACAAGGGCCATTTATACTCATATCAGCATAAATTGGTGAATTTAAATCAGGATGATTACCTAAATCCTTAGGAAGAATTTGATAAGTTTCCCAATCAACATTGAAATCAAATGGTTTTTTAGTCCACTTGCAACTTGAACAGCCGACAAAATATCCCCAGGCTCCCGACTTTAAACTAGTCTCTTCTGAACACTTAGGACATTCACGAGTAATTAATCCCTTCTGAGTTTTAGGAAAAATTATGTCATGAAGCTCCGCATTCAATAAATCTAAAACTTGTCTAGTTTTAAAACCATCTTTATCGCTTATTTCTATATCGTTTATTTTTTTATTTAAATAACTCTGCAATTCTTTCCAAAACCTATCCAAAACATCATTCCATTTCTTCTCTCCTGATGCCACTTCATCTAAATCTCTTTCCATTTCAGCAGTAAATTTAGTCTCTATAAAGAAATCTCTAAAAATACATTTCAAGTAAGAAGTTAATATTCTTCCTAGGTCAGAAGGAATTATAGATTTAGCTCCATAGGCATATTTTTTTGATCTTAAACCTTTAACAATAGTTGCATAAGTAGATGGTCTGCCAATGCCTTCTTCTTCCATCTTTTTTATAAGTGAAGCTTCTGAATATCTGCTAGGAGGTAGAGTAAACTTTTGTTCAGTAATATTTTCTTTTAAATTTAGTTCATCTCCTTGGGATAATGAAGAAGGAAATTGTGAGTCCGATTCCTCGTCTTCTTTGGTAAGTTTTTCAAAGCCCATGAATAAATTCTTTCGTGAAGTAGCTCTAAAAATGTACTTGTCATCATGAGATTGAATAGTCAAAATTTTTCTTTCATATTTAGAATTAACCATCTGACTTGCAACTGTTCTATTCCAAATTAACTCATACAATTTTTCTTCATCACCAGATAAATTGACACTAGTTGGAATTAAAGAAATATCAGTAGGTCTTATTGCTTCATGTGCCTCTTGAGTATTTTTTACTCCTGATTTATATACCCTTATCTGATCAGATAAATAAGATTGGTTAAATTTAGTTGAAATTAAATTTCTTATTTCATGCAATGGGGCTGGACCTGGGCTTGTTTCTGAATATGGATCGCCTGTATTGGGAGAAGTGCTAATAGAGATTCCATCTGTTCTTAAATAAGTTATTAATCCGCCCTCATATAATTTCTGAGCACCGCTCATAGTCCTATCAGCAGTAAAACCAAAAGAACTGGCAGCTGCCATTTGTAAGGTAGAAGTTCTAAATGGTGGTTTAGGTGAACTTGATTGAGGCTTTGTTTCTATATCAGAAAGAATAAACGAAGAATTGCTAAGCTCAGATATTATTTCATTTACCAAGTCTTCATTATCTATTGGTGCTTGATTAAGATTCCTTTCATTAATTTTTATTAGGTCGGTCTCAAATATTGAATCTCCAAATTCGAAAGTGGTCTTTATTGGCCAATATTCCATTGGAATATGTGCATCCCTCTCATCCTCCCTTTCACAAATAAGTCTTAAGGAAGGAGATTGAACTCTACCTGCTGATTTTGCTCTAGAAATATGCCTCCATAAAAACGGTGAAACTTTGAAACCTATCAAATGATCTAATATTCTTCTTGTTAAATAAGCATTAACTAAATTTTCATCTATAGTTCTTGGATTTTCTACAGCTCGCTTGATTGCTGAAGAAGTGATCTCAGTAAAACTAATTCTTTTTAAGTTTGTTTCTGCAAGTAATTTTTTATTATCGAAATCATTTTGTAAATGCCACGCTATTGCTTCCCCCTCTCTATCAGGGTCAGTTGCTAAATAGACATTATTTACTTCTTTACAAATCTTCCTCAACTCCTTAATAGTTTTTTTCCCTTTAACTGTTTCTTGCCATTTGAGATCAGACCAGTTAAGTGGATTAACAGCTCCATCATCGTCAGGAAGATCTCTAAAATGTCCCAGACAGGGAACGACCATCCATTCCTCTTCCGGAAAAGAATCATCTAAGTAACCTTTAATCTTTGTAGCTTTAGCTCCTGACTCAACTACCACTAGAGACTTCATATAAATTCCCAAAATTTAAAATTCCTTTTTAGTATAAAGTTAGATTAGTACCTTTTGTCTAGACTTTTTTTTAGTTTAAGTAAAATTTATTTCAATAATTTTTCTTTTTCTTTCCAAATATCATTCATCCAAACCTTCAAATTTTCACGGTAAGTTGAATCATTTAGATAATCTCTTCCCTTCAATATAGAGGGTATATCGATAATATTTACATGAATATTTACGTCTGACATTTTGCCAGAAAGAAAAGCCCAAAAGGTTCTTTTTTTAGCTTCATATGAAATAGTAAAATCTACGAACTGATTAATATAGGGCATGGTAGATAGGGCTAAACCTATTCCACCCAACTTTGGTCTTAGTAGATTTAAAAAAGGAGACTCTTGTATAAAATGCTTAGATTCACTATATCTTGTTCCCTCTGCAAAACTAAATATTGATACTGGATATCTTGCAAAACGGGAAAAAGAGGACTGCATTTGAGAAATATCTTTACCTCTTAATTCTGGATTCTTTTTTAATTGCTCCTCTGAATATCTCTTAAGGAAAGGCATATCCAAAGCCCACCAAGCCAATCCAATAACTGGTACCCAAAATAATATATCTTTCATAAAGAATTTCAGCATTGGAATTTTTTTATTGGTAATTCCTTGTAATATAAAAATATCTGCCCAAGACTGGTGATTTGCTGTAGCTAAATACCAATTATCCCTATTTAAAGATTCAAATCCCGAGACTATCCACTTCGGATTATGCAAGTATCTTATCCAAATTCCATTACAAGCTATCCAACATTCTCCAATTAAAATAATATATTTGGTACAAAGAACCTTCCACGCCTCAATAGGAAAAAAGATTTTTAAGATAGCAAAAGAAAGAAGAAAGAAGCACCAAAAAAGTGTATTTAAGACAATTAATAGAAAAGAAGATACGCCAATAATAAAACTCATAAGTTAAATCAATTCTTCTCTTTAGATTTATTCCACAAACTATCCATCTCCTCAATTGTACTATCGTAAATAGATTTATTTCTTTTTTCTAGTTCAGATTCTATGAACCTAAACCTTCTTTCAAATTTCTTATTTCCTGCATCCATTGCTCCCTCTGCATCTACTCCTAACTTTGCTGATAGATTAGCTATTATCATAAATAAATCGCCTAATTCTTCTTTGATACTCAGTTGATCTTTTAATGAAATTGCATCTTTCAATTCATTAAGTTCTTCTTCTATCTTTCTGAAATAATCTTTATTGTCACTCCAATCAAAACCAACATTAGAGGCTCGTTTTTGAATCTTTTGGGATCTAATTAGAGCCGGTAAAGCTTTTGGAATATTATCTAAAATACTTTTAAAGCCTTTCTGTTTTCTTTCCTTCTTTTTAAGGATTTCCCAATTTTTTGTTTGAGCTTTAGAAGTATGTTTTTTTGGATCTCCAAAAACATATGGGTGTCTATCAATTAGCTTTTGACATAAAGAATCAACTACATCATTGAATTCAAAAAAATTATTTTCTTTAGCTATTTGAGATAAAAATATAATTTGAAGTAATAAATCACCGAGTTCAAATTTCAACTCAATTTTGTCATTTCTAGAGATAGCATCTACTACCTCATAAGCCTCCTCTATGATAAAAGGAGTTAAGCTATTAAAATCTTGCTCCTTATCCCATTCACAACCTTCATCTTCATCTCTTAACCTTTCCATGATAGATAAAAGACGTTGTATTGAAGTTTCAGAAGATTTATCTCTAGTATTCACTTAAGGTTGCGTAGCGATCTATGTGATAATCAGCACTACCAAAAATTTGTTGAGCTACCCTGCTTCTTTTCATAAAAAAACCAATATCGTATTCATCAGTCACCCCTACACCTCCATGCATTTGCACAGACTCATTACTAACTAGATGCAAAGTTTCACCTGCTTTAAATTTTGCTAGACTAGCAAACCTGGTTCTATCATTAGATTTCTCATCTACAGCATTAAGGGCTCCAACAACTGCAGACTTAGTTAATTCCAGTTCAGAATACATTATTGCTGCTCTATGTTTAAGAGCTTGAAAGCTTCCTATTAAAGAACCAAATTGCTTTCTTTCTTTAAGGTAATTTAAAGTAATTTCAAAAGCCTGAGTAGCATTACCAAGCATTTCTGCTGACATTCCTATCTGAGCTCGATCTAAGACTTCTTCTATTATAGAAAAACCATTATCTAACTTGCCAAGAAGACAATCTGATGAAATATTTACATTCTTGAGTTTAATTTCTGCAACATTTCTTGAATCTAACATGCTCAGTCTAGTAATTTCCATACCTGGAGTTCCAGAATCTATGCAAAATAAAGTTATCCCTAATTTTTGGTCATTCCCTCCATTAGTTCTTGCAGCTACAATAATCTTTTCAGCGCTATGTCCATCTAATACGAAAGTTTTTTCCCCATTCAACACAAAACTATTACCTTCTTTTTTGGCCTTGGTAGCTATATTGCATGGAGCATGTCGACTACCTTCTTCCAAAGCAAAAGCTGTTGTTAAATTTCCTTCTACAATTTTAGGTAGTAACTGTTTTTTTTGTTTTTCATCCCCTGCAAGCTCTATTAAACTAACCCCTAAAAGACCTGTAGCGAATAATGGCGAAGGAGTTAAAGTTTTGCCGGTTTCTTCTAAAATTCCTCCCATACCCATCATCCCAAAATTAAAACCTCCATATTCTTCGGACACTAGAATTCCAGCCCAACCTAATTCAGCCATCTTTTTCCAAAGAACTTTATCGTATCCCAAAGGATCTTTTGTATCTCTAATTTCTCGAAAGTGAGAAATTGGAGCATTCTTTTGTAAAAACTCTTTTGCTATATCCTTTAAAGATTGTTGCTCTTCATTAAGCACTAAAGCCATCTAGATCTCCTACTTATTTTTTAACTTTGGTACAAAACTTTAATCAGGAAGTCCCAATACCCTTTTAGAAATTACATTAAGCTGAACTTCTGAGGTACCGCCTTCAATAGAATTAGCTTTAGTCCTCAACCAATCTCTTGTAATAGCTATTTCTTCAATGGAAAAAGAATCTCCTTCCCAACCAATTCCTTTAGTTCCCATAGACTCAAGCATCAACTCATATCTTAATTTATTATGCTCGCTTCCATAATACTTACCCATAGAAGAAGCTGCACTAGGAGATCCTATTTTTGTCTCCTCACCAATTCGTTGCAAAGTTAATCCAAATGCTCTGGAGTTAAGATCATGTCTGGCTATTTTAGATCTTAAAGAAGCATCATCGAGTTTATCTTCAGAATCGAGGCCAATGTATTTTTTGCTTAACTCTACTAAACCAGACTTTTTATCTCCTACTTCTCCTCTAGAACCTAAACCAAATGAAGATATCATGGTTCTTTCGTGTTCTAAAAGCCTCTTAGCAACTGTCCACCCCTTATTTAAACCTCCTACTAAATCTTTTGCAGGAGCTTTAGCATCATCAAAAAAAGTTTCACAAAATGGAGACTTACCGCTTATCAAAGTTATGGGTTTCGTAGTGACGCCTGGTTGATCCATATCTATAAGGATAAAACTAATTCCATTATGCTTTGGTTCTTGTGGTCCCGTTCTAACTAAACAGAATATCTTATCTGCCTTATCTGCATAAGATGTCCAGACTTTTTGTCCGTTAATTATGTAACTATCATCATCTTTGACCGCTTTAGTACTTAAACTTGCTAAATCAGAGCCCGATCCAGGCTCACTATATCCTTGACACCACCAAAATTTTCCCTTAACGATGCTTGGTAAGTGTTCTAATTTTTGTTCTTCTGTAGCAAATTCTAGTAAGGCAGGCCCTAACATCCAAATTCCAAAACTAGCAAGGGGCATTCTTGCATTCATAGAATTAAGTTCTTCTTGTAAAACTTTATTTTCTTCCTTTGATAGCCCTCCTCCTCCATATACACTTGGCCAAGTAGGACATGTCCAACCCTTCTCTCCCATTCTTTCAAGCCAAATTTTTTGATCTGGATGAGAAAATTCAGCATTCCTGCCTCCCCAAGCTACATCTCCGGGTTTTCGCATCTCAGATGGACAATTTAATTCTAGCCAATCTCGAGTCTCTTCTCTAAAAGCTTGAAGATCTGTCATAATTTACCCCAAATATTTAAAAAATGAATTATAGAATATACAAGGATAGTCTAAGATGAGTTAAACTTAAATAGTGGAATTTAAAAAACTTAAAAAATTATGAAAGCATATCAAGTGATAGAACCTGGATTACCCTTGGAAGAGAATATTTTTGAAACACCAGTACCTCAAGGAACAGAGATTCTTCTAAAAACTATAGCATGTGGAGTCTGCCACTCTGATGTTCATATACATGAGGGGCACTTTGATTTAGGAGGTGGAAATAAACTACCTATGCCATTACCTACTCCCTACACTTTAGGACATGAAATATTTGGAGAAGTTGTTGCAATAGGCGAAAAAACCCAAAATATATCTATAGGTGAAAAATATGTCGCCTTTCCTTGGATAGGTTGTGGGAATTGTAATTTTTGCTTAGATGGAGATGGCAACTTATGTAATGCAGCAAATGTCTTAGGAATTCATAGTAGTGGTGGATTTGGAGATCATGTTTTAGTACCTCATAGTAAATATTTATTTGATAAAGGAGATACACCTGATGAGCTTGCAGGAAGCTATGCCTGTTCAGGTCTTACTGCTTACAGTGCTCTTAAAAAGGTAACACCTCTAGAAGGAGATAATTCCTTAGTTATAATTGGAGCAGGAGGAGTTGGAATGATGGCTCTTCAAATTGCCCAAGCTGCTTTTTCTATAAATCCAATAGTAGTGGACATAGATGATCAAAAACTTGATCTAGCTAAAAATTCTGGAGCATCTCTTACATTTAACTCAACTAAAGATGAAACATTTATGGAATTATTTGAGGCCACAGGTGGGGGTGCGATTTCAGTTATTGACTTTGTGGGTGCTGAATCTTCTGCTAATTTAGGTTACAACTTACTTCGGAAAGGAGGAACTTTAGTCATTGTAGGCCTTTTTGGTGGACAAATATCATTACCTCTTCCAATGATACCTATTATGTCAAAAAATTTACTTGGTTCTTATGTAGGAAATCTTCAAGAAATGACTGAATTAATGAAACTGGTGAAAGAAGGAAAAGTAGATCCTATTCCAGTCATCTCAAGACCTGCCTCTGAAGCAGATCAAACTCTAAAAGATCTAAAAGAAGGCAAGATTCTTGGACGAGCTAGTCTGATTTATTAAATACTTTTATTTATATCTGCGAGGAAATTACCAATTCGTTCATTGATAACGAGATCAAATAAATAATCAAGTTCTGTTTCTTCAGCATTTATATTGATCAATTTAGCCCCTGTATCTTTTGCTAATTTAGGCAATCCTGCTGCGGGATATACTGTTAAAGAAGAACCTATAGAAATAAATAGATCGCAATCTATGACTTTTCTTTGTGCTAACTGCATTTTTTCTTCAGGCATGGCCTGTCCAAATGAAATAGTTGCAGTCTTAAGTAGTCCTCCACATTTTATACAATCAAGTATAATTTCTTCATCTATTAATTTTTTATGGATTTCTTCTAAAGAATAGTTTTTAGAGCAAGAAAGACATACAGCATAAGTTGAGTTTCCATGAAGTTCTATAATTATACTGTCATGTATCCCAGAATCTTGATGCAAATTATCAACATTTTGTGTTATCAGATAAGATTCTTTCTTTATTTGCATTAAACTTTTTAAGGATAAGTGCCCCAAGTTTGGGGATACCTCTTTGAGTTTCTTTCTAAGAGCAATATTCTTTATCCAAGAATCTCGTCTAGCTGATTCTGATGAAATAAATTCATCAAAATATATAGGTGTATTCGTTTTCCAAAAGCCCGAAGGACCTCTAAAGTCTGGTATACCGGACTCAGTGCTTATCCCTGCACCTGTAAAGAATATTGGTTTTCTACTCTGGTCCCAAATTTCTCTAAAACTCTCTATTAATTTCATAGTCATTTTATTTTAAACAATATTTTTATTAATTAAGGTTAAGCATATAATTACCTAATTAAAATAACCAATTATAAAATTAATCAATGATTCCATTTACTCAAGAATCTCTTTGGATTTTAACAATCGCTTATGACTTATCTTTGGTACTAATTTTATATAGATACTTTGGTAAATATGGACTATATACTTCAGTGATTCTAGGTATTATGCTTGCAAACCTTCAGGGTGGAAAGATAAGTGAACTAGAGATTTTTGGTTATAGTCTTACAGCTAGCATGGGTGCAATACTTTACTCAGGAATATACTTTGCTACAGATATTCTTAATGAAAAATATGGGAAAGAGGAAGCTAATAGAGCGGTTATGTTAGGATTTTTTGCTAATGTAGCTGTTATGCTTACTCTTTTTATTAGTATTCAATTTAAACCTTCGGACATGACAGGTTCTGCTGCAGAAGTTCACAATGCAATATCAACTCTTGCCGGATATTCACCAGCATTTGTCGTTGGATCATTAACAGCCTACTTAATAAGCCAAAGATTTGATGTGTGGTTTTTTCATAAAATTAAGACCTACACAGGTGAATCAAAACTTTGGTTAAGAAATAATCTCTCAACAATTACATCGCAACTTATAGATACTCTAATTTATCAATTTACTTGGGTAATTGCTGTGGGTATGAGTTTTAGTGAAGCTTTTGCATTAGCTGCAGTAAAATATTTATTAAAAGTTATAATTGCAGTTATAGATACAATTTTTATATATTGGGTAAAGACCTGGTCTATAAAAGTTGATTGATAAAAAAATGAGTAATAAATATAAGAATATAGGAATAGTAGGATTATCTAATAATCCTAAGATACCTCAATTAATTGAATCTATTGTAGCAATTCTTACTTCGGAAAAAAGAGAAGTTCTAATTGATAGGAAATTTGAATCACTCGTTGATCTAATCAATATAACTTATGTAACAAAAAAAGAAATTCAAAATAAATGTGATTTGGTTATCTCTTTAGGGGGTGATGGAACAATGCTAGAAAGTGCGAAAAATTATGGCATTGAAGGCATACCGCTATTAGGAGTTAACTTAGGGAGCTTGGGTTTTCTTACTGATATAGCACCTGAAGACATAGAAAAAGAACTTAAAGCAATTCTAAATTCTGAACTCCAAATAGATGAAAGATTCTTTATTAAGGCCAAAATAGATAATAAAGAATTAGATTATAAAGCCCTTAACGAGATTGTTATTCATTCAGGAGCAATAGCTCAAATGATTGAATTTACTTTATTTGTTGATGATCAATTTGTATGCAAACAAAGAGCTGATGGATTGATTATAAGTACCCCTACCGGCTCTACTGCTTATTCTTTATCAGGAGGAGGTCCAATTATTCATCCTGAATTAGATATTATCTTAATTCTACCAATATTTCCTCAAAGCCTTAATAGTAGCCCTATTATAGTAGATGCAAATAAAGAAATTAAGATTGTCTTATCTGAAAAACAAAAAATAGATTCAGCTGAAATAAGCTTTGATAGCCAAGAGAATATATCTTTGAGTCCTAATTCTATAATTGATATAAGCAAACATTCTTCTAGACTCTTATTACTTCATCCAAAGAATCATGATTTCTTTAGCGGATGTAGAGATAAGCTGGGATGGGGTAAATCCATAATTTAACATTTTCTTGTTGTGATTTTGCTTAAATTATTGGAAAATTGACTTTCCGCAAAAATTTTTATGGACTTGCTATGTTAAAAAGCGAAGATTTGACCTATACGAAGAGAATATTACCTCTAATATTCTTATCTCTTTTCTCAATAAATTCTTATTCAGAACCTATAGATTTAGAAAAAAGTGAATCTATCACACCTGAACAAGAAAGACTTCTTCAAGGGCTTCCTGCAGATCAAGCTGCAGCCGTGAGACTGAAGATAATGGATCAGCAAACTTTGACTAATGAAATCAAGAAGACATTTGAAGATGTAAATACTCTAGTACTTAGACCAGAAAAAAGAGAATTAACGGGTCAAGAAAAAATTGAATACGAAAAAAAAGCAAGGAATTGGGTTTATGGATATGAACTATTTGCCTCTGCCCCATCAACCTTTGCTGCAGCAACAGATATTCCTATACCTAACGACTATTTAATAGGACCTGGGGATACTTTCATGATTCAGGTTTTAGGAGGAGGGAATTCAACCGGAGGAGGAAGACAACAAGAATATATAGTAGATAGATCTTACTCAATTACATTACCTGGAATTAAACCTTTTAACTTAGCCGGTCTTAGCTTTAATGAAAGTAGAGAATTAATACAGAAACAAGTTAAGACACAGTTTGTGGGTTCTGAAGCTATTGTAAGCTTAGGTGGAATCAGAAGCATAAAGGTTTTTGTTATGGGTTCAGCTTATTTACCAGGAGCTTATACAGTAAGTTCCCTGGCCTCGATTACCAATGTTTTACACATTAGCGGCGGGGTGTCTGATATTGGATCTGTTCGAAATATTGAACTTAAAAGAAAGGGTAAACTTATTACTACATTTGATTTATATGATCTTCTATTAGAAGGAGATACAAGTAGTGATATAAGAGTCCAAAATGGAGATGTAATCTTTATACCTACCATCAGAAAATCTGCAAGAATGCATGGAGATTTTAGAAGGCCAGGGCTATTTGAACTAAAAGAAGGAGAAAATCTTAAAACTTTAATAGATTTTGCTGGAGGATTTGGATCCAATGCCAGAGCTAATGCTGGTGAGCTTAATAGAGTTAACAGAAATATAGGTAACAGAGAGATAATTAAAATTAATGCTAACTTAGATGAAAACCTAAATCTTAAAGTATTAGATGGAGATATGTTCTTTGTTCCTTCTATCACCGCTTTAAGTCAGGCAAATGTTATCTTAAGTGGTCAATTTAGATATCCTGGCAGTTACTCTGTTAAAAATGGTGAAAAATTATCAAGTTTACTGGAGAGAGCTGGAGGCTTCACTGAAAGTGCATTTATTGCAGGAGCTGTTTTAAATAGAGAATCAATTTCAGAAATGCAAAATACTTCTTTTAGAAGAGCTGCTGATGATATGGAGTCTGCAATTGCTGGTGCAATTATTGGAGGAAAACTTCAAGGAGGAGTAGGTGCTGCAACTAGTGACTTAATAACTAGACTTAGGACAGTTAGATCACCAGGTAGACTGATAGTGGATATAGATCCAATTAATATTGAAAAAAATCCTGAGAAGGATATATATATTGAAGATGGAGATAAGATTCATATACCTAGCAGAGTCAATGCTGTGACTGTTGTTGGCGATGTATATTCTCCAGGTACTATTCCTTTTAAGAATTCTCATACTACAAAAGATTATTTAGCTCAGGCTGGAGGCCTAAGACCATCGGCAGACCCAAAAGAAATATTTATGATTCTACCTAATGGAGAGGCAAGAGCAGTTAGAGATGGAATTTGGAAATTAAGAAAACAGTTTATATCTCCTGGAACTACTTTATATATACCAAGGGATACCTCGCCATTTGATTGGTTACTTGCAACCAAAACTGTAACGCCAATATTATCCAACCTAGCGACAACAGCAGCAGCTTTAGCTGCCATAGACGATTAAGTCGGGTATTCATATAGCAATGCATAGGTCTTATAAGACTTTATTTGCTTTCAGTCTTCTTATTTTTACTAGTGCTGGATTTGCTTCCTTATATGATTACTTACCCAAAGATGTAGGCCCTACTTCTTCAAGATATGGAGGAATAGGATTAATAGAATACCCAACAGCCAGGTTTCAATCATCAGGTAACTTAAGACTTGGTATAACTTCAAGATACCCTTATGAGGTAACAGCTTTAACAGCGACACCCTTTTCATGGATGGAAGCTACCTATCGATATACTGAAGTTAAAAATCAAAAATATAGCGAATTTGAGTCATTTAGCGGTAATCAGACTTTAAAAGATAAAGGCTTTGATTTTAGATTCTTAGCATGGAAAGAAAGTAAATATCTTCCTAATGTAGCATTTGGCTTTAGAGATATGGCAGGTACGGGTTTATTCTCTGCCGAATACTTAGTTGCCAGCAAGAGGTTCTGGAATTTAGATGCGACACTAGGACTAGGTTGGGGTACATTGGCAGGCCAAGGCAATTTCAGTAATCCATTAATAAAATTAAGAGAAAATTTTAGATCTAGAACTAATGATTATGGTCAAGGAGGAGACTTTTCACTTGACAGCTTCTTCTCAGGGGAAAAAGTCGGCCTTTTTGGAGGTATAGAGTATAACCTACCTTTCAGGGGATGGAGACTTAAATTAGAGTATGATACTGCTAATAATGATCCTGCCTCATCAAAAGCTGACCGATCTTCTCCATTTAATTTCAGTCTAACTTCTGGTCAAAGAGATATGATTGAATATAGTGTTGGTATTTCTGGAGGGGAAACATTTCAATTTAGCTTCTTTATGAAAGGAGATTTTGGTACTGGAAGTATTGTACCTAAGATAGACCCCCCCATAAATTTAAAGGTTCCATCCCAAAAAGATAAAAATAGACTAAAAGCAGATCCTGAACTCTTATATGGTTCAATTAATGCAAACTTGGCTGTTGAAAATATTTATACACAAGGAATCTCTCTATCTGAAGATGAAATTACGTTAACTATTAACCAGGCAAAATTTAGATCTCAACCTAGAGCCATAGGAAGAGCTATAAGAGTTGCAAGTTATCTAGCTCCTGACAATATAGAATTTATTACCATCAACACGATGAATGCTGACGTTGAATTGAGTAGCACAACAGTAAGAAGAGAAAATATAACCGACTATTTAAATTATAAAGGAAGTAGAGCTGAAATTT
>TARA_B110000014_G_scaffold149909_1_pt1 | contig 16518 bp, 15 predicted proteins | sample TARA_B110000014 | Tara Oceans TARA_B110000014 (sample SAMEA4396468) | marine metagenome | biome: Westerlies Biome; feature: [MES] marine water layer (ENVO:01000295) within the mesopelagic zone...; material: water (ENVO:00002006), including particulate matter (ENVO:01000060) such... | reverse complement strand
ATTAACTTTAAGAAAAAAATATAATGCGATAAAAACATAATTATCAATCCTTATAAAGATTTAAAAATTTATTATGAATTATATCTTCCGAAAAATTATTCAAAACATATTGACGAGATTTTTTGCCCATCAAATTAACTTGATCTTGATTATTTATAAAAAAATTCATTTTCTCTACCAAGCCTTGATGATTATGGGATTCCACTAGGAAACCATTTTCTCCTTCTATTACACAATCCCTGCATCCATTCACGTCAGTCAATATAAGAGGTAAAGAACATGCGGCTGCTTCCAAAGCAACTTGAGGCAAACCTTCCCTATAAGATGGCAAAACAAAGACACTTGCCTTCTGAAATACATCTGACATCAACTTATGATTAACCTTACCTAGACATGTTAAAGCATTGTTTGATTTTAAATGCTCTAAGTCTTTTGAGCTCAAACTTTTTGGATTACTAGGATCTATTCCACCTACTACTAAAAAATTGGCTCTTTCTGGTCCAATTTTCTCTGCAGCCGTAACATATTCATTAATACCTTTGTCGATTAAAAGTCTGCTAGAAAATAAAAAAGTAATTTTTTTTGGATATTCATCTTTTCTTAAGAATTTAGAAGTATTTATTCCATTTCCTTGAATAACTTTAATCTTATTTTTTTTGACAATGGACTCATTGATAAATAAATCTTTGTCGTCTAAATTTTGAAAGATTATCCTGACATTTTTTTTATAAAAAATTATTTTATAAAGATAGATTATAATTTTTTGTAAAATGTATGCTTTTAAAGACTTATCTATAAAAACATAACCCATACCGCTAATCGTACAATATACTTTTTCTATTTTTAGAAAAAAAGAAACAATGCCACCAAAAATAATTGGCTTAGGGGAAATTAAGCTTAACTTTCTTGGTTTCAAATTTTTAATGATATAGAAAAGTTTAAATAAACTTAAAATATTTGAAAATATATTTATTGAAGACCTTTTATCTCTAAAATCTACAAGGTTTATTGATGAACTCTCTATTTTTTTAATTTCTTCCAATGAACAGTCAACTAAATTTGTAGCAACAGAAATTTTTAAGCCATTTTCACTTAAATGTTTAATTAAATTTAATCTATGACTCTCTAAAAACCTAAAGTCATTGACTACAAATAGTATGTCAGGCTTCAAGTTCTTTTCTTGAATATTCATTCCTTTTTGATGCGTAATAGAAGGCTATTAAAAAAGGCCATAATATTTCAAACCTATAACGACTAAGAGTTCCTATATTAAAAGCTGTTATTGCCAATAAAGAGAAGGTCACAAAAAATCCAGTGAACACTATCCAAAAATTATTTTGCAAGTAAACCTTTCTGCTAAATATAAAAAATGCAAGAGCGATAGATAGTATCAATGACTCAACAAATATTAAAAGCTTAAAAATTCCAGATATTTCCCAAGGCAAAGGTCTCAACATAAACTCTGGAAGAGATATAATTGACAGCCATATTAATTCTAAACCACTAGATATCTTTAACTCATTTGGATCTACATCTTTACAGGCAAGATATCCTCCATAACAGTCCTCAATAGCAAAAGCTAAACGATAAATATTTAAATACTCGGCATAGACATCAAAGAAAATAACTACTCCAAAGACACCCACAATCGTGCTCAATAAATATCTTTTAAAAGATAAATCTGCTCTGACTAAAAACATCAATAACCAAGCTATTATTAAACCTGGTGCAAATTGAAGCTTAATAACGCTAACAAATACAAGAAAAATTAAAGAAAGGATTATTTTTCTTTCTAACAAAGATACTAGTGCCACAGTCGCACATGAAATTATTAAACAATCCCTTAAACCCACTGAAGAATAAAGGATAAAACTAGGAACTAAGAAAAAATATATTAATTTTTTTGGATCTATTCTTCTACTTAGATATACAAAAAGGACTAAAGCTATCAGCTTATTTATAAAAGCTATAGAGGTAACAGACAAGTAAGAAAACATAGGAATTGAAGACAGAGCTAAAGATGCAATTCTTACCTTATATGCAATTATAGAACTAAGATTTGTTACTTCTAAACCATCAAGAATACCAAAACCTAAGGAAATAGATTTATTAATTTCTTCCAAATAACTGGCCTGATCCCCCATATATCCGGGTTGAAAAATTATATAATTTATGAAAAGAGGAGTGGATAAATAAAATAACCAAAAAACAAATAACTGCCTATCAAGAAAGTTAAAATGAGTTAGCATCATTAAAATCAAAACTACAAAAATATAGTTAGTGATCTCTGATAGGATATAAACAGAATTAAAATCTGTTAATAAAAACCCTACTGTTTCTAGACTAAACAATCTTTAAAGAATGCAGTTTAAGAAGAATCTTTATGGAGGAGACTCCTTATATAAAGGAAAATTATAGATATAACAAAACCCAAGAAACTAAATGCGTAATAAATAAACTGCAAGTTAGGCGAAACAAAAGTAGGGGAACTCTGAGGAGGTTCAACTATTCTCATAGAATAAGGTAAATCAGAGGAAGCCAATGCTATCTCTAAGTATTGTTTTTTCATAGAATCAATAAGAGAACGCCTAACTTCAACCTCATTTACTGTCTCAAGTTTGCTCTTTATAAAATTGATCTGACTTTCTGCATAGATAATTCTTTCGTCCTTTAATGTCTGATCTGCGGCCATAAGTAAATCAACTATAACTTTTTTAGCCAATTCTGGATTACTTGTAAGCGAGTAAACTAGAGCTTTACGAGTTTTTCCTCTAGGTATCTTCAGCAGTACATAACCATCTAAAGTACCTTTTAAATCTGTTGGGGTAAGTTCTTCATTCAAAATACTTAAGTCATACCCAAGGACCCATGAACTAAAAATATCCGAAAAAGTAGGTTCGCCAATTAAAAATTTATCCTTCTCTGGATCATAATTATCTCCAAAGAAGATTTTATCGTAACCTGCCTCCCAAAGTATCTTAGCTGTAGGATATGTAAATATTACATCAAAAAGAGGGTCAAGACCCTGGGGATTAGAAGATCCTGTAAGGGTTTTTACCATTTGTCCAACTCCTACGGGACTAGCATTGGTATTAGTTAACTCATTGGGGGCTATCACAGCTGTAACCTGAAATCTGGGAGTTAGAGTAGTGGAGTAAATTATTCCTAAAAGTAATCCAACTAAAGTAGATGCTAAAATAAACTTGTAGGATTTAAGTGCTAACTTGATTGGATCTGATATTAATTTTATTAAATTTGAATTTTCAAGAATATTCATGATTTTGTTTTTATGATTAAAAATTTAAGTTTATAAATATTTTAGTTACACACTAAAATCTACCAATAGCTTCTTTATATTCCGACCATTGCCCCACATCTGTCCAATCCTGCTCTCCAATAGGATAAACTCCAATTTTTTTATCCATATTTCGTGACATTTCGAGCAACTCAGGAAAATCAAAAAAAGAATCTTTAGGGATTAAGTCTATCATATCTGGATTTATCACATACAAACCAGTGTTCACTAAGAAATCGAATACAGGTTTTTCATCAATTGAACTAAGAGACCCTTCGGAGTTTAGTTTACAAGTCCCATAAGGAATTACATATTCTTTGGCTGAGGCAACTAAAGTAATATCATATTGATTCTTTATATGAAAAGAATATAGATCATTATAATCAGCCTTGATTATAATATCGCAGTTGGTCATGAAAAAAGGAATGTCTATTCTTGAAGGCAATAAACTTAAACTTCCTGCTGTACCTAAGGGTTTATCTTCTTCTATGAAAGAGACATTATAATTAGGATTAAGCTCTTGAAAAAAAGCTTTTAAGATTTTACTTTTATAATTTACGCTCATATAAAACTCGTCAATTCCTATATTCGTAAATTCGGTAATTATATGCTCAATTATTGTCTTATTATTAACAGGCAGAAGTGGCTTAGGAAGAACATCTGTAAAAGGTTCCAAACGCGTACCCTTTCCACCAGCCATAATAACTACAGGGACTTTTAATTCCTTGTTAGGTGTTTGTTTATACTCAAATATATCAGCCCATAACAAAACTTTGACAACTTTTGACTCACTATCTACTATTGGTATCAGATCATATCTATTAGTAATAAATATATCTTTTGCCCTTTCAGGATTGAAAGCTCCATCTTGTAAATAAGTTGAATTAGGATTGTAATATTTATTAATAGAAGAGTTTAAGTCCTCCTCTTTGATAATAGCTTTTCTAACATCTCCATCTGACAGAGTCCCCAAAAGAAAATTATTATTATCAACAACGACTAAGCATTTCTGGCCTGCTTTATGTATTCTTTTTAAAGATTCTTTTATGGAGGTATCAGGATTTATAAGAAATTGTTTCATGATTATTAAAAGTTACTTAAATAAGAATTTATTTATTACCCCGTTCCTTATAAATAAATTTTTTATACTTAAGCTGAATAATGAGCATCTCCAATAATGAGATCAACCAAAGAAAGAAGCCACATTTGATGGATATTCTCAACATAATTATAAGCTGTGCTATCTACCCAAATATTTATATCTCCAGACTTTCTCAAAGGGTTATCTGATAAAAAACCTGAAAAAGTAGCTACGCCGGAAAAATTTTGTGATTTAGCAGTTTCAGCGGCATTCAACATATTCACAGAATTACCACTTGAAGAAATTAGGATGAGTAAATCTCCAGGATCTCCGTAAAACTCTATAGCCTTTGCAATCCAATTCTCAAAGCCATAGTCATTTGCAAAGCAAGTAATTAAATCTGCTTCGTTAAAATTTGAGCATCTCACGCCAGCATTCTTTGTTAGATCGACACTAAAATGACTAGCCATTGCAGCACTGCCTCCATTGCCAAAAATTAATGTTTTACATCCTTTATTTTGAGTTTCTATGATTTTCTCTTTCAACAATAGTAAATTATTCATCATATCTTCATTCGGCTCTACTAGTTGAGAAAAACCTTTGAAATAGTCTTTTAAAAAGTCCTTATCCATAAATGTTATAGTGTTTTTTTATAATTTTTAATCCTTATTAAGATAAGTTTACTTTGTATTTAAGCTTGCTTGGTAATTTTTAATTAAAAAGTACTAATTTTTTATAGCCCTTGTAATGCTGAAGATTCCTTAAATAAACCTTTATCTTTTGCAATTAATTCATCAAAAGATCCCCTTTCTCTTATTCTACCTTTTTCCATGTAATATATTGTATTTGCTTTTTTAATAGTGGAAAGACGATGAGCTACTGAAATTATAGTTGTTTTTCCTGATAAATATTCAATAGAATTTTGAATCATCTTTTCAGAATGACTATCTAAAGAACTAGTTGCTTCATCTAAGATTAAGATCTGTGGTTTTTTAACTAAGGCTCTTGCAAGACACAATCGTTGAGCCTGTCCTCCTGATATATTGACACCTCTTTCACCTAAAATGGTATCAAATCCATCTTCAAGACCTGATATAAACTCTGATGCATTAGCTAAGTCGCAGGCTTTTTTGATGTCTTCATCGGTGAGATTTTCTTTAGCCCATTTTAAGTTATCTCTTAATGATAAATTAAATAAAAAGGGTTCTTGAGGTATATAACCTATTAAACTTCTCCAATCATGCAAATTTAAATCTTTTAACTCTTGACCATCTATTATTATTTTTCCTGATTCGGCATTCTGAAAACCCATAAGTAAATCTACCAAAGTAGATTTACCAGAACCAGAGGGGCCAACAATAGCTATCATCTCTCCTTTTGAGATATTCATTGATAATTTATCTATGGTCAACTCTTTATCTGAATAACTAAAAGTTAAATCTTCAATGGTTATTTTTGATTTAAAGTCAAAAAACTGATTCTGTCCAGAATACTCCTTCTTTTCTAGAGCTTCATTTTTTAATGCCTCTATCTGTTCAAAAGAAGGAAGGCATGCAGAAAACTCATTTCTTTTAGCTATAACTAACTGTCCTTGCCAGACTATTCTATTTACTGCATATAAAAACCCAAACAAAGCTCCCAAAGATAAACCAAAATAATTAATTCCTAAAGTAACTGATCCAATGACAGCAATAATAGTTAAAGGTTCTGAAATAAGGCCTATAAGGACCCTAACCATCACATATTTTACTCCTGTATCAACTATTACTTCAGTGGTGGGTCTTAGCTTTTCTTTAGATTTTTGTCTATTACTAAAACCAACAATAATTTTTAGTGCATTTAATGTGTCATAGACAATTGATTGAAAATGGTTGTACGCCTTTGTATGTCTTTGTCTTATTTTATAGACATATTTATCCAGATAAAGAACGGGAGAGGAAATGACCAATAAAGCTAGTAAAACTATGACTGTCAATTTCCATGAAATGATTAATGCTAGAGCTACATAAAAAATTAACCCTATAGATGATGCTGCCATCACAGCTAAAGCTTCATAAGCAATAATAGCCTTTTGAGTTTCTCCTACTACAGTATTTGCTAAAGTCCCATATTCTTTAGTGCCAAAGAAGCTCCAAGAAGCCTCAAGAAAAGCACTATATTCATTCTGTATCATCTCTTTCATTTTGCCTTGAAGGAAATTAGCAGTTACGTACTCTTGGTATAAAAGAATGGAACTTTTCAGCAATACTATAACTAAATACACCAATCCTAAAGTGGCAACATTGATAGGTAAATTAATGCCGGATATAAAATTGGAAATAAATAAAGTTATAGGGGTAGCATCATCTAAATTTTCATTTAAAACAAAATCTACAATGGGCATAATCCCAACAACAGAAGTTGCCTGTAATAAGCCAACTAAAATCATCAAAAAGATGATATACAAAAATAAGGATCCATTATTTTTGTATAAATTGTAAATAATACTTTTTAACATAATTGTATTTAAGAAAAGTTGGCCTTTAAGTTAAATAATCCTCATCCATCTTGCTTAGCCAATCAGCGCCTACCCTTGATTTAGGATGAATCCAGTTATGCTTTGTATCTTTTAATATAGATACAGATTTCGTTTCCTCTGTCCTCATAATTTCCCAAAACTTAGTTCTATCATTTTCAGTCAAAACTTTTTCATTAGGTCTTCCTTTAATTGCATTCCAACTTTCCTTTACAGAGGTTAAGATCTCATTGGCAGACAAGCTAACTACTTCTATTCCATGATCTTTATATAATTGAGACTGTAAATGATTGTTATTTATGCTTTCCCTAAGAGTCAATTTCTTTCTAGAAGATTTCCAAATTAAGTTTTTTGGTACATTAATTGCATCACTCCAAGAAATAGCATCTACCACTGGTAAATAATTCAAGATAAGTAGAGGTCTTCTGAAGGTATCGCTTACGTAGTCTACTCCTGCAAGTGATGAGATGCATAAATCACAAGTTCCAAAAAGCCATATATCAAGAAAGTCACTTTTATCTTCTAAAAAAGCATAGTCTATAAATTTATTATTTTTTATTAAAAGAGGTTCTTTCATTTTTTTCCCCATTCTAAGAACCCAAACTCCTTGAGAGGTTAACCATTCAACAGCTAATCTATAATCTTCAATATTAGAATCTCTATAACCATGATATTGCCAATCCACATTCTCATGAGATTCTAAACTATCTAAATATGCTGAATCTCGAACTAAAAGACAGACATATGGTGAAACTCCATCCCATCCTTTACTTTTCAGCCATGCCTCACCTTTCTGATTATCTTGCTCATCTAAAGTGAATTTAAATTTACTGTTTTCTAAATTCCCATGTTTATCTCTTGACCAAAGACTATTCTCTTTAATATGAGATAAACCGCCTGGAATTTTAGTATTCCAATAATATATATATCTTGCAAACGAAGCACTCTTTAAGAACCTACTTATGTAAATTGACCAGAATGAATTAATACTTGGTTCCTGCCATGAAGTCAAAAATACTCTCTTTGGATCATTATTCTTTTTATGAAGAACTTGCTGAACAGTGTCTGCAACAAAATGACCAATTCTGTCTGAGTTTATTGAAAGCATCTCAATCTTATAAAATGGGGCTATGATTCTAATGACTAAAACAATTGGTATAGCCCAAAATGAATTTATAAGTTTATAAATTTTATACTTATTCAATTATCAATAGATAAACTTGTATACAAAGGAACATGAAAACTTATATTATTTTTTTTAAGTTGATCTTCTTCAACTAGCTGGATGGGATATCCATGCTCCAAAGCTAAGTTTTGAGCAAATTTAAAATAAGAAATATCATTTTTACCTGAGCAATGATGAATACCTTCAACTTTATTTTTTAATAAATTATCTATCTTACTTATAGCCTCATCAAGAGATAGTGGAGATAAAGACATGTCAATAAAAGCTTTTATTTTTTGATTATTTTTCAATTGAGTTAACCAATCTGCAAATAAGCCATCATCATAATTTATAACTTTTGTTATTCTTAGAATTGAAATATTCTCAAGTCGGGTTAGTAAATCTTCGAGTTCTGCTTTTTGCTTTCCATATTGATTGATGGGAGTTTTTTTATCTGTTGTTTTACTGAGAGGTTTATTTCCAGAAAAAACTTGGTTGGACGAGATAAAAAGTACAAATACTCCAATAGAAGTAAGGTGTTTTGCTATCCTGAATAAAGCCTCTACATTAATTTTTCTTGTTGATAAAGGGTCATTCTCACAAGCTTGAAGAGAAGTATTGCCAGCTAATAAAACTGCAGAGCTATAATTAGAATTAAAATCTAATCCTTCTAAGTTAGCTAAATCAAGAAAAGGTTTCTTAGCTTGAACTGAAGACTGTTGTCGGGTGGAAGCATGATATGCAATTTTATTTTTATCCCATAAATAAGATAAGTTTTTTCCAAGAAAACTATCTCCCCCTATAATTAGTTTCATCCTAAAAGATTTTTAAACTTTTTTAATTCCTGAACCAATCGTGATTATATAATGTGCCATCTTTTCAAATCCTGTGTGGACTAATTCATCATTCATTGAAAATAGAAACACATTCTCAAAGTACCTGCTCATAAATTCTTTAAGACCTCTTCCTGATTTACAATTTATGTGTCCTTCTTTACTAGCTGGTGATGCGTAATCCTGGGATTCAATACTTGGCATGCCAATTATAAGAACTGAATTATCATAGAGTGATGAAATTATATTTTTCATATAAATATTTTCTTGGGCAGGCGGTATATGTTCAAGAACATCTAAAGAATAAATAGCTTCATATTTCTTCTCTAACGGTCCTTCGAGAATATTATGCGTTTTAGATTCTATTGGCCAATCTTCTGAATTTATTTCTTTAAATTTTTCAATAAAATATGGATCATAATCAGTGATTAAGAGACTTTGAACTGTTTGCTTAACTATTCTAGAACAGAAACCATCTCCACAACCTATTTCAGCCACAGTTTTTTTGCCTTCTAACATCTTAGAAACAAACTTATACCTAGCAAGAGTAAAAGATAGCCTTTTAGGATCTTGATGCCATACATTGCTATTCATTAAGCCTAACTTTTGAAGACCTTTATTATTTTCTTGCTCTATTAATTCTTGATTTACTGGATCTTTAGTTTTTGTCATTTTATTTTTATAATTAATTATTTATTCTGCATATTAATTAAAATCCTTCCAGCACTTCCGCTCCTAAATAATTCAAGAGCATCATTAATCTCATCTAGACGAAACTCATGGGTAATTAAGCCATCTAAAGTCATTTTTTTCGATTGCATAAGATTGATGTATCTTGGTATATCTACATCTGGAATACAACTTCCTCCTTCTGATCCTTTAAGAATTTTCTTAAAATGAAGTGGCAAAGAATATATTGAGATGTTATCTCCTTTTTTAGGAACACCTACAAGTATAGTCTTACCATTTCCATTTGTAATATCATAGGCCTGTTCTATTACTCTAGAATTCCCAGTGGTCTCTATTACTACATCAGCACCCTTTTCACCTATTATTTTGATTATCTCTTTCTTTACCTTAACTGAATTACCTACAATACCGTGAGTAAGTCCATACCTCTTAGCCATTTCAATTTTATTCTCCTGTAAGTCAATTCCGATTATTGGGTTAGCAGAAACCATAGATGCAGCCTGTATTATATTTAAACCTACTCCTCCTAATCCAAATACAACTAGAGATTGCCCTATCTTAAGTTCAGCGTCATTATTTACGACTCCAAAAGCTGTTGTAACAGCGCATCCAAAAAGAGGTGCTAGTCTCATATCAAATTCCTTAGGAATAGATGTTAATCTATTTTCTGAAATAATAGCCTCTTCATTAAAAGTAGTTACCCAGCCAGCATTCACCTCTTTACCTTTCCATTTATATTTAGGAGTAGCACTTTGAATTCCAGAACTAGGTCTCCAATGAAGAACAACATGATCACCTGTTTTAACAGTTGTGACTCCTTCAGCAACCTCTAATACCTGACCGGATGCTTCATGACCTAATAAATGGGGAAGAAACTTATCAGGTCCCTTTACAGCATCTATTTCATTTATTTGGGCGCCACAAATTCCACTATAAAGAATCTTGACTTTAACTTGACCATATTCAAGACGATCTGGAAGATTTATGTCATCTACCTGCAGTGGTTTTCCACTTTCAACTAATACTGCTGCTTTCATCTTTTTATTTCTAAATTATTCAAAGTAAATAAATTCATAGTCTCCTTTATAGCCAAAATTCTCATATAACCAAACCCATTCCTCTTCATCAAAGAAAGATTCACAAGTAAGTGCCCAACATTGGAGATTAAATTGCTCCAATTCGTTTCTATAACTTTCTAACATGACATATCCCTGCTTCCCAACCCTTTCAATCTCACCTAGAGCAGATTTTAGTTCAAATAATCTTAAATTATGCAAGCAACCTAATGAAATTACTAAATCAAAGCTATGATCTTCAAAGGGAAATGGATCTTGAGCTTTATGTATAAATAAATTTTCTCTTATATCATCCATAGCTTCGGATAGACCATGTTCAGAAATATCAAAACCAACTATCTTAAGATCTGGCAGAATTAACTTCATTTCATGAAGTAAAAATGCTTTGCCACAACCTACATCTAAGATTTTAGAAGAGTTAGTTAATTTATATTCTTTAATAAGTGCTTCAGCTACTGGTTTCCATCTTCCAGGAAGGAATTTGTAACCTCCGTATCCAAACCTCCTATCTCCATCCCAATAATCAAACTCATACTCTTTTGCTTTTAACATACAAACAACTTTTTCATCCACCATTCTATCGATATATTTTCTAGGTGTAGACTGATGAAGGGATGTAACATAATTAACTAATTTACCCATAATTTTTTTCCTAATGGTTTTTTAATAATTCTAAAGTTTCAGAAACAACATGTGGAGCTGAAATACCATTTCTTGCCATCATATCCTTTTGATTTCCATAGCCAGAAGGAAATACATCGGGTATACCAATTCTTTTAAAAGATTTTTTTTCATTAAAATTCTCTTCAATAAGAATTTCAGCGCAAGCACTCCCTAGACCGCCAATTATATTATGCTCTTCTAAAGAAATAATAGCGGGCACTTTTTCTGCCATATTTATCAGCATTTCTTTATCTAGTGGTTTAATTGTATGTAAATGCAATACTGACGCATCAATCTTCTTTTCTAAAAGAATTTCTGCCGCTTCTAATGCGATGCCTAAACATATACCTGTAGTTACTATTAAAATGTCTTTTCCTTCTTTCATAGGAATTCCTTTACCTATTGCAAAAGGAATATCATCTGTTGTAACTATAGGGTCATATCCTTTTCCAAGCCTTATGTATATAGGTCCTTCATGATCTAAAGTTTGCATCATAAAACGCCTCATCTCATCTGCGTCTGCTGGAGAAACAATAGTCATATTTGGTATAGTTCTCATAATAGCTATGTCATCTATTGCAAGATGAGTTGGCCCTAATGGAGCATAAACTGTTCCTCCACCATTAGAAATTAACCTTACATTTGTATTATGTAGGCCTAGGTCTAATACATTCTGTTCAAAACATCTTCTTGTAAGAAATGTTGCTATAGTATTCACATAAGGTATGAAACCTTCTAAAGCAAGGCCTGCAGCCATTCCAACAATATGTTGCTCGGCAACTCCTTCCATAAAATACCTGTCTGGTAAATTAGTTTTGAAATCTTCTAATAATCCAGGACCCAAATCAGAACCAATAAAAACTACCCTTTCATCTTTAAGAGCTAACTCATAAACGCAATTTAAACTTGTTGGTCTCATAATATTAAGAATTTATAGTTAAACATTTTTTCATTTCTTCAATATCTTCATCTTTTAAAGAAGATTTGTGATGCCATTCAGGTTTATTTTCAGCAAAGGTAAAACCTTTTCCTTTTATGGTATGGCAAATTATGGCGCTGGGTTTTCCTTTAGAATTGGGTAAACTAGCCAAAGTGTCTTTTAAACTATCTACATTATGACCATCTACCTCCTTGACACCAAAGCCAAAAGAATCCCACTTATCTTTTAAGGGCTCTAAATCTGCAACCTCTTTAGTAAATCCATAAGATTGAATCTTATTGTAATCAATCATTACTATTAGATTTTCTAGAGTATGGTTACCAGCACACATAGCAGCTTCCCATACGGAACCCTCATTTATTTCACCATCTCCAGTAACAACGACTGTTTTTGTATCTTTATTCTTAATTCTTTGGGCCATTGCAATCCCTACTCCTATAGATAAACCATGACCTAAAGCACCTGTAGAGGCTTCAATACCAGGAACTTCACCCCTTTCTGGATGCCCTCCCAAGATACCATCATTATGACAAAATGAATCTAGAGTTACTGGATCTATAAAACCTTTATCTGCTAATAAAGCATAATGTGCAAGACAACCATGACCCTTGCTCAAAATAAATCGATCCCTTTCTTCCCATAAAGGTTGCTGTGAATCAAAATTTAGAAAATCATCATATAAGACCCTTATAATTTCTATAAGAGATAATGACGATCCTATATGACCTCTTCCACCACCAATGAGCCCTCTAAGAACCAAGCTCCTTAAATACATTGATCTTTCGTCTAATTCAGGGGTATTAAATATTGGATAACTCATACGTCAACAAACCTCCATTACGTTTATTATAGAGAATAGGGCAATAGCTTTATTGAGCTGTTGCTTTTCTTTTTTCTTCCAATCAAAAGATGCGTTAAATTTAGCGTGCATCCTTCGTTTTCTATGATTAAGATTAAACTCATTCAAAATAATTAGGACCCACCTTAATCCATATAAGGGTAAGGATAAATCTAATCTATCTTTAAAATTAATATCAGATCCTGAAAAGAGATCCTTCATACTTTCAAGCCATTTATTTTTTTGTAAATTTGAAAGCTTCATAGCTGGATGCCAATAAAAATCAGAAGTTAACTTTACAGGATCATCCCATCCAAAATAATCAAAATCTAAAAAATTTATTTCTTCTTCTGAATTTATCAATGCATTATGAAAGCCAAAATCTGAAGGGCTTAAAATTTGTAGATTTTTATCTAAGTCATCTCCAATAAAGTAATTAGTGTAGCTCTTATTTATTAGCTGCAATAAACTTGTAAACTTAGGCTCGAAGTGATTATTTAAAAAATCTAAAAGTTCTTTCTCTGTATTATTTTCTACAAAATTATCTAATCTTCCTTGAATTTGATTAATTAATTCTTTTATGGAGAAGCATGCTTCTGAAGCATCTAAAGTAAAACTTATAGATTTTTTTTCAGATAACTCCTTGAGGTTAACTACAAATTCAAGACATTTATCAATATGATTATCTTCAATCAAATCAAATGAGTTACCGCCTAGCCAAGAATATATTCCTATGTTTAAGTCTGTATCTCTAGCTTCCGGTTTTGGTAAATTTTTGATTGAATTATCATGAAGAAGGCTTAAAGCATTAAATTCAGTTTCTAATCTTGGCCTTGGGTCATTTAGTAGATCAGGATATCTCTTTAAGGCGTAACTAGACTCCTTAAAATTGAGTCTATAAACCCTACTATTACCTTGTCCTTTTACTCTTATAACTGAATCTGGAACCATATTTAACATATTTGTAGTTATACTTTTAATGTCATTAAAGGTTTCTTCTCCTAGAATATAAGCATCTATGTCGGGCCAGTTATCGAATGCAATCATTCCATTTTTGGCTTGTTTTTCTTTATTAAATAAAATTTTCTTTACATGCTTTGGAAAATCTTTTTCATTAAATACCTCTACAAGATCATCTACAAAGAAATCAAAATTTAATTCTTTTATTTTATCAACCTTTTCTTGTCTTGTTTCTGCAAAATAAATTTTATCTAAACTTAAAGGCATTGAATCATTATTAAAAAAATTTAATTTAGTCATCCAAGCCAACGCTTCCTTTCTTAAAGATATATTTTCATCATCAAAATGCCCATATTCAGTTTTATGAGAAACTATACATACGTCTATTTTTCTTAACTTGCATCTTAAAAGAAAGTTTTTGATTCCAGGCATCAATTTAGCCCTATGCATATATCTCCCATAGACTTGTCCTTGCAACTTCATCCATAATTCTTCTCCGTCAGATAATTCCTTTATAAAGTCTCGTAATTCAGTCTTGTTTAGTTTTGAATTTTTTTCTACAAGGCCTAACTCAGAAGCAACAAAAATAAACAAGGCGTCATAACTTGCTATTGTATTGTCAAAATCTAAGCCTATATGCATAAGCTATTGAAGATTTATGGATTGCATTCTCTTTATATTAAAATATTTTTCATTCTCAAGAGAATCATCAAGTAGTCCTTTCTCGAAAGCTTCTTTTAAACTTTCTATTGCGTCTTTTATAGAATGCTGAGGGTTAAAACCTAATTCTTCCTTAATCTTTTGAGAAGATATATGGTAAGACCTATTGTCATCACTCTCTGAAGTTATAAGTTTTACATCATCACCAATAACATTCCTTGCAGTTTTGGCAAGCTCTAATACTGTTTTATTCTCGTATCCTGCATTGAATACTTTCCCTGCAACTTTTTTCTTAGAGCTTTCCAGTAACATTATGTAAGCTTCTGCCATATCTTTTATATGTATATTTGGTCTTAGTTGATTGCCTCCAAATACAGATATTTCTCTTTTGTGGTATGCAAGATTAGTAAGTATATTTACAACTACATCAAGTCTCTGACGAGGAGAGTATCCACAAACTGTAGCTGGCCTAATAGTAACGGTAGTAAATTGTTCAGATTGATATTCTGTCAATATTTTTTCACAATCTGCTTTGAACCTTGAATAATCGGTTAAAGGCTCTAAAGTCATCTCTTCATTCACATCTTTTTCTTCTTTAACTCCATAAACGCTCGATGAAGAGGCATAAATGAACCTTTTAACAAGAGACTCTTTACAAATTTCCAACATCGGTCTAAAAGAGTCTAAATTTATTGATTTACCTAAATCTGGATTCAACTCAAAGCTAGGATCATTTGAAATACATGCTAAATGTATTACTGAATCATGACCTGGAATAATTTTTTTTAGAAGACTTTCATCTCTTATATCTCCTTTTACACAAGCCAAGTTTTCATGATCTTCTAGGACATCCTCCCCATAAATCATCAAGTCTAAAACTGTCACTTTGTAACCTTTCTTCAATAGGGTAGGTACTAAAACAGCACCTACGTATCCTGCTCCACCTGTTATGAATATATTCATTGAGTTTCCTTTTGATTTAATTAAAAGATATTGTAAAAAAGAAATTAAATAATAGCATGCTGTATGACTTTCAAAATCTCATTCTTATTTACTGATTTACTATTCCCTATCGTCTCAACTGATTGAGCTGCTGCTAAAGATGCCAAAAATAAAGCTAGTTCCATGTCGCAGTCTTGCTTTAAAAGAAGAGACAAGATAGCTAGCATAGCGTCTCCCGAGCCTATTTTATCTACAATATTAGAGGCAAATGCTGGAGATCTAGAGTAGATCTCAGAGCCTGTATTATAAATTACAGCTCCAGTACTGCCTTGAGTTACGACTATATATTTAGCTTTCAAATTATCGGCTAACTTCTTCATAATCGATTCTATATTCCCATTACGATCTCTAAGCTCATAACGAAGTTCAGATTCATTAATAATAATACAATCAACATCAGTATAATTATCCATAGTATGAAAGCCTATATTAGAAGCATTTATCTGAGCATTTAAAGATAAAAAATTGGCGCTACCAGACATTAAACTTGAAGAGTTTTTTGAAATTAAACCATGACCATAATCAGCAACAATTACTAAATCATGTAAAGGTATTAGTTTTGTTAGCTTATCTTGGAATTCCTTTTCATTGTTTCTTTCTAAAGGATCATCATTAATAGAATAGACTCCTAGAGTCTTACTTTTACTCACATTATCTAGGTATCTTCGTTTAACAATAGTAGGTGAATCATTTTTATAAATAAAACTTGGAAAAATATTTGAAGCTAAACCTGCAGATATAAAATCTTCATGCTCCTTATTTTCTCCTAACATTGATAATAATGAGACTTCTTTACAAAA
>TARA_B110000014_G_scaffold256234_1_pt1 | contig 16583 bp, 14 predicted proteins | sample TARA_B110000014 | Tara Oceans TARA_B110000014 (sample SAMEA4396468) | marine metagenome | biome: Westerlies Biome; feature: [MES] marine water layer (ENVO:01000295) within the mesopelagic zone...; material: water (ENVO:00002006), including particulate matter (ENVO:01000060) such... | reverse complement strand
AATGAAAAGTGTCGCTATAGTTTTAGCAGGTGGTGTAGGTTCAAGGCTTTGGCCTTTATCAACAGAATCAAAACCTAAGTATCTGCTGCCTTTAAATAATTCTCAGTCTATTCTTGGAAGGCATCTTCAAAAGATAAGTGAATTAAATTTTGATCTTATATATATAGTCACCTCTCATCATGCATTCCAAGAAGTTAAAAAAGAAGTTTTAGAATTGAATATCAGTAACCTAGAATTAATTATTGAACCAATACAAAAGAATACAGCGCCTTCGATAATGTTTGCCTCAGAATTAATTGAAAGACGTCTTGGTAAAAATATTAATTTAATGATATTTCCTTCTGATTGTTTTATTAATGATTATCAACATATTCAAAAATTAAAAAAATTATTTAGCGAAGGTTTCTTCAAAGTCCCAATTATTTCTATGGCTAAATTAGATAAAAATCCATCACAAATTTATGGTTACATGCTGGGTCATGAATTAGATAATTCACTATTTAGAACCTCAAAATTTTTAGAAAAACCTAATAAAAAGCAAATAGAAAAGATCTTTTTAGATAAAAATGCTTATGTTAATACTGGAATTTTTATAACAAACCTTAAGTATCTTAATAATGAAATGGTTCGGTTAAACCCAAAGCTTTGTGAGGGCATCAAGAATGCTTTAGATAAAGATTCAGATTTGCTAGATTATAAAATTTTTTCAGAAATTGAATCTATTGCAATAGATAAAGCTTTATTTGAGAAGATAGAAAATCATCATTTTTTTGCTTTTGACTCAGATTGGACTGACATAGGTTCCTTCAGTGAATATAGTCAGCTCATCACAAAAACAGGAAAAGACGTTTCAGATAATCATATTTTTTCGAAGGATTCTTTTGTAGAAGATTCAAAAAATACTTTAGTGTGGTCCCAAGATAAATTTGTGAGCATAAAAGGCTTGGATAATATTCTTTTGATAGAGAATGAAGATAACTTATTTATTTCCACTAAAGATCATTTAGGAGATTTAGAAGGTTTTCAAAATCAAGCAAAAAATAAGTTCACTATCTCAGAGCTATCTGATCATACAAATTATAGACCTTGGGGGTGGTATAAAACTTTAGAAGAAACTAGTTTTTATAAAGTAAAGAAGATATCCGTTTCGATAGGAGAAGCTATATCTCTTCAATCTCATGACCATCGAGAAGAGGTGTGGACTATTCTTAAGGGGTCTGCAGAATTATTTTTAGATGATCAGCTATCTAATCTAAGGGAAGGAGAATCTGTAAAAATACAAAAGAAATCAAAACACTATATTAAAAATACGGGCAATAGTAATTTAGAGTTTATAGAAATACAGCTAGGTTCTTATTTGGGAGAAGACGATATAGTTAGATATCATGATAAATATGACAGAAAGTAATTTCTGAAAATTATTTACTTAAAACTTTAGGTTTAAAAAAATGTGTGGAATTAATGGCTGTTTGCATCGTAAAAACTTATCTTTTTCTTCAGAAGAGTTTAAGACTGCAACAAATTTATTATTCAAGAGAGGTCCAGATTCTTCAGGCATAACTGAAGAAATTCTTGATGATTATATACTAAAATTTGGACACAGGAGGTTGAGTATCTTAGGAATAGATGAATCAGGAAATCAACCAATGAATTCCTTAGGAGAAAGATTCTCTATTATCTACAACGGAGAAATTTATAATCATAATTCTTTAAGGAAAGAACTTAATAAGAATCTTGATATAAAATGGCATGGTAATTGCGATACTGAAACTTTAGTAAATTTATTTGAGTTCGATAGCATAGATAACGTCTTAAAAAAGATTGAAGGCATGTTTTCTTTTGCTATTTATGATAGAAAAAAACAACATTTAACTCTAGCTAGAGATAAATCTGGAGAGAAACCGTTATATATATCAACAGAAAAGAATTTTTTTGGTTTTGCTTCTGAATTATCTGCCCTAAAGAGCGTTCCATCTTTTAATCAATCTATAAATAAAAGGTCAGTAGAGAAATATCTCCAAAAGAACTATATTCCTTCACCTCATACTATTTTTAATCATAGTTTCAAATTGCCTCCAGGATCTTGTTTGACAGTAGACTTAAATATTTTTGAATCAAAGGCTTTTTCTTCTTTTGAGGAATTAATATCTACAAAAGGTGTAACTTATTCAAAATGGTGGTCCTTAGACGAGCTGTATCTTAATAAGAAGAAAGGGGATTCTATTAAAGATGCAGAGGTTATAGATCATACGAGCAATTTATTGGAAAGATCTGTCAAAAATCAATTAATCTCAGATGTCCCGCTTGGGGCATTCCTTTCTGGTGGTATTGACTCTAGTTTAGTAGTGGCCATGATGAAGAAGAGCGGCAAAGAAGTTAAGACATATACTGTAGGTTTTGATTTCTTAGACTATGATGAGTCAGTATTTGCAGAAAAAGTTGCTAGCTATCTAGGTTGTAATCACACTACTTATCAATGCAGTAAGCAAGATGTTTTAGATATTATCCCATCTTTACCGGAAGCTTTTAATGAACCTTTTGCAGATTCTTCACAGATCCCTACTATGCTGGTTTCTAGTTTGGCGAGAAAGGAAGTAAAAGTTGCATTAAGTGGAGATGCTGGTGATGAAATTTTCGGAGGCTATAACAGATACTTATTAGCTAATAAATATTGGAAATACCTTAAATATGTCCCTTCTTTGGTTCAGCGAGGAAGTCTTGATTTATTAAATATCTTTCCTAAAAAGTTTCTATCTCTTCTTTTCTCGATTACACCAGTAGGTAAAAATCTATCAGGGTCACCTGAAGTAAGATTAGAGAAAGTGATAACCAAATTAAGGTCAATTAATAATCCAGCTTCGTTTTATGAATCTATGACAACAGAATGGACGAATTCTTCAAAAATAATGAAGTTTGAGGACGCAGAAAATTTTAAGCATCACGATTTATTTGCTAAGAATTCTAATTTATCATTTGAGGAAGCAATGATGCATGCAGATTTTGAAACATATTTACCTGATGACATCTTATGCAAAGTGGATAGATCCTCAATGTTTTACAGTTTAGAAACAAGAGCACCTTTCTTATCTAAAGAACTTATAGAGTATGCTTATTCTTTGCCCTTAAAGTTTAAAATTCGCGATGGAAAAACTAAGTGGGTCTTAAGAAAAATATTATCACAGCATATACCTGAGGACTTATTCGAGAGACCTAAGCAAGGTTTTGGGATACCAATTAGTATCTGGATGAGGAATGAATTAAAAGATTGGGTAAATGATACTCTATCTCAGGAAGCCTCTGATAAGCATGGATTGTTTAATTTTCCTATGATTCAGAAATTAAAAGATGAACATTTCTCTGGTCAGTTCAATCATGAGCATAAATTGTGGTCAATTATCCAATTTAATCAATGGTATGAAAATAAGATCTAATCGCCATTTTTTTCCTATACATTAGATGTTTAAGAGATTCCCATTAGTATTAAAGTACTTGCATGAAGTTTCATTTCTTTGGATAGGAGCGTTATTAGGAGCTCTTCTTGGATTCTTAACTCAGATAATTTTAGCACGTAATTTTGGTCCTTATGAGTATGGAATTTTTGCATCTGCATTTGCGACTTTAACCGTAATATCTTCTTTATCTACCTTTGGAGTTCATCAGTTTTTGTTAAAAGTCTTTGGAGAAGAAGGGTGGAAAGGAACTGCATGGCTCTATCAAAGTTTTAGATTCACTTTAGTAAATTCTTTCATAGTCTGTTTCCTGATATCCCTATGGGCCTTACTCGGTCCGCATGAAAAAAACTTTTCTTATTTACTTCTCATTATGATCCCTTTAATTTTTGCTCAGGCAGTATTTAATCTTACTATCAGTAGATTCCAATTAGAGCAACGTTATAAGCTTTTAGCTCTATGGACACCTTTACCTCATATTCTTAGATTTCTTTTAATATTATTTCTTTTACTATCAGCTTTTTCTTTTGAGTTAAATGAAGTAGGTATTCTCTTTTCTTTTTCATCTATTATCTTGGTGGCAATAGGATGCTTCTATCTAAGATCCTTTTTTCTAGGAAAGATTGAATTGATTGGTTATGGACTTAAACCCGAATCAAATATTTCTGAATATCAAAAAGAATCTTCAATTGAATTTAAAGATATTTTAAAAAATACTTGGCCTTTCGGTTTAAGTGCAATTTTTTATCTGATTTTTTTTCAGACAAGTGTTATTTTTTTAGATTATCTAGATAGTCCAGAGTCTGCAGGAATTTTTAATATTGCTTTTGTAGTTATGATGGCAATTTATATATTACCCGGTGTTATATATCAGCAATTTCTCATGCCTAAAATTCATAGATGGATTAATTTAGATAAAGATAAATTCCAAGTCTTTCATCAATCTGGTAATAAGTATATGTTAATTTTGGGAATTATGATTGGATGTCTCTTATTTTTGTTATCCCCTTCTTTAATTTCTTATTTCTTTGGAGATGCTTATAAAGAGGCTATTAATATCCTTTTAATCTTATCTTTTGCTGTACCTTTTAAATTTTTATCTACAAGTATGGGCGCCCCTCTCCATACCGAAAATGGTATGAAGAAGAATGTGATAGCTTTAGGATTAGCTGCTATTTTGAATATTAGTCTTAATATTATACTAATACCTCTTTTTTCAATTTATGGAGCTGCTTTTTCAACTTTAATTTGTGAAATATTTCTTTTACTGCTTTATATTAGATTTGTAGATAAGATTATTTTTAATAAATAGCACTAACTATTAATTTATATTCTTAGATAAAGAATAAAGTAAAAATGAATGAATTTAATATCAGCATAATTATTCCAACATATAACGATTCAGAGCTTTTAGATTCAACCATAGGAGCAATAAGAAATCAGTCATATCTTCCTGAAGAATTAGTGATTGTAGACTCCAGTGATAATGATGAGATTAAAAATTCTTTAAATAAGTTAAATGTACCTTTTGTAATAACTTACCTGCATGAAGATAAGTTATACCCATATGAAGCAAGTAATTTAGGGGCTAGCATAGCAAAAGGAGAATGGTTAGCCTTTCTAGATACTAAGACAATACCTAAAAGCAATTGGCTATGTGAGTATAAAAAAATTATTGAAACAAAAAATATAGATATAGTTTTTGGAGTAACTAAGTATTTAGCTGATACTTCTTTTCAGAATCTACTTAGAGATTCAACCTATGGAAGATCTGGGCATGAGACTGCACCAGGAACATTTATTACTAAAGAAAATTTTTTAATGTCAGGTAAAATAATGTCAGGGGTGCGTTCCGGTGGAGATATTGAATGGAGGAATAGACTTAAGTCTTTGAACTTTAAATGTATTACTCCTGTTGAAATATTCTTAACTTACAACTCACTACCTAATAAATTAATACCTACCTTAAAAAAGTTTTTTATATATCAACTTCATGGCTCGAAAGTAGATATTCAACATACCGTTAAAGATATTTATCTTGGTTTAACACTTCTCATGTCAGCTATTATCATACCCAAATGGAATTCAATCGTAGGGTGGGAAAAGAGTTACTTTTATATGCCTAATGTAACGAAGATTTATCTTTTAGTACTGGTTACTTTTTTCTTGTTAGTTTTAATCTTAGATAGATTCTTTCTTAAAAAATCTTTAGGTAGTTTTTCACAAAATATATTTAAGTTATTATTTTTTATCTTTTTATTCTTAATAATCTTTAAATGGAATGGCTTAATAGCTGGATGGATAGAAACTTCTGTTTGGTATGTGCCTCACATCACTAAATTATATTTGGGGTCAATATTGTTAGCTTCTCTGTTGTATCGTGGAGTATATTTTCCTTTAAAACATAATGTCAATAAAGAATTCCTTTTTCCTTTTAGATGGATTCAGGTCGGCTCATTAGGTCTTTTACTTGATTTAGTAAAAGCTCCAGGATATCTAATTGGAGCCTTAATGATGCCTTTTAATAAAGCAAAGAAAGAGCTAAATAAAACTTAACCCATTAAATTAATATAAATTAGATGAAGGTATTAGTGACAGGGGCTTCAGGATTTTTAGGAAATTTTCTAGTTAACCAGGATGTTCATAGTCAGATCCAATTTAGAGCAGTTTATAGAAATGAAGAACAAGCCATAGGCAGGGCAAAGGATTTTTCTATAATAAACAACATAGATTCAGAAACAAACTGGACTTCCTCTTTCAAAAATATAAATGTTATCTTGCATACTGCAGCTCGCGCTCATGTCATGCAAGATGAATCTAAAAATCCTAAACAAGAATATGATTCAATTAATATAGATGGCACGCTCAATTTAGCTTCTCAGGCTTTAGAGTTCGGTATTAAGCGTTTCATTTATATTAGTTCAGCTAAAGTTAATGGCGAATCATCTCAATACGACAGGCCATTTACAGAAAAAGATAAACCTAATCCTGTGGGTGATTATGCGATATCAAAATATAAAGCAGAACAAGGTCTTATAAAATTATCAGAAAGAGAAGGATTAGATTTAACTATTATAAGGCCTGCTTTGATTTATGGCCCAGGAGTCAGAGCAAATTTTTTATCTATAATGAAATTAATACAAAGAGGAATACCACTTCCATTAAGATCTATCAAGAATCATAGAAGTTTTATTTCTTTATATAACTTACATGAATTCATTCTAGAGTGTTTACTTAATCAATCTGCCATTAATCAAACTTTTCTTATTAGTGACGGAAAAGATTTATCCATAGGAGAATTAGTTGTCCATCTAGCTGATGCTCTAAAAAAAAGAAATAGGTTAATTCCTTTTCCTCCAAATCTTATTCAATTCTTCGGGTTATTACTTCGTCAACAAGAGAGGACAAGAAGGTTATGTGATTCTTTTCATTTAAATATTAATAAGTCTAAAGTTTTGTTGAATTTCCAACCTAAATACACAATGGCTGAAGGTCTAAAAAAGACAGCTGAACATTTCAATAAGGATTTAATTTAATAAAAATAAGTATAGATATTTCAAACATGACCATACTAGTAGCAACTTCTTTTTTCATCTCTATGATTCTTGGTTGGATCTATCTTAGATTTCCACCTTCAACAGATTTGATTGTTATTCCAAATAAAAGGAGTGCCCACTTGACCCCAACTATTGAAGGAGGCGGATTAGTCATAATCCTTACATTTGGGATCTTTCTTTTTTTTGGTAATCTTTTTGGATTTTTAGATTCTGGAATTTATTTATCATTATTCTTTTGTGCAAGTTTGGTTGGGATTGTCGGTTTTATAGATGATGTAAGTGAGGTAAATCCCCTGTTAAGGTTAACATCTCATTTTGTTGCAGCACTTTTGGGACTATATATATTAGAATTTAATTTTCATGAAATAATTCTATTTAATAAAACTATTAATTTAGGATTCATAGGAAGCCTTTTAGTGTTGGTTTATATAGTATGGATCTTAAATTTATATAATTTTATGGATGGAATAGATGGTATAGCTTCCATCCAAGTGATTTCGGTGTGTTTATCTTTCGGATTAATTTGTTTTTTTAGATTATCAGAAATAGAAATCTGGAAGATGCATGTTTTATTAGCTGGGGCATGTTCGGGTTTTCTATTCTGGAATTTTCCTATTGCAAGAATGTTCTTGGGAGATACAGGAAGTGGTTTTTTGGGAATAATATTAGCTTTCTTTTCTCTAGAAGCGTCACTTCATGAACCTGTATTATTTTGGTCGTTTTTGATTTTGATGGGAGTCTTTATAGTTGATGCTACTTTTACTTTAATAATAAGATTACTTAATTTTGAGGTTTTATACCATGGACATTCTAATCATGCATATCAACATGCTGCCCGAGCAGTTGGTTCTCATGCAAAGATCAGTCTTCTAGTACTCTCCATAAATTTATTTTGGTTGTCTCCATTAGCTTTCGCTACAGCTTTTGGCCAAATCCAAGGTATAGTTGGTCTGTTGATAGCTTTTATACCATTGTTATGCATCTGTATTTATTTCAAACTTAATCCAAGTCATTAATATGAAATTTAGTTATAAGACTTTGGCAAAGTATGCTCTGCAATTAAATAGGCTACAAAAAAATCTTATTGTAGCTTTTGTAGACTATTTTTCGTTAGTGGTCTCTCTTTGGATTAGCTTATCTTTAGTTAATAAAGTTTTATATTCAAGTGAGCTAGGCTTCATTTTCATAGTCCCTTTATTCGCTTTATTTATTTTCCTCAAATTTGATTTATATAGAAGTGTCATAAGATTTATAAGTTTTAGGGCTTTTTGGGAAATTGTAAAAGCACTATTACTTTTTATAATTATTATTGGTATAACTTCTCAATGGATTGAGTATCTAAAATTTTTAGATTTATCTGTATTGGTTATTTATTTAGCCATTTCTCTTTTAGCAACTTCTTCCATAAGGATGTTTGCTAGTTCTTTATTCTCGAATCAGCTATTACCATCATCTAGAGTGATAATTTATGGAGCAGGTTCAGCAGGACTTCAATTAGCAACAGCATTAAAGTTAAGCAAAGAAATGAAGCCAGTAGGATTTATTGATGAGGATCTTTCTTCTCAAAGAACCTTTGTAAATGGATTAGAAGTATTTTCCCCAAATAAACTAGAAGAGTTGATAACAAAAAAAAATGTACAAGAAGTTCTTATAGCAATACCTTCTGCTAGCCGTTCCGTATTAAAAAGAATACTTAAGGATATTGAGAAATATCCTGTAAAAGTTAGGGTTTTGCCGGGAGTTGCAGAGTTAGCTCTTGGAAAAGTCTCAGTATCTGAATTAAAGGAAGTTGAGATAGAAGATTTATTAGGAAGAGAGGTGGCAAAACCGAATAAAGAATTACTTGAAGAGAATATAAAAAATAAAGTAGTTTTAGTTACAGGGGCCGGGGGCTCTATAGGTTCAGAGCTATCAAGGCAAATTATAAAATATAAGCCCTCTGTTTTAGTTCTGTTCGAAATTTCTGAGTATTCAATATATCTTATCGAAAAGGAATTAAAAGATCTTAAATTAGGAATTCCTATTATTCCTATAATAGGAAGCGTTGTTGATAAGAATAGATTAATAGATGTTTTTACAACTTTTAAAGTTTCTACCATTTATCATGCAGCTGCATATAAACATGTTCCTTTAGTTGAAATGAATACAATAGAAGGCATTAAGAATAATATATTTGGAACAATGAATTGTGTTCAAGCAGCAATAGAAGCCGAGGTTGATACATTTGTTCTGATTTCTACTGATAAAGCAGTAAGGCCTACTAATGTCATGGGCGCTACAAAAAGAATTTCTGAGTTGATACTACAAGCTTTGTCTGCCGAGACTGAATCAAAAGAGAAAAAAACCCTCATCACTATGGTGAGATTTGGTAATGTTTTAGATTCCGCTGGGTCAGTTGTACCTCTTTTTAGGCAACAGTTACGAAATGGGGGACCTTTAACTGTCACTCATGAAGAGGTGACAAGATATTTTATGTCAATTCCTGAAGCGGCTGAATTAGTTATACAGGCAGGAGCTATGGCAAAAGGCGGAGAGGTTTTTGTATTAGATATGGGAGAGCAGATAAAGATAATAGACTTGGCAAAGAGGATGATCAGATTGAGTGGACTAGAAGTTAAAGATTTAGAGCATCCTGATGGAGATATAGAAATAGAAATTACTGGACTTAGATATGGAGAAAAGCTTTATGAAGAACTTTGGTTAGGTAATAAAACTAGCCCAACAAAGATTGAAAGAATATCTCAAGCTCAAGAGAATAAGATTTCTTGGAAAAAGATTAGTTCTCTTATAGAAGATTTAAATTCGGCTATACAAATTAATGACCAAAATTTAATTAGAAAGATTTTGGTAGATTCTTCAGCTGACTACACTCCTGATCCAAAAATACATGATTTATTGCATTCTCAAAAGGTAGAGAAATAGGTTTATTGATTTGTTTAATCTAATTACCTCAGAAGAAGATCTAATATTGTTAGGTAAGGAACTTTCTTGTCGCAAGAATATTGCTATTGATACTGAATTTAGAAGAACTACTAAAGATAATATGAAGTTATCTTTAGTGCAAATTAACGATTCAGAAGAAATTTATATAATAGATTGTATTGCTTTAGAGAGTAATGAAGAAATATCCAAAATATTTGAAGATAAAAATATTAATAAAATCATACATTCTTGTCGAGAAGATATTGAAGCACTTTATTCTTGGACTCATAAGAACATACATAATATCTTTGATACTCAAATTGCAAATGCATTTCTTGGAAATGAACTTTCCATTAGTTATCAAGGTTTAGTTAAGAATAATTTTGGTGTTACCATTAAAAAAGAAGAAACTATGTCCAATTGGATTAAACGTCCTTTAAGATCATCCCAATTAAATTATGCAGCTATGGATGTTGAATATTTATTAGATATCTTTGAAGAACAAGTCTTGGATTTAAGTAAACAAGGAAAAAAAGACTGGCTTTTTGAAGAGACCTCACTCATGGCTAAAAACGCTTTAAATAAAATAAGTCAAATTCCTGAAGAAGAATATTTGATTCCAATCTCGTCAGCTCAACAAAATATTATTTTAAAAAAAATGGACAATATTATTGAAATAAATGCAGTTAATTACGGAATTAACAAGTCATTTCTATTTTCTAAGAAAAATCAAAAAGATTACTTAAGGGATTCTTTTATCTTTGGTGCAGAAGAAGCAATGGACTTAAGAGGTGCATGGCGAAAACATTTACTCTATGAAGATCTAAAGCATCTCTTTATTCAGTGAAAGGTTAATGAATTATTTTCTACCCTGGATAGTATATATATTTTGTGTTTCTTTTTTCTGTATTCAATTCACAAGTCTTTTCTCTAAAAAATTACGAATTCCCATTTTCATTCTATTAGCAACATTTTTTTTTACACCATGGTATCTCGATCCAGAGAAAGATCTTCTGGTTCCGGCCATACTAATTTTCATTCTTGATTTTATCTTAGAGAGTAAGCTTAGTCTTAGAGCGCTAAGACCTATTTTCTTATCTATGACATCAGTTTCTATTTTATTCTTTGTAACTTCGAAATTTATAAAGAAATTATATAAGTAGATCTAGAATCTTATTCTTTTGAATTCTTTTGAAGTAGTATTAAAAAGGCCTATAGCATTTAGACCTTCGATCATTCCCGCAGACTCTCCTGGGTTTATTACTAAGGTTGAATTAATAACTTCATTCCTGTACTTATGAGTATGACCATGGAAAATTACAGATGTTTCTGGATATCTAAAAATGAATTCCTCGATGTTTTCAGGTTCATGGAAGATTCCTATTTTTAGTTTATTAATTTCAATAGTGTATGGAGGTTCATAAAAATTGAATCCTAAAGATTCGCATTTTTCTTTTAGATTAGGTTCCTTTCTGTCATTATTCCCAAAAACACCTACAAACTTGGACTTTAGATTTGAGAATAATTCTAAGCTCTTAGTATTAGTAATATCTCCAGTATGTATTACTAGATCTACTTTGAGATCATTAAATATCTCTATAATTCTAGATATATTCTTAAAATTATTATGTGTGTCACTAATGACACCTATAAGCATTATTTAAATTTTTTCAAGAATATGGATTCCACAAGCACTCCCTAATCCTATAACATGGGTAAGGCCAATTTTTGCGTCTTTTACTTGCCTTTTGCCTGCTTCACCTCTTAGATGTGTGCAAACTTCATAAATATTTGCAATTCCTGTTGCTCCTAGAGGATGACCTTTTGAAAGTAAACCTCCGGAAACATTAACTGGAGTTTTTCCACCCAAATCAAATTTTCCTTCATCTAACATCTTTCCTGCATCTTCGTCTTTACATAGACCTAAATTTCCATAATGCAGCATTTCTGCTGTGGCAAAACAATCATGTAATTCTACTAAATCTACATCTTCTGGCCCTAAGCCAGCCATTTCATAGGCCTCTTTAGCAGCTTTCTTTGTGCAGGTATTTACATCAGGCATGACCAGGTCTCTTTCTTGATAAGGATCGCTTGTCATAACAGAGGCCTTTATTTTTATCGCTCTATTCATACCCAGTTCTTTGGCTTTTTTTTCTGAAACTAAAACCGCTGCTGCAGCTCCATCTACGTTCACAGAGCACATTAATTTTGTATTAGGATAAGAAATCATCTCGGCATTCATAACTTCTTCAAGAGGTGTTTCTATTTGATATCTAGCTTTAGGATTCATTGTTGAATGGTGATGATTCTTAACAGAAATCTTAGCGAATTGCTCAAAAGTTGTTCCATATTTTCTTGAATGTTCTGATCCAGCTTCTGCAAATACGGCCGGCATAGTTCCAGATCCTAAGAGGCCTTCATGAGAGATTCCTGTTGATTGAACACCTCCGCCTAGCAATCCAGCTCCCATTTGCTCTACCCCAACTGCTAAGACACAATCATATAGACCAGCTTTGATTGCAGTCCATCCTTCTCTAAATGCAGTAGCTCCAGTTGCACAAGCATTTGCACAGTTAACTACAGGAATTCCTGTTTGACCAATTTCTTGTAAAATTTTCTGACCAACCATTGAACTTGCTTGATAAAGATTTCCGCAATACAGGGCATCCATATCTTTTATACTTAAATTAGCATCATCAAGAGCTAATAAAGCAGCTTCAGAGCCAAGATCAGGAACTGTTCTATCTGGAAATCTTCCAAATTTTATCATATCTACACCAAGCACATATACTTCACTCATTATCTACTCCTTAAGAAATTGGTTGAAAAAAATAACTTATATAAGAATTACCATCAGCATCTTTTCTTCCTAAAGCATCACCAAAAACTACCTCTACCGGCATATCAAACTTTATATTTTTTGGATCTGGCTCACAGTTTATTAGATTTCCTTTAATAGTTCCGCCTCCATCTAGGTCAACAATAGTTGAAATATAAGGCACTTCTATACCTGGAAAAGATCTATAAACAATTGAAAACGAATATACCTTGCCAGTTTTAGAAAGTCTTATAAGTTCCATTTCATCTCTTGTAAAACATTTAGAGCAAGCCTTTCTAGATTTTAAAAATATTGACCCACATTTTTTACATTTATGTCCTTCTAGATAAGGTTCCTCATTTTCAGGTAACTTAATATACTCAGTAACCGGTAAAGCCATTTTGTCTCCAAATTATTTAGATATTCTATCTGGACAGTTTCATATAAAATTAACTTCTTTACAATAATAATATTAATAAATTATATATATGAGCTTCTGGAATTCAGCTTTAGGTGCCATGATAGGTTTCAGTTTAGGAGGTCCAATAGGTGGACTTATAGGCGGCGTAATTGGATCTAAGTTAGGAGGTCAAAAAGCTCATTCTAGCTCTAGATCAAATTTTACCAATACTCAAAAACAACAAGCAGCTTTTTTTGCTGCTTTATTTGCTTGCTTGGCCAAAATAGCTAAATCTGACGGAGTTATTACAAAAGAAGAGATAGATAAAGTAGAAATCTTTATCAAAGATCGTTTTAAACTTAGTTCAGATGATAGACAATATGCTATCGATGTCTTCAATCATGCTAAGGATGATCAGGTTTCTTATGAAGAATATGCAGCACAATTAGCAAGTCTTTTGGGTAACAACACCAATGCCTTGATAATGTTCTATGAATTATTATTTGAATTAGCAATGGCAGATGGAGTTTTAGATGAATCTGAAGAGGCTCTTTTAAGGAAAACTCCAAATATTTTTAAATTAGACTTTTCCTTATTTGAACAAATGCTTAATAAATTTTCTGCAGGATCAAAAGATCCATATAAGATCTTAGGCGTAGATAGAGAGTCTCCCTTTATAGAGATTAAAAAGGTCTATCAAAAGAAAAGAAGAGAATTTCATCCTGATACTCTTGTTTCTAAAGGCTTACCGGAAGAATTAATAAATAAAGCCAAAGAAAAATTTATAGAAATTCAAAGCGCTTTTGAGGAGATAGAGAAAAAACAAGGATAATAAGGCCAGAATATGTTAAAAATGAATAAACTAAATTAAGTTTATGACTGTTGTAGTTAGTGGAACAGGGTTATATACACCCCCAGAAGTAATATCTAATAAGGAGCTTGTGCAAAGCTTTAATAAATATGTTGATAAATATAATCTTGAAAACCATGAGCTGATAGAAAAAGAGACAATCAAGGCACTAACCTATTCTGATGAAGCATTTATAAAGAAAGTTTCAGGTATAGAAAGAAGGCATGTCATAAATAAATCAGGCATCTTAGATCCTTTAAGGTTAAAACCTTCTATAGAAAAACGAAAGAATGAAGAGCCTTCTGTGCAAGCAGAAATAGCTTTTTTTGCTGCAAAAGAAGCACTAAAAGAATCAGGAAAAAAAGCAGAGGATATAGACGCAGTTATATGTGCATGTGCAAATTTACAAAGAGCTTATCCTGCTATAGCTATAGAAGTTCAAGATTTATTGGGTATAGAAGGTTACGCTTATGATATGAATGTAGCCTGTTCTTCATCTACCTTTGCTTTACAAAATGCAATTAATGACATTCGAGCTGGTGTTGCAGATGTTGTATTAGTAGTAAATCCTGAAATATGCAGTGGCCATTTAAATTTTGCAGATAAAGATGGCCATTTCATTTTTGGAGATGTATGCACAGCTTTAATAATAGAGAAAGATCGCACCTGTAATAGCGATATAGCATTTGAAGTTATTGATACTAAATTAAAAACAGTTTTTTCAAATAATATAAGGAATAATTTTGGTTTTTTAAATTCATCAGAAAATAATGACCCAAATGATCCTGATAAATTATTCATTCAACAAGGAAAAAAGGTATTCAAAGAGGTCGTTCCAATGGTAGCAGAATTGATAGCTAGTCATTTAGAAAAAAATAATATATTAACAGATGAGGTATCAAGACTGTGGCTTCATCAGGCTAATGTAAATATGAATCTATTAATAGCTAAAAGATTATTAGGTAGAGAACCGCAAGATAAAGAGTTGCCAATAGTCTTGAATGATTATGCTAATACTAGTTCCGCAGGTTCTATTATTGCCCATCATAATTATAAAGATGATTTAAAATCTGGTGAATTAGGAGTTATTTGTTCTTTTGGAGCAGGATATTCAGCAGGAAGTATTATTCTTAAAAAGGTTTGAAGTAAATGAGTATTTTTATTTCAATAAATAATTTTTTAAAAAAATTTCAAGGAGTAGATTTTTTAGCTATTTTTTTTTTCAGACTGTACCTTTTTTTTATTTTTTATAGTGAAGGTACAGATTTCTACAATAATATTGGTGAGTTAACAAAATATTATTCAACTTTAGGAGTTCTATTTCCAGATATTTTTTCTTTCTTAGTTATAGGAATTGAATTAGGTGGAGCTGCTCTTTTATTGGTAGGGTTATTTGTTAGATGGGCAGTTATTCCTATGATTTTACTGATGTGCTTCAAAATAATAGTACTTTGGGAGAACGGATGGTCTCTGGAAAATAATGGAATAGAATTGTCTGTTACTTACTTATCTATGCTTCTTTTATTATTCTTTTCAGGAGGAGGTAGGTTCTTAAGTTTAGATTACTGGGTATCACAGAAATAAATGAAGTTTTACTCATCTAGCAATATAACTTCTGAACCAATAGAAAAAATTGATTCATGGCTTATTGAAGCTGTTAATGCTGGTGTTCCTTTGCCGCATGCTATGAATATAGCTACTGTTGATAAATATGGATTTCCATCTTCCAGAATGGTGCTATTAAAGACTTTAACTGATCAAGGATTGGTCTTCTTTACAGATTATTCAAGTAGGAAAGGAAAAAATATTATAGATAATGGTCGTGCCAGTGTAAATTTTTGGTGGGCTAGAACGAATAAGGCTATAAGAGTAGAAGGATTATGTTCTAAGGTGTCAGAAAAAGAATCAGATGAATATTTTTATTCACGACCTATTGAATCAAGAATTTCTGCTTATGTTTCAAATCAGAGTGAAGAAATAGAGAGTTATCTGTCCCTTGAGAATAGAGTAAAAGAATTTAAAGATGATTTAAAAGGTTCAGAGGTAGAGAGACCTTTGAAATGGGGTGGTTTTTTAATAAAGCCTTCTAGAATAGAATTTTGGCACGATCAGCCTAATAGGCTTCATACTAGAGAGCTCTTTACTGTTTCTACTGATGGATGGAAAAAAACTCTATTGTCTCCATAAGTGTCTTGCATTGCATGTTAAACATACTTAAACTTCAGCTTACAAGTGTCCTAGAGTAATGGCCACCACTGATTATGATTCAAATAACACTCCCAGATAACTCCATAAAATCGTTTAAAGATCCTCTTTCTATTGAGGATATTGCTTTAGAAATTGGTCCAGGATTAGCTAAAGCTACAGTTGCAGGTAAAATAAATGGAAAGTTGGTTGATGCTTCAGAAATTATTTCTAAAGATTGTTCTATTGAAATAATTACTTCTAAAGACCCAGAAGGTATAGAAGTGATTCGGCATTCTTGTGCTCATCTTTTAGCCCATGCTTTAAAACAACTATATCCACAAATAAAACTTGCAATAGGTCCTACTATAGAAAATGGTTTTTATTATGATGTTTTATTAGA
>TARA_B110000014_G_scaffold232279_1_pt1 | contig 16620 bp, 10 predicted proteins | sample TARA_B110000014 | Tara Oceans TARA_B110000014 (sample SAMEA4396468) | marine metagenome | biome: Westerlies Biome; feature: [MES] marine water layer (ENVO:01000295) within the mesopelagic zone...; material: water (ENVO:00002006), including particulate matter (ENVO:01000060) such... | reverse complement strand
GCTGTAATGTTCATAATATTAGTATTAACTAGTAGTAATTACATCATAAATGGGACAATAATAAGTACTGTATTTATCCTATACATAATTTTCAGAAAAAGGGGTGGAAAGGAATAATTAGGGATTCTTTCCCGATGGATTCAAGCACTTGACATATAGTTGCAGAGCAAAATAGGAGGTAGCCTGATGGATGAGAAGGACTTAATTTTTGATTGGAACGCTATTGACTATGAAATCGAGAGAAAATCTTCAAATCATCCACATGATGTATGGTTTGATGATGAAACTCTAAGAGATGGCCTACAGAGTCCAAGTGCTAGAAATCCTACCATTGATGAAAAAATTGAATTAATTGATTATATGGAGAAGTTGGGAATTCAGAAAGTGGATTTAGGATTACCAGGAGCAGGACCATTTCATGTCAAACACATCGATTCCATGCTAACACACATGTCCGAAAATTCATACGAATTGAGACCAGGATGTGCCGTTAGAACTGTTGTCGACGACATTAGACCTCTAGTTGATTTACAAGCTAAACATGAAAGACAAATCCAGGCAAGTGCATTTCTAGGAACCAGTCCAATCCGTCAATATACCGAGGGTTGGGACATGGATAGAATTCTTTCCACTGCTGAGAAGGCTGTAACGTTCGCAGTCGATAATGACATACCAGTAATGTTTGTCACTGAAGATACTACTAGGAGTAAACCTGAAGAAATAAAACAAGTTTACACCAGAGCAATTGAATTAGGTGCTGACAGAATATGTGTCTGCGATACATGCGGACATGTCACCCCTAATGGGGTTAGAAAATTACTTGATTTTATTCAAAAAGAGGTGATTCCAGACTCAGGAGTTAAAAGAAGAGATATCGAAGTAAACTGGCATGGACACCAAGATAGAGGGCTAGGGGTTGCAAACAACTTAGCAGCGGTTGAAGCAGGTGCAGACGTAATACATGGAACTGCTCTTGGAGTTGGTGAGAGAGCAGGTAATGCACCTTTAGATCAAACTTTAGTGAATCTGAGTTTAATGGGAGTTATCAATAATGATTTAACCTCATTGAATGATTATATGCGTAAAGCGCATGAATATATTGAAGTCGCTTTACCAAGAAACTATCCCGTATTTGGGAAGGATGCATTTGAAACTGGAACAGGAGTACATGCAAGTGCTGTTGTGAAAGCCATGAAAAAAGGTGAACATTGGCTTGCAGATAGAATCTATTCAGGAGTCCCTGCTCAAGATTATGGATTAGAACAGGTGATTCGAATTGGGCACATGAGTGGACGTTCAAATATTACATGGTGGCTGAGCAAAAATAATTATCAAATTACAGATGAATTAGTTGCTTATCTTTTCGATATAGCCAAACAGCAAAGGAAATTAATGGACGATGAAGAAGTTCATTTAGCAATTAAAAATTGGCAAAAATAACGACTTATTGTTAATGCATGATTAACGAATACCTAAAACCTCTACTGACATGACAAGGGTATGCGAACGGCGATATTTGCGGTTTTAATATTAGTTATCGCTCCGATTTCGGGATTAGTTACTGCTGAAAATGAAAATCAACAAAATTCTCTAGAAGATGAGCAAAACTTGATACTTCCTACATATTCAGTTGCAGTACAATTAGCATTTGAGAGAGTCTCAGATTTAGAACAATATTCTAAAGAAGAGTTAGACAATGCAGAAGAATGGTTGATAGTTTCTACAAATAATATAGATGAACAATTGAAAATGATTCCGGAAGTAACATCCATTCAGGAGACATCCCAATTAGAAGGAACATATATATGGAATTTTGATTCATCAGAAATAAAGATTGAAAAATTCAAAAAACTAATTGAAAATGAGGATATTGAGTCCTTCTCCCCTCTAATTAAGAAACAGCAAATAACACGTTCAATACCCAATGACGAGGTCTTTAACGATCAATGGCATTTACAAAATACTGGACAAACATCTGGAACATCGGGAGAAGATGCAAATGTTACTTCGGTTTGGAACTCTTACACAGGTAATGGCATTATAATCAGTGTCGTTGATGATGGATTAGACAAAGATCATCCCGATATTTCACCTAATTACTCTCCTAGTCATTCCTATGACTGGTGTAATAATGATGCAGACCCTACTCCATCTAGTAATAATGGACATGGGACAGCAGCAGGAGGTGTAGCTGCTGCTGCTGGAGATAATTCAATCCATGTAGCCGGTGCAGCTTATGATGCAACATTAGCAGGTTCAACTCTAATCGCATGCTGGGCAGGAGATTCTACTGAAGCAAATGCATTATCTTTCATGAATAATGAGACTCATATCTACACTAACTCTTGGGGACCAAGTGATAATGGACAAACATTAGATGCCCCCGGCCCATTAATGCTAGCAGCATTCGAAAATGATGCTTATGAGGGGAGGAACGGATTAGGAAATATCATCACTTGGGCAGCAGGCAATGGTCTTACAAGCAATGATAATGCCAATTATGATGGATGGGCAAATAGTAGATTTACTATTGCAGTATCTGCAATTACTCATTATGGAGAACAATCATATTATTCCGAACCAGGAGCAAGTATCTTAGTGGCAGCCCATTCAAATGGCGATGGTGAAGGTATTACTACAACTGATATTCACGATGATCCTAGCATAACTTCAGATGATGCAGGCTATGATAATGGAAATGTGACAAATAGTTTTGGAGGGACTTCCAGTGCTACTCCGCTGGCTGCGGGTGTAATAGCACTGATATTAGAAGCGAATGAAAACCTAACTTGGAGAGATGTCCAACATATATTAGTCAATAGTGCAAGAATGAATGACCCAAATGATTCAAGTTGGGAGATTAATGATGCTGGACATGATGTTTCTCATAAGTATGGTTTTGGAGCAATAGATGCCGGCGCTGCAGTCTCCTTAGCTGAGAATTGGACCAATGTAGATGAAGAATTAAACCTAACATTTGGACCTTACTCGCCATCATTCACTATTCCGACATCAACAAATTCTTGGAGTGAATTTGATGTTCAAATTACTGATGATATTAGTTTAGAAAGCATAGATGTAGTAGTTGATATTGACCATTCGAATAGAGGCGATTTAGATATAGTATTGCAATCTCCAAATGGGACTGAGTCGTGGTTGGCTGAAGAACATAATGATGGAGGTAATGATTATTCTAATTGGATGTTTAATACAGTTCATCACTGGGATGAAAGTAGCTTAGGAACTTGGAAATTAAAAATAAGAGATACTACTGCTGGAACATCAGGAACATTGAACTCGTGGCAAATGATTATCCACGGTATGAACATTGATTTAGACTATGATGATGATGGAATTTCAAATGAAAACGAAACTCTAGTCTGGGGAACCGACCCTTACAACTCAGATACTGACTCAGATGGCATAAATGATTATGACGAGATATTTATTTATTTTACAAATGCAACAATGGCTGATTCTGATTTAGATGGGTTATCAGACTCGGTTGAAATCTCAGTTCACCAAACAAATCCTAACAATGAGGATACTGACTCAGATGGGTTAAACGATGGTGCAGAAATTAATCTCTGGCAAAGTAATCCATTAGTTTATGATGCAGATGAAGATTCCGATTTATACTACCATTTCAACGATTGTAACGACCAGAACGCGGAAATAAACCCTGGAAAACCAGAAAAACTGAATGGATTTGACGATAATTGTGATGATTATATTGATGAAGGATTTAACTTTACTGATAGAGATAATGATGGATTAAAAGACTGGCCAGAATATCATATACACAACACGGACTATAGAGATGCAGATACAGATAATGATGGATTAGATGATGGCTCGGAAGTGAATCTATACTCAGATTTAGGAGCAGATCCATTAATTTTCGATGAAGATATGGATGGTGACACATGGTATTGGTTTGAAGACTGTGATGATGATAATATTCTCAGATCACCCGGCCTGACGGAAGCTTTGGATTCAATTGACAATGATTGTGATGATGAGGTTGATGAAGATTTTATTGATCTAGATACTGATTCAGATGGCCTATCTGATTACGATGAATATTATTTTATTTCTACTAATCCCAATGATGGAGACACCGATAATGATGGATTACCAGATGGGGTTGAAGTAAACACATATGCTGAATTAGGCGCTAACCCTCTAGTATTTGATGAAGATAGTGATGGTGACGGTTGGTACTGGTTCCAAGACTGTAATGATGATGACATTGAAATTTCACCCTCGTTAATTGAAATGCTAGACAATAAAGACAATGATTGTGATGGAGATATAGACGAAGATTTCTATACAATTGATACTGATAATGATGGTCTTTCAGATTTTGAGGAGTATCACAACATAACTTCTGATTATAATGATGAAGACACAGATGGAGATGGAATTAATGATGGATTAGAAGTTCTTACTAAAATGTCAGATCCTTTGACATTTAACTTCGATAATGATAATGATGATTACTATGATTTTGAAGATTGTAATGATTTGGATTCAGAAATTAACCCCAGTTCGATAGAAGTTTGGAATGGTTTAGATGATGACTGTAATGATTTAGTCGATGACAATTTGAGAAGAGAAAATCTAGTTCTTACAGTACCAAGAACCCAGATTGTTCATGAATGGGATTCTGTAAATGAAACACTAATTTTTGGTCTGAATAATATCCCTTCACAAATAAATACTGAAATTATGTGGTATATTGGAGATTACGACTTGACAGAAAATATCTCAAATCAAGGTTCAAGACTGGTTATAAATGAATTAGAATGTGGTAAAAATAAAGATAATTTGACTTTATTGCTATGTGCAAATGGGACAAGTAGGCAACAAATTACTGCTACAATTATTGACTCAGGAGTTTCAACTGATTTTATTTGGGAAATTGATATGGTAGTTTGGATCCCTCCTCCAACGTTATTTGACAATTTGATATCATTCCTCACCAGTGGATTAGGAATCTTATTCTTATCTGGAATGGTAATAACAATTCTCTTAGCAGGTGTGTTTGTAAATTACAGAATTACGCAAAAAAAGCGCTTAGAAGAAGCGTACACAGCATACAGTATACCTTCAAATAAAATTGAATATGACTATTCTTTTACGAAAACAGAATTGCCTTCAGCACCTGATCTATCATTATTAGAAATACAGAATAATGCTTACGAAGAATCACTACCAAATTTAACGGCAAGTATTCCAATAGTAACCATTCCAAGTAAAAAGATTGAGGATGAAGTAGAATTATTAGACCTACCAGCTAGAGTCGTCGAAGAATAAAATTCATGATTCTTCTTCAGGAGATGGCTGTTCGTTTTGTCCCCATTCAGCGTCTGGACTTCCACCTGACCATTCGCCCTCAACTGGAATATCTTCGACATCATCATCTTCTCTCCATGGGGGTTCCCCATCAGAACCACTGATTATCAAACAACCTTCTTCGTCAAGCCTTTTTTGGAGAGTCTTTATTCCAGTTTTCATTGGTAACAGATGCCCTATCGGGGTTCCGGCTGTAACAAATGGATGAGTTGCGGTGCAAATCAATAAACCACGACTTGGAGAATAAACATCATGACTAATTCCTGGCCTTTCAGGATCGGTGATTGTAGCAACTACTTCCCCCTCATCTACGAAACTTCCCGCAGGTGCTAATATATCCAGTAAACCTCCTTGATTGGACCTAATCCAAACAGAACCAGATGCTAGAATCCTAAAATGTGGTCTATTCGGATAACCTGGAATCATTCTTAAACTTCTTAGAACATTAAGAACTCCATATATTGCTACTTGTACTGACTCAGGATCTGCCTCATTAGAACCTCCCCCTTCGTAGGTAATGCAACCAATTCCTGATTTATTTGCAGCCCTTCTAAGAGAGCCTTTTGGTCCTTCATTATCTAGAATAGTTTCTATACCAAAAGATCTAGCAATTCTGTTACTCTCAGGATGAGCTAGATTGGCTCTAATTTGAGGCATGTTAGTTCTTCCAGGTGCAGCAGTGTGCAAATCAACTATATGATCAGAAGTTTGAATAATAGATTTCCAAATACGGCTCGCTATCCTAGATGTTGTATTACTTTCACTGTTACCTGGAAAATTTCTATTCAAATCTCTACCGTCAGGAAATTTTCTAGTTTGACGACGATAACCAGGAATATTTATTATTGGAATTATCCTTATTGTTCCAGATAACATTGAAGGGTCAATTTCTTCTCCAGGACCCATGAAATTAGGACCGCATAGATATGTCAAAGCAAGAGGACCAACAAGTTCATTCCCGTGGACTGCTCCTAATATTGTCACTACAGGACCTGGTCTTGAGCCATGGATAATTGTGATTGGGATAGGCCAAGAATCTCCAATCTCAACATCTAAAAGATTGAAATCAATTTTTCTAATACTCCCAGGCTTTATTCTTTTACGATCGAATAGATGAGTTTTGGGGCCACTTTCTCTAGACCACTTCTTTGGAGACGGAGATTTTTTCTCAAATGCCTTCTCAATCTCTTTACGACGCTTCAAAGACAACTGATTTGCTACTTTGAGAGGTTTACGCCGACGCCTATTTTTGCGTGGCGCTGGTGAATGTTTACTAGCCGAAGACGGCGATTTAGTTTCATCATCAGCGGTAGACAACGAACTTCGGAGGCGGTTCTTGAATTAAGATAGTCTGATGACTGGTTTATGGAATCATTCAATTCCCTATACCCTCTGTGAGAAAGCATGGAGCATCAACATAGTATATCTGTACAAGATAAATACGCACCTAATAGTATCTGTTTTGGGTGCGGTCCCGCTAATAAAAAAGGATTACAAATTAAATCATTTAAAACCGAAAAAGGACTCCAAATGGAGTTTGAAACAAAGATTGAGCATCAAGCCTTTCCTGGAATTATAAATGGCGGAATTATTAGCACCTTGCTAGATTGTCATGGTAATTGGGCAGCGACTATGGCGTTAATGGAACAAAACGAAGATGAAAATCCTCCATGCACTGTAACTGCAACATTTAGTTTGAAGCTTAGAAGGCCAACTCCACTTGATTCTAAATTAGAAATTATAGCTACTGTAAGCGAATTAAGTGAAGATAGGGCAAATGTCAAAATGACTTTAGAAGCAAATGGAAAAATTTGTGCTACTGGAGAAGGGCTATTTGTTGCAGTGAAGGAAGGTCATCCAGCATACCACCGATGGAACTAACGACGCGACATCCTTTAGAACGGCCGATTATGAGAATGTTTGTGTCGCACTCTGGCGGAGGCTCGAAAAAGACTATTGAACAGCTGGGTTTATCTCCAGATATAGTCAATTTATTGAGAGAGAAATGGGGTATTAAAGAATTATACCCACCTCAGCAAGAAGCATTACCTCATGCACTAAGTGGAAAAAATTTAATGTTAACGATTCCTACTGCCAGTGGAAAATCTCTTGTTGCACATTTGACTATTGCTCATAGGTTGAAAAATGATTTGATTAATCAAAAGGCAGTTTATGTAGTACCTCTGAAAGCGTTAGCTAGTGAAAAATATGACGAATTAAAAGAAGTTGCAGATGTTGTGGGGCTGAAGGTAGCATTGGCCGTAGGTGACAGATCTGGAGAAATTAATTCTATAGAAGATTCAGATATTTTGGTATGTACAAGTGAGAAATTAGATTCATTATTAAGAAATAGATCAAATATAATTTCAAATATTGGAATAATTGTTAGTGATGAATTTCATTTATTACATGATCATTCTAGGGGACCAACTTTGGAAGTATTGATCTCAAGGATAAGACATAAAAAACCAGATACACAAATTATTGCTCTTTCAGCCACAGTTGGTAACAGTGAAGAATTAGCTAAATGGTTGGGGGCTAAATTAATTCAATCAGAATGGAGACCAGTAAGTCTTCATTCAGGGACTTTAACTGAATTACAAGTAAAAGTCCATAGAATTGATGGGAAAGGAAATGAAAAATGGCCGGAGCCAAGAATAATAAATGGAGAAAAGGAAAAAGTCTTACATGCTGCGCTCGATGATACTATATCAGATAATGGACAACTATTGATTTTTGTAAATTCAAGAAAAAGTTCCCAGAAAGAAGCAAGAGAGTTATCAAAGCATATATTGAATCGTGTTAAAAATGAACCAAATTTTGATAATGGAGATAGATTTGTTAAATTAAACAAAGTTTCTGAATCTATTAATCAAAACGAAAATTCCTCACCTTTGGGGAAAAAATTATCAAACTCTGTAAAAGGGGGAATTGCCTTTCACCATGCAGGTTTGAGTAATCAACAGAGGAAAAATATAGAAGAATTATTCAAAAGCGGAGATTTATTTTGTATAGTGGCAACACCAACTTTGGCACAAGGAGTCAATTTACCGGCTAGAAGAGTAATAATTAGAGATGTGAAAAGATGGAGCACCGCAGCTAGTAGAAATATGCCTATGCCAATTATGGAAATAAAGCAAATGTTAGGAAGAGCCGGGAGACCGAAATATGACAAGAGAGGTGATGCCTGGATTATATCTAAAAATCTAGATGATGAAATAAAAAATGTAGAACATTTTTTACTAAGCGAACCAGAAGAAATAACATCAAAACTAGCCAATCCTAATGCTCAAACTGCGGAAGAGGACCCTGCTATGTTGACACATATCCTTTCCTTAATTGCTACTAGTGACATGAATGATAGAGATGCTTTGGGTAAATTTTTCAGTAAAACTTTCTTATCAACACATTTAGAATCTGAATATCTTGAGAATCAAATTGATAGAGTAATAAAATGGCTTTACGATAATGATATGATTACTAAGGAAGGAGAATCTAAGAGGGTTAAAGAGAGAATAATAAAGGAAGAAAGTGGGAGGAAATCTGAGGAAAATTGGGATGATGAAGTCCCAAATTGGGCTGAATCTGCAACGAAAATATCTGGAGTGAATCTTAATAATAATCAAAATAATTTCTCAGACGTTACTCCAAGAAAGGGTCCGGCAATCTTTGGATTCAAGAAAGCCAGTAATTATGAAGTTGAGGAAATTGAAGTTCCAGATCCACCCTCAATGGTATATTCGGCAACTTCTTTAGGACTAAGAATTTCTAGATTGTATCTAAATCCAGTTACAGGTAAGATACTAAAAGATGGATTGACTAATGCAATGAAAATTTTAACAGGTATAGATTTAGAAAGACAAATCTCTCCTTTCAGTTTATTGCATTTAGTGACGTGTACGCCGGATTTCATACCGTTATGGCCCCAAAAGAAGGATTTAGAGAAAATTCAAGATGCACTTTATGGACATGAAAGAGAATTACTGACACGGAGTGTAGATTTAGATGATGAAAGAAGAATGAAAGGCGCCTTAGTTTTACAATCATGGATTGAAGAGACGAGTATGAATGATTTAGAAACTGAATGGAATGTTCAGCCAGGAGACCTGAGAAGTAGAGTCGATTTAGCTGAATGGTTACTTTATTCTACTAGAGTTATTCTTATGGAAGATGAAGAATTATCAAGAATGAATAAGGAATCACACCGTGTGCTATTCGAGGCGATAGATGAAACACACAGGAGAACAAGATACGGTTGCAAATCAGATTTAATTTCCTTAGTCTCATTAAGAGGAATAGGTAGAGTTAGAGCGAGAGAGATGGTAGAAAAGTTAGGAGTAGTTAATGTCAAAGATATTGCATTATTAACTGAAAATGACAAGATCAAACTTTCAGAACTAAGAGGATGGAGTATTAAATTAGTAAATAAGATAGTAAAAAATGCTATAGAAACCAGTCAGCGTACAAAATGATTAGAATCATTATTGAATTAGAGTCCATCGCCTCATACAGTGATTCGAGAGCAGATGCCATGGTTTCCTGCATGGGGAATCAAATTTGATAAAGAAATAGACGATGTTAAAGAAACATTGGCGACTTTCAATCGTTTAAGGCCAAATAAAAAATGGCTATTACTAGCATTTGACGTTGCCGCTAGTGAAAAACATCTTTGGACAGCATGGTATTCTATGAAAAGAAATCAAATAAAAAGAAAAATGATTGCAAATAGTCCAGATGCAGAATTTCTGAGAATTATTGCAGGGACACACCAGGTAAGAATAGCATTCGAAAATGCTGGGATTAGAAACAGTGATCATTCTGCATGGATAATAAGGCTGCCTGATATTGAACTAAGTCCGAAAGTCGAAGATAATTTTATCAATCGCGAAGTGTATAATAATCATGAATTAGAAGCCATTTATTTGATTGAACGAATGAATGGTTCATTAATCTCACAAAGACCAAACCCTACTTTAGAAGGACTCAAAAGAATAGTTTATGAAAATACAATCATAGAAAGTAAATCATTAGAAGAATGCTTTCTTCTACACCTAATATCGTCCAATCTCTAATCTAAGGGAAATATTTAGAGGGACAAACTGATATGTAAAATACCTGAGCACCCAATAGAGAGATTATGGCGAAGTACTACGGCTACAGAAATTGCTCACATTGTGGAATAGTTTGCACCCCAGGTAACTATCTTGATTACAATGGGAAAAGGTACTGTACAGCATGTTGGATTCAACATGAAAATCCAGATCATCCAGATTTAGAAGCGATAAGAGAAAAAGTTCAGAATGCAGTTAAAGTTTGGAAACTTGCTAAGTATTCAAAAGATGAATATCATCTCCCAGTTGGACCAAAGTCAATCAATAAAAGGTGATTAATTGTCATTCGTCCCTAATGATTTCGATGCATCATCATGGGAAAATATTGAGCCATATGTTAATGACTTAATCAATAGAGAATTAAGCTGCTCAAGTTGTCTAGAAAAGTTAATCTCAGATACTTCAAATCTTGCAGAACATATTTCAGAAACGGGAGCATTACTCTACATTGGTATGACCTGCGATACTGAGAATGAAAATAAAAAAAATGAGTTTTTATATTTTGTAGAAAATATAAGGCCAAAACTATCTGAATTTTCCGATAACCTAAACAGAAGAATAGCTAGTCATCCATCGGTAGGAAATTTACCAGAGAGATATGACTTGATGATTAGAGGGATAATTTCAGATATTGAGATATTTAGGTCAGAAAATATACCACTCGGTGTTGAACAAACTAAACTCGTGACTAAGGCACAAGGAATTACTGGAGCGATGACGGTGGAATTTCAAGGACAGGAAAGAACATTCCCTGAAATGAAGGCTTTCCTAGAATCTAATTCTAGAGATGAAAGAGAAAAAGCTTGGAAAACAATGGTAAATAGATGGATGGAAGATTCTGAAGAATTATCTGAGATATATGATCAATTGATAAAAATACGGCATCAGATTGCCCTTAACGCAGGGTTTAATTCTTACACTGATTATATGTTCAAAGCTATGCATAGATTTGATTATACTGTAGAAGATTGTTTGACGTTTCATGACTCAATAGAAAAGGTTTGTATGCCTATCGTTAGAGAAATTAATGAGAGAAGAAGAATTGCCTTTGGTTTAGACAAACTATCTCCATGGGATGTAAATGAAAAATCGGGAAGTGGCCCCGATATTAATGGAGAAAGCCCCCTGAAGCCATTCAAATCTGTTCAAGAAATGGTAACAAAATTATCTCAGGTATTCCATAATATGTCTAATGATTTAGGAAAGAAATTTGATAAACTGGTAGAGATGGATACATTGGATTTAGAGACTAGGAAAGGTAAGGCTCCAGGGGGATATCAATATTATTTAGAAAAAAGTCGAATCCCATTTATTTTCATGAATGCAGCAGGTTTACAAGGAGACCTAGAAACAATGATTCATGAATCAGGTCATGCATTTCATTCGTTATACTGTGGGCATTTAGATTTAATTGATGAAAGAAACTATCCCATAGAATTCGCAGAAGTTGCGTCAATGTCTATGGAATTATTAACTCAGGATGAATGGGGGCTCTTCTATGAAAATATTAATCAGGCAAGCAGAGCAAGAATTTCTCATTTGGAAGGAGTGGTATACTTACTACCCTGGATTGCTACAATAGACTCATTTCAGCATTGGATATACGCTAATCCAAATCATACAAGAGATGAAAGGAAAGAATATTGGTTGTCATTAAGAGAAAGATTTGGGTCTAATATGGATTGGGAAGATAATGAAAAATTCCGGGAACTATCTTGGCAACAACAAGGACATCTGTACGGAGTACCGTTCTATTACGTAGAATATGGTATAGCACAATTAGGTGCATTACAACTTTGGCAAACCCATCGAAAAAGTCCAAAAAAAGCGTTGGAAAACTATTCTAGAGCTATGAAATTAGGTAATACGAAGACTTTACCTGATCTTTTTGCTGCAGCAGAATTAGAACTTGGTTTTGATGAAAATCATCTTAATTCGTTGATTAGTGAAGTAAAGATTGCAATGTCTGAAATTAAATAATCGTCGGACAAGCCGAGATCTGAAATTAATCTTTCAGACCTTCGGCTGTCACGGTAAAGACCGCTTCTCCTTCTGGAAGATTAGGGCTGTCAATAAGACGTGCAATGCGTCTACCTCCCTTTGATTTTCTCAGATAGAGACGGAATGTGCTTGCGTGACCTACGATATGTCCTCCGATTGCTTTAGTTGGATCACCCCATAATGCTGCAGGGTTTGACATAACTTGATTTGTAACTAATATCAGAGCATTTTGAACATCTGATAATTGTTTAAGTTCTTTGAGATGCTTATTTAATTTCTGTTGTCTAGAAGCTAACATCCCCCTACCTACGTATTCTGCTCGGAAATGACTAGTTAGTGAATCTACTATTACTAACTTAACATCTATTGACTTCGCCATCCTTTTGATTTCATCAACTAGTAACATCTGATGAGCTGAGTTGTATGCGCGTGCTACATGAATTCTATCTAAAGCATCTTGAGGGTCCATACCAACTGCTTCAGCCATTTGCGCTATTCTTTCTGGTCTGAATGTATCTTCAGTATCAATGTAGAATACTTCACCATTCAATCCACCCTGAGAAATTGGTAGTATTGTATTTACAGCTAATTGGTGTCCAATTTGTGTTTTACCGCTACCAAATTCTCCAAATACTTCACAGATTGATTGTGTTTCGAAACCACCACCCAATAACTCATCCATTGCTGATGTTCCTGATGTTAGTTTTTGTACTGTTTTACGGCGATCTAATAATGCATTTCCACTAATAAATCCTCCTATATTGGCTAATTTCTTTGCTGCTTGAATTATTTTCGATGAAACGGCTTCGCCTAATTCTGCCTGTTCGGCTAATTCCATCGGACTCATTACAGCTATGGCCAGTAACTCTTCAAAACCTGCTTCTCTAAGTTTTTCTGCTGTTGCTGGGCCGACTCCAGGCAAATCTTCTATTGTCATCTCGGGTTCGTCTATATCTATTGTTATTTCATCTTCATCGATATTTTCACTAGCAGTTTTCTTTACCATCTTATCACCTGTTTACATTACTTGGGATTATTAGATGGTATATGAATAAATGAAAGACCCCTTATTATAAATAAAAGTGAAAAAATCTCAAACAGCCTATCAGTTGCCCTTTCTTTTACTTTCAGTTTATTTTTAATTTGGTATCGAGTGGTGGATTTGAACCACCGGTCTCCGGGTTATGAGCCCGACGAGATAACCTGACTACTCCAACTCGATAGCCTATCCTGAGGCCTTACTTATTTGAAGACGTCTGGAATGATTTTTGCACAATTACATATGATAACAGTCATGTGGTGTCAGTTAACCCGAGTATATTGAGGGTACTATGAACGGTAGATTACTAGTACAAAATGCGATGATGGTCCTTCCTAACAGGATTGTTGAAGGAGACCTTCGTGTTAGTAACGGTTTAATCAAAACTGTAGCGCCTTTTGGTGGCCTACAACCAGAAATTGGAGAACTTGTCATAGATGGTACGGGTTTACACTTATTACCGGGTGTAATTGATCCACATGTTCACTTTAGAGACCCTGGCAATCCGGAAAAAGAAGATTTGGAAAGCGGCAGTAGGGCTGCAGCCGCTGGAGGAATTACGTCTTTTTTAGATATGCCAAATACCTCACCTAATGCCACCAATCGTTTAGCTCTCGAGGAAAAAATAGCTGCGGCGGCAAAAAAGGCTGTTACGCATCATGGATTTTTCATAGGAGCTACAACAAACAATGTTTCTGACTTACAAAGTGTACAAGGAATGGATGGAATCTGTGGAATTAAAATATTCATGGGAAGTAGTACTGGAAATCTACTCGTTCATGAACAAAAGCATTTAGAACATATTTTTGCAAATACTGGAGGAATTATCGCAACACATGCAGAGGACGAAATAAGATTACAATCAAGAATCGCTGAATTTAAACATCGTACAGATATTGCAGCTCATGCAGAGTGTAGAGATATTGAATGCGCACTTATTGCTACAAAAAGAGCCACCGCCTTGGCTAAGGATCATTCCCATCGTTTACATATCGTTCATTTAACCAGTGGAAAAGAAGCTGATTGGTTGTCCTCTAAAAAAGGAGATTTGATTACAACAGAAGTTTGTACTCAACATCTTACCTTTGATCAAGATGATGTTGAAAAGTTAGGAGTTAGGGCTCTAATGAATCCACCAATTAGATATACTGAAGACAAAGAAAAATTGTGGAGTAGACTCAAAGATGGAACAATTGATTGTATTGTTACTGATCACGCACCCCACACTTTGGAAGCAAAATCAGTTGGCTTCCCTAAAGCACCTGCTGGGATGCCAGGGGTTGAGACCTCCCTTCCTCGAATGCTTACACATGCTAAAGAGGGTAAGTGTTCTATTTCTGATATTGTGAGATGGATGTGCGCTGGTCCTGCAAAAGTTTATCAAATTAAGAATAAAGGTTCCCTAATTGAAGGATTTGATGGTGACTTGACCTTAGTTGATTTGGAAAATCATAGAATTATTCAAGATTCTGACACATGGACAAGAGTTGGTTGGACTCCCTATGATGGTATGGAACTAACAGGTTGGCCAATGTATACAATTGTTGATGGCAATGTAGTGCATAAACGTGATTCTGGAGGGGCACTAAGGGGAAGTTCTGTAGCTCTTGCGGGTAGCACTGGAAGAGTATTGAAGTTTAATTAACTCTAATCTCTACAGGATTCACCTTCTGGACCATCTGGACACGGTTCATCTCCTTCATTTCCTTCTTCCGATGACTCATTAGATTCATCTGATTCTTCTTCGGTTACTTCTTGCTCTTCATAGTACCAAGACGGAGTAGATTGGCCGGGTATTAGTAACTCATCTGTCAGAGACATTTCTGATAAATTATGAACTGTAACTCCAAGAGAAGAAAATGCATAGATATATTCTCCCATAAATATTGAACGTCGAACACTAGTTGAACTATACCACCAATTATCTTCATTGTCATAGAACTCTGAATGATCAACCTCTCCGTGAGTTGAAAGACTTAGATTCTCTAAGTCAACATTGATTAATTTAAGCATTGAAATATATTCATAATTATAATAATACGGTGATTCATCATTGTAGACATGTCGATATGTAGAAAGTGGAATTGCAAGTAAATCTGCGGGAGCCCAATATGTGAATGCTTTGTGTTCGTATGTAGCTTCCGACCATGACCATGACCAGCCACAGATGCGTATATCTTCACAATTTTCATCGATATAAGCAGGAGAAATTGGCATCGAATCGGCTAAAGTAGGGTTAGTTGGATCGCTTACATCAAAAAGAGAAATCTGAGTAGTAGACCAATCAAGACCTAATCCATCTTCACCAGGTCCAATTCCAATTGTCAACAATGTGTTTTCATTTACTGGATGAATATAGGTTGAAACTCCAGGCACTTCTAACTCGCCAAGAATAATAGGATTGAATGGATTTGATAAATCAATAACCCACAGCGGATCTATATTCTCAAATGTCACAAGATATCCTCTGTCACCGATAAATCTAGCACTCCAAATTGTCTCGTTAGGAGCAATGTTCTCAACTACACCGACTTGAACTAAAGAATTACAAGGAGAAATTAAACAGTCTTCGCCTTCATGATGTAAGATCGTCACTTGGTTGGAAGGACCTGTAAAAATAGGTTCTCCATTATCATCTACTTCACCATCTAACCACCATCTACCCCAGGTATCAGAAGTTGAAGCGATTCTTATCGAGCCTTGGAACTCACTCATCGAGAATTGATCCTGAACAGTCCCAGAAACCCTTCCTGATCCTAAATAAGATGTTGAATTACTGTCTGAAATATCGAATGCATGGATGTTTGTAGCATCTTCAAAATCATTATTTCTCCAAAACCACCACCAGTCTGCAACGGGCTCAGCTAACAATAGAGTATTCCCTGAAGAATAGACATGAGCCCAACGAGAAGTGATATGATCTATCTCAAACTCTGTTTCTTCACCTAATAATTTCATAGTCATGATCGTAGTTAATCCACGAACTGATGAATTCTGACTAGCAGAAAACTCGCTACAATTATCAGAATATGACGAAATGGTAGAATAAGTTCCATCAGAATTCATTAGATACATTTGGGGAACAAAGTCTTCCAGTGTTAATGAATTAAT
>TARA_B110000014_G_C20126798_1_pt1 | contig 16736 bp, 13 predicted proteins | sample TARA_B110000014 | Tara Oceans TARA_B110000014 (sample SAMEA4396468) | marine metagenome | biome: Westerlies Biome; feature: [MES] marine water layer (ENVO:01000295) within the mesopelagic zone...; material: water (ENVO:00002006), including particulate matter (ENVO:01000060) such... | reverse complement strand
GAAAAGAAAAGCAAAAGAAAAGGCTGTCCAGTTTGGAGGAACCTGGCATTCTGATTGGTCATTTCAAGAAACTCCACCCTCTGCAACTATTTTACACTCTAAGATAATCCCTCCAGTAGGAGGTGATACACTTTTTGCAAACACTGAAAAGGCTTACTCAGAACTGCCTTCTGATATAAAAGAAGAAATTAAGAATCTCATGGTTTTTCATAGCGCTAAAAGGCCTTATGCAACAGATGGATTTTATGCAACAGAAAAAGAGAATGATCGTTCCATGAAGATTTTGCCTGCTAAAACTGCTGAGAATTCTTTTCTTCATCCCATGGTAAGAATACACCCAATAACTAAAAAGAAGTGCTTATTTATAAATCCAGTATATGCAATTTCTGTTAAAAATATGTCTGATGAAGAATCAGATCAGCTTCTAATGAAGTTGTATGAACATACCCTTAAAGATAAATATATCTTTAGGCATCGGTGGAAACAGGATATGTTAATTGCTTGGGATAACAGAACTGTTATGCATCAAGCTGAAGGAGGCTATGATGGCTATGACAGGCTATTGCACAGAATAACTATATCTGGAGATCGGCCAAAAAATTAATACGAAATTATTTATTTAGCTTCTCTAGCATTGAGCCCATCATCTGATGAAGCATATTTACAGCCTTTAAAGGTCGAATAAAGACCTTAAACTCAGTTATTTTATTTTTTTCATTCCATGTTATTAAATCTATACCATTTATATAGATCCCTTGAATAGTAGTCTCAAACTCCAAAAATGCATCTCTTGCTCCAATTACTTCCTTGATATACTTAAACTGAGAAGGTGTAGGGGATTTTTCACCAGATTGCTGACGACTATCAGTTCCAAATACCCCCCCAGCTGCAGTTAAATAAAGTTTAGTCATCTCTTTTCCCCTTTGGGGCGTATGGACTACTGGTGAATAAAAAACCACCTCATCATCTAGAATCTCATCATATATTTCTATGTTCTTAGTTTTGATAAGTTCATGAAATTTCTTAATAGGATGCATCAGATAACTCCTTTTTATTAATAAATAGCTTAAAAATAACAAAAAATGTAATAGAAAATAAGAGTGTAGATATCAAATTCATCGCATAAAAAGGAATTGCATAATAATAACAAAGTAATAATCCTGGAAGGTCTTGAGAGTAATTACTAGATCCAAGCCATACTCCAAAATTCGTGACTATAAAAAATAAGCTAGGAGCAATGAGTGAAAGTACTGTTAATCGTTTAAGAGAATTGAAATAGAAATAAAAGGAAATTCCACTAATAAGAAGCATGCTGCCATAAACCCAAAGCATAAGATTATAAGATCCCAAGAAAAAATCAGTAATTAATAGAACAGCTAAAGGAAGAATTAATACAATTCTTTTATCTTCTAACAAGAAGGGTAAAAAAATTGCTATGGATAAAAGAGGTGTAAAATTTGGAGGATGAGGTATTAATCTGCTCAAAGATACTAATATAAGAAAAAAGAGAATGCTTTTAAAATTATTCATATGTCTGAGGTTCCTTAGTAAATTCTTTTATTGTTGATATATTTATATGTATATTAAATAGCTCTAATGGAAAAACAAGCAAAGTTAATAGAAATAAAAAAATTTAAACCTCCAGCTGGTTCAAAATGTTTTTTTTACAAAACTATAGATGGTATAAAAATAAGGATAGCTATTTGGAATATTAAGAGCTTAAAAGGTACCTTCATCATCCAATCAGGAAGGACAGAATTCATTGAGAAGTATTATGAAGTAGTAAAGGAGATAATTGACCGCGGATATTGTGTTGTTATGTTTGATTGGAGAGGACAAGGTTTATCTGGAAGATTAACTAAAGATAAACATCTTGGACATGTTGATAAATTTGAAGACTATGATTCTGATCTCTTAGAAATTTTTGATAATATTATCTCTCAACAATGCCCTCAGCCCTATATAGGAATGGGTCATTCAATGGGTGGTTGTCTAATGGCGTCTTTCGCGGCCATTGAAAATCAACCTATGACTGGATTAATACTTTGCGCTCCTATGTTAAAACTTAGAATACCAACTTTAATGAAATTCTTCATAATCTTAATAGGTTTTTTTGCTTACAAACTAGGATTCAAAGATATTCCTTTACAAAGACCTGAATGGGAAAATAAAAAAGGATGGCATGAAGTACCCTTTGAAGAGAATAATGTTACTTCAGATATTATAAGATATTTAAGGTCAGCAGATCTTATAAGAGAAGATGAAAACTTGGCTGTAGGTGGTTTTTCACTTAGATGGATATATGAAGCTATTAAAAGATGCGATAAGCAATCAGAAGAATGGGCTCAAAAAATTAATATACCTACATTAGTACTTCTAGCTAAAAAAGATAAGCTAGTAGATACAAGAAAAATCTTTACCTTATGTCAAAGTATCACTAAAAAGACGATTATAGAGTTAGATGGAGAGCATGAATTACTCATGGAAAGAGATTTAATTCGTAAAGATTGTTGGAAGGCTATAGATACTTTCTTAGAAACTATGAATACTTTGTAATGGCTAGCTTGAGTCTTTCGAGCACTATTTCCTTACCAAGCAATTCCGCGACTAAGTCAATAGAAGGAGCATTAGATGATCCAGTAATAGCTACTCTTAACGGTTGCCCTACCTTTCCCATACCTACTGAGTATTTAGCCATTACATTCTCTAAGCTACTTTTGATACTTTCTTTATTCCAATCTTCTAAATCATGAAACACTTTAAGTAAGTAAGATAAAATATTTATTGAATCATTTGTAAAAAATTTTTTTGCGGAACTTTCATCATAACTTTCAAAGTCTTTAAAGAAGTAATTAGATTCTGCTAAATAATCATTTAATGTAGAACAACGATCCTTTAGTAAGGCAATAACTCTTAAGCTATATTCAGGCCTCTCATTGAATTTTCCATCTAAGTCTTTTAATTCAGATAAAATCTTCTGAGATGAAGATTTATTCATATACTCTTTGCTGTACCATTTAAGTTTGGATATAGAAAATGTACTGGGTGAAGAGTTTATATTTCCATCTTTAAAAGATTCAATTAATTCACTTAAACTAAAAATTTCTTCGTCACCCAAAGACCACCCTAACCTAGCAAAATAATTTATCAAAGCTTCTGCAGATATTCCTAAATTTTTATAATCAAAGACTCCTGTTGCTCCATGCCTTTTAGACATTCTCTTACCATCTTCTCCTAATATCATAGGAACATGGCCATATTCTGGTATAGACAGATTTAAAGCTTTAAAAATATTTATTTGTCTAGGGGTATTATTAATATGATCATCACCTCTTATGACATGAGAAATCTTCATATCTGCATCATCGACGACTACACTCAAGTTATAAGTGGGACTTCCATCCGCCCTTAAAAGTACTAGATCATCTAACTCTTGGTTTGATGTCTTGATAATTCCTCTAATTAAATCATGATATTCAACTTCTCCTGAACTAGGATTCTTAAAACGTACAACTCTATTTTCTTTAAATTTCAAGGAAGCATCCCTGCAATTACCATCATATCTGGGTTTAAGTCCATCCTTTATTTGCCTTTCTCTTACTTCACTTAACCTCTGTTTTGAGCAATCACAATAATAAGCTTCGCCTTTATGAATAAGTAAATTAGCCGCCTTGATATGCTTTTCTTTTCTGGAAGATTGATAGACTGGTTGTCCATCAAAATCAATTCCTAACCAGTTAAAACTTGAGATTATAGAGTTAATATATTCATTCTTTGATCTGTCCTGATCAGTATCTTCTAATCTTAAAAAACATTGCCCTTTATGACTCTTTGCATAAAGCCATGCAAATAAAGCTGTTCTTGCTCCTCCAATATGTAAATTGCCAGTAGGACTAGGAGCAAATCTAGTAATAATCAATCTAACTCCCCATCTCTCAAACCTACTGGTTCAACTTGAGACTCTTGTGCCATTCTTTTTAAATAGTCTATGTGAGTTTTTTCTTCTTCAGAATCTAACTTTATAATCATAGGACGTTTTTTTCCAATTAATGAATCACTTGGCTTCTGGTTATCATCATCATCTAAATTTTTATTAACATTTTCATTAAAATTCATAGCGCTTTGACCGCCAGTCAAGGCAAGATAAACTTCTCCTAAAATCTTAGAGTCTAAAAGTGCACCATGATATCCTCGATCATAACCACTGACATTATATCTCTGGACCAAGGCGTCCAGACTATTCTTCTGTCCTGGATGGAGTTGGCGAGCCAACTGTAAAGTATCAGTAATACTTTCAACATAATCTGTTATTTCTACTTTTTCGCCTTTTAAAATTTTTAGTTCATGATTTAAAAACCCAATATCAAAGGCTGCATTATGAATCAATAACTCACTACCTTCTATGAAATCTAGAAAGTCGTCTACTACTTGATTAAAAGAAGGCTTATCACCTAAAAACTCATTGCTTAATCCATGAACTTTTTCAGCTCCTTCATCTACAGATCTTCCTGGATTTAAATAAGTTTGATACTCTTTTCCAGTAAATTTTCTACTTATCAATTCCACACAACCTATTTCTATTACTCTATGCCCAGTCTCTACATCTAAGCCTGTTGTCTCTGTATCTAAAATAACTTGTCTTACCATTTACCCAACTCGTCTATTCCAAGGTTAGCTAACTCATCAGCTATATCATTTTCTCTATGACCGGAATGCCCTTTAACCCATTCCCAAGAAATATTATGTTTTTTTGAGAGAACATCAAGAGATTGCCATAAATCTTTATTCTTGACTGGTTTATTAGCAGAAGTTTTCCAATCTTTCAGTTTCCAATTTTTCATCCATTCTGTAATACCTTTCCTGACATATTCTGAATCTGTAGTTAACACTAATGTTGAGTTATCTTCTAGAGATTCTAAAGATTTTATAGCTGCTAAAAGTTCCATTCTATTATTAGTGGTATTCTTCTCACCTCCATATAAACTTCTTTCTTCTCCGTTCTTCCTGATAAGAGCTCCCCAACCACCCAAGCCAGGATTGCCTCTACAAGCACCGTCTGTAAATATCTCTATAGTATCCATTTAATTAGTTTAACCATATAGTAACTAAAACTTCTCTTGAATGTTAAAATAAAAGTAATTTTATGATGAAAATAAAACCCATTTCAGCTTTTTCTGATAATTATATATGGCTTCTGGTTTTAGGAGAAAAAGCTTTTGCAGTTGATCCTGGTGATGCTGATCCACTTATTGCTTTTGTAAATAAGAATAACCTTTCATTAGAGGGCGCAATGATCACACATCATCACTTTGATCACAGTGGTGGCATAGAAAAGCTTTTAAGTACTTTTAATCTTAAGATATTTGGACCAAAAGGAGGTCATATAAAAGGGATAACTAATCCTTTAGAAGATAATGAAGAATTTAATGTCTTAGGAAGAACATTCACGGCCATGTCTGTCCCTGGTCATACAGATGATCAACTAGCCTATTTCTCTAAAGATCAATTTACTCAACCAATTTTGTTCTCAGGTGATACATTATTTGCAGCTGGTTGTGGAAGGCTCTTTGAAGGCACGCCTGAACAAATGTATTCATCTCTAACAAGATTTTCATTACTTCCATTGGATACATTAGTTTATTGCGGGCATGAATATACTCTGGCTAACTTGAATTTTGCTAAGCTTGTGGAACCAAGTAATCAGGATATAAATAAGAGACTAAATGAAGTCAGAGATTTAAGATCAAAGAAATTAGTTACCCTTCCCTCGTCTATAAAATTAGAATTAAAAACCAATCCTTTTATGAGATGTAATACTAGGTCCGTTAAAAATGCTGCTGAAGAATTTTTCTCAAAACAATTAGATAACGAAATTGCAGTCCTAGGTGCAGTTCGAGAATGGAAAGATACAATATAAACTAAAAGTCAATGAAAAGGATTTTACTTTTTTTTACTATTTACTTAACAGGATGCGTAAGCCAAATAAATCTTGAACCTTCAGCCTTTGAAGATTCTAGCTTAGATCAAGAAGTAACTAACCAAAGTCAAGCTTTAATAATTGAAGTTGATCTTTGGCAAAGGATTAGGAGTCAGTTATCTTTTAAAATACCTGATGGATATACTCCTGCTCAAAAATTCAGAGATAAACTTATTGGAAATCAGCATTCTGTAAATAGAATTAGTAAATCTGGGCAAAGATATTTATTCTATACGGTTTCAAAAGCAGAAGAATTAGGACTTCCCATAGAACTTGCTTTGTTACCTTTTGTTGAAAGTGAATTTGATCCATATGCTCGATCTGTAGACGGAGCTACTGGTATATGGCAATTTATTCCATCCACAGGTAGGCAATATGGCCTCAAATCTAACTGGTGGTACGATGGAAAAAGAGACGTTATAGCTTCAACAGATGCTGCCTTAGAATATTTAACTGTCTTATCTGCAAGATTTAATAATGACTGGCTCCTGGCTATGGCTGCTTATAATGCTGGACCTACTAGAGTTAGGAGGGCTATAAATAAAAATAAATTGCAAGGAAAAAATACTGACTTTTGGTCGTTAAATCTTCCTCTAGAAACTACTGCTTATATACCTAAATTACTTGTCCTATCAGAATTAATTAATAATCCTGTTTCTTATGGAGTCACCTTGCCGTCTATTCCTAATAGGCCTTACTTTTTAAAAGTCGAAATCCCAGGACAAATGGACCTAATGCAAGCTGCAGATCTTGCGGGAATGAATCCAGAAAGTATTTATGAACTTAATCCAGGATTCTCTCAATGGGCTACAGATCCTAGTGGGCCTCATTACCTATTGCTGCCAACTGGCATCGCTGATAGATTTGCTTTACAACTTGAATCTATAGATAAAAGTGAACTTGTAAAGTGGGATAGATATCGCATTTTACGAGGAGATAACTTGACTAAAATTGCAAGGAATTACAGCATGGAAGTCTCTGTTCTGAAGGAAATAAATCAACTAACTAATGATTTAATTATTACAGGAAAAGAAATAATGGTGCCAAGAGGGCCAGCCTGGACAAAAACTTTTATTCCTAAGTCAAAAAAACATCTAGTAGCTAAGGGAGATTCACTATGGGCTATCTCAAAGAAATTTGATGTGTCTATTAAAGATATTTCTATCTGGAATGATCTTAAACTTAATAAGCCTCTTCAAATAGGACAAGTTATTAAAATCTTTTCTCAATACGAAAGAGTTAGAGGTCAAACGCCTCCTAAGAAAACTCAAACTTTACTTTATCCTATAAAATCTGGTGACACCTTAAGCAGAATTGCATCAAAATTCTCTGTCAGGTCAAGCGATATACAGAAATGGAATAATATAAAAGATGAAGAGGTTATATTTCCAGGGCAAGTCCTTAAATTATTAATAGAATCAGGAGCTAAATAAATAATTTTATTCTACTTAAATTTTTTATTTTGATCTTGGATCCAAAGCATCCCTAAGGCCGTCTCCTAGAAAGTTAAGAGAAAACAATGTCATTGAGAAAATTAAAGCAGGAAATACTAATAACCACCAGTATTCTTCCATTGCTAAAGCACCATCTCTTATTAAAAGACCCCAAGAACTCATAGGAGGCTGCACACCCAATCCTAAAAAGCTTAAAAATGACTCTAATAACATCACCTGAGGTATTGTTAAAGTTGCATAAACTATAACTGGACCAAGAGTATTTGGAATTAAATGTCTAAATATAATTAGAGTATTGCTTACGCCCATGGCTTTAGAGGCTAAAATATACTCCTGTTGGCTAATTGCCATCACCTGTCCTCTAACTATCCTTGCCATTGTTAACCACTCAACTGCGCCTATAGCCATAAATAATAAAACTAGATTACGTCCAAATATAACCATTAATAATATTATTAAAATAATAAAAGGTATGCCGTAAAGGACATCTACTATTCTCATCATAATAGTATCCACTCTCCCTCCAAAGAAACCCGCAACCGTTCCCCAAATCACACCTATAAATAACGCGACAAAAGTAGCTATAAAGCCTACCATTAAAGATATTCTGCTTCCATACAACATTCTTGTTAATAAATCTCTTCCTAGAACATCAGTGCCTAAGAGGTGATCCCAAGATGGCCCTGACGGACCTAAAGATAAATCCTGATAAGAGTAATCATAAGGTGCAATAAAGGGAGTTATTAAAGAAATAAATATCAAAGATAAGATAAATATTCCTCCAAAAACTGATAGCTTATTAGATTTCAGTCTAAAGATAGCATCATGATAAAGAGAATTGTATTCACTCATTATTGATACCCTCACGTAACTTTGGATTGAAAGCAGCAGCAACAAGGTCAGCTAATAAGTTAAAAGAAACAATAAGAGCTGAGAAAAAGATAGAAGTTCCTAAGATCATAGTATAATCTCTATTAAAAGCAGCCTGAACATAAAATCTTCCTAGTCCTGGAATTCCAAATATAGTTTCTACTACAAAGGAACCAGCTAATAGCCCAGCTATAGCTGGACCTAGAAAAGCTATTACAGGAATCAATCCGCCTCTTAGACTATGAACAATAACTACCCTTGACTCACTTAACCCTTTGGCTCTCGCAGTTCTAATATAATCTTGTCCAAGGACTTCCAGCATACCTCCTCGTGTCAATCTAGCGCAATAAGCTGCATAGGCTGTACCCAAAGTGATAACAGGAAGCACTTTATCACCTGGTAGATCTCCCCATCCAGCTACAGGAAACCACCCTAACCAAATACCAAATATTAAAGATAAAGAAGGACCTAAAATAATTGACGGGATACATATTCCAGCCATAGCAGCAGACATAGGTAAGTAATCTACCCATGTATTTGGCCTTAAAGAAGCAATGACTCCAGCAAAAACTCCAATAAAAACTGCAAATATAATTGAATATATTGCAAGTTCAAAAGTTACAGGCAAGCCAGTAAAAATAAGTTCAGTAACTGATCTACCCGGGTACCGAAAAGATGGCCCAAAATCCCCTTGCAATACATTTCCTAAATAGGAAAAATACTGTTCCCATAAGGGAGTATCAAGATTATAACGTTCATTTAATTGAAGCAGAATATCTGGGGAAACAACTCTATCAGCATCAAATGGTCCTCCGGGGGCTGAATGCACCATAAGAAAAGTGATTGTGATGACTGCAAATAGAACTGGTATTACGGTGATAAGCCTTTTCCATATAAGACTTAACATTAGATTATTTCTCTAGCCTAATAAACTGATAAGGATGTGTATCTAGAATATTTGGATACCACCCTTTAACGTCCGGGTGCAACATATAAACTCTAGTGTAAGTATAAATCGGGATAACTGGTAATTCATTTACTAATATAGACTCTGCCTCTCTAAATAATTTAAATCTCTCATTTGTACTTTTAGCAGAAGCCGCTAATTTTACCAAGTTATCATACTCAGAATTAGACCAACCAGTTTTATTATTACCACGGCCAGTTACCATCATATCTAAAAAAGAATTAGGATCAGGGTAGTCTCCTATCCAGCCAGCTCTTGAGATAGTAAAGTCTCCTGAAAGTTCTCTAGATAAATAAACTTTCCAATCTACATTGACTAACTCAACATCTATACCTAAGTTAAGTTTCCACATTTGCTGGATGGCTTGAGCGACTTTCTGATGACCTTCACTTGTATTATAGAGTAACTCAACAATTGGAAATTTTCCTTTACTAAAACCAGCTTCCCGTAATAAATTTTTTGCTAGTTGCGGATCAAAGTCTAGTTGAGTATTTGAAAAATAGCCCTTCTTATCAGGGGGTGTAAAAGAAAAAGCAATAGATTGCCCACCTTTCATGACTTTATTTACAATATCATCTCTATTAATAGCTAATGACAAAGCTTTTCTTACCAAAGGGTTATTGAAAGGTTTCTTTAACGTATTAACTCTATAGTAATAAGTTCCAAAATATGGTTCTATTCTTAAGTGATCAGGATACTTAGTTCTATAAGTTTCTATTTTTTCTTGAGGAGTGGAATATGCTAAATGAAGATAACCAGATCTATACATTCTATCTTCCCTGGAAACATCGTCTATAGGAAAAAAATGAATTTCATTTAAGTCAACAATATTTGAGTTCCAATAGTTAGTATTCTTTTTAACAATTAATACTTTATTTAATTGCCATTCTTTTAAAATAAAAGGCCCATTTCCTATAAAATTTTCTTCTCTTGTCCATTTTGAACCCCTAGTATCAATCTCACCAAACTTCTCTATAGTGGGTCTATGAACAGGGTAACTTGAATAGTGAGTTAATAAATTTAAAAAATAGGGAGTTGGATTATTTAATTCAACCCTTAAAGTCTTAGCATCTACAGCCCTAACTCCAACTTGAGAAAAATCTTTAATTTTGCCTTTATTAAAAGGTTCAGCATTTTTTAAGATGTAGAGCATGTCAGCATATTGAGCTCCTAACGAAGGAGTTAAGATTCTTTTCCAAGAAAAGACAAAATCAGCAGCAGTAACCTCGTCTCCATTAGACCATAAGGCCTGATCCTTTATTTTAAAAATATATACTTTTCCGTCACTACTAACATCCCAACTCTCAGCAACGCCTGGTAATGGAGCGCCGCCCTGAGGATTAGCTATCATTAAACCTTCTAATAAGGCAATAATAATATTATGCTCTGGCACGCCAGTAACAATGTGAGGATCTAAATCTTGAGGTTCTGTTCCATTCCCTAAATAAAGAATTTTATCCTCTATAGCTGTTTCAACTGGAGTAATAGATTGCTCGCAAGATATAAAAAAACAAACTAAAAGAAAATAAAAATATTTTTTGATCATAAAATTCTTGTTTTAAAAAAATTAAAAAAAAGGCGGGTAAACCCGCCTTTTTAATTACTTATTGATTACTCAACAGCATAATTTAGGCTTAAGAACACGTATCTTCCTAATGCATCGAAATAAGCTGGGAATGTATTACCATTACCTGGCGCAGTTCCTGCGTTAGAAGTGTATTCAGGTTCTTTATCAAAAATATTACTCATACCAAAACTTACAGTTAAGTTTTCAGTAGCAAAGTAATTAGCTGTAAAGTCAAAATATGTATAAGCATCAAAATCTCTAGTATAACTAGCATTCTGATCATCTGTTTCACCAAGATATCTCAATCCTAAAATAAGATCAGTATCAAAAGATGTATTCAAAGTTGCTGTATACGTACCTGCTAGCTCTGGCATTGGGTTCTTACCACATGATCCGCCCCAATTACCTGCACACTCAATCGCTGCACTTCCTGGTAACTCTATGACATCATACGAATCTAGAATTGTAGTAACACCTTCTAGCGTAAGAGCTCCCCAAGCAGTATCTGTAGTGTAATCAAAGATAATATCATATCCACTAGTAGACTCTTCTGAGATATTTGTTAGCTGAGCACTTATATATCCACCAGTCAACCAAAGTGAACCATTTGCTGGGTTCCTGTTTATCAAGTTACAGTAACCACCAGCTCCAGTTTCTATACATTTATCTAATGCAGTTTTCGCTGAAACTGAACCAATTCCATCTTCTACAGTGATATCAAAAATATCTATTGTAACTGTAAGTCCTGGAACTGAAGTTGGAGTAATAATAACACCTGCAGTAAAAGACTCAGATTCTTCAGGATTAATATTTGGGTTACCTCCACCTTTTATATTGTACTGGTCAGCTGGAGATTTTAAATCTGATCCATAAAAAGCAGCTGGCAAACCAGTATTAGCGCACTGAGCTGCTGTAGCTGATGGAGTACTAGTTGGATCTTCTGGGTCAGCACCACAAGGATCGTTATCTAAATCAACTAATCCGTCTGAAACTGCACTATAGAGTTCAGATATATTACCTGCTCTTTGTGCTGTTTGAGCAGATGCTCTTATTGAGATGCTATCGTTAATTGTCCAGAAAGCACCTACTTTAAAAGCTTCAGTATCGGCACCAGTTGAGTAGTCACCTGATCTATAACCTGCATCTATGCTCAGGTTATCTGTGATAGGTATACCTAACTCAAAGAAATATTCATCAACTTCATACTCACCACCAATTGGCAATGTAGCACCACCGGAACCTGATCTGTCACCAGTTTTACTTGCCGTATCTGGTCTAAAATCTGCTTTCAGTTCTTTAGTTTCAAAACCTACAACTAAGCTAGCATTAGCAGGAGCTCCAGGAAAACTAATTCCTGTATCACCTGATAAATAACCAGACATAATAGTTTGCTTTCCATCACCATTTATGAAGGTTGGTTTTGCAATATAATCTTGCAAAGCTTGTCCAGCATCAACAACAGCCGTCAAACCATCATCCAAATTACTACCACCAAAGAATATATTGTAAGGAATACAAGCTGAATCTTGTCCGTTTATAGCTGAAACACAAGTAGGCGTTCCATTTATATTTACAACGTCTACAGCTCTATTCATCGCAGTAACAGATAAATCATTTCTATACTCATTGTTATAGTTGATAGTAGAAGATTGGAAGTACACATCATAAGACCAGTCATCATTAATATCACCTCTCAGTCCTAATGTAGCATTGGTCTGTTTATATCCAAAAATACTCTGTCTTGGACTTCCTTCAACATTTCTTTTTAAGTGATACATTGGTGATTTATAAGTATCAATTGTCCCAGCGCCAACTGCTTGATCAAGTCCTGCTATGTAAGCTAAAGCTGCACTACCTGAACTAAAGTTTGGAGCATGAGCACCGCCGATTTCAACAAAGTCTCCACAAATTGTGTTGTACTGTTGTGCGGACATTTGAGCGTTATAACAAGGAATTGCAGTTATATTTCCAAAAGTTCCAGAATATGCGATTTGCGCATTAGACTCAGACTTCATGAAAGTTACATCTGTATATACTTCAGCATGCTCATTAATTTCATACTTACCAAAGAAACCTGCATTGATTCTATCGTCTGGCCTTTGGAAGAAATTAGTTGGGTTATAGTTATAAAGTCTTCCTGCTCTAGGAACAAATTGATCTCCGAACACTTTTAGATCAAGAGAGCTTGTAGGAGTACCATCTACTCTTGTAAAACCACGTAAGCCACCAAAATCTGCAAATCTTCCGGGAGGTATAGTTGAAGAACCACCACATCTAGAAGCTCCTCCACTCAAAGCACACGCACTTATGTCATATTCACCTTGAAGGATTGGCTGGGTGTCTGTATGTTCGATGAAAGCTGTAATGTGGCCTTTTCCATCATTAATGTCTCCACCAAAAGCTATTGCAAATTTTCCAGTGTCTCCAGTTGTAATATCTTCTGAAGCCAACTCATAATTATAAGAACTGACTAACGACCTAAGAGAATCATTATCATTTTTATGCTGATAAAAACTATGTGAAGCACTTGCTCTAAAACCTTCAAACTCATCATCAAGAACAAAGTTAACAACACCGGCAACAGCATCAGAACCATATACTGAAGAAGCACCACCTGTTAGAACTTCTACTCTTTCAAGTAAAAGAGAAGGAATTGAGTTTAAGTCAGCACAGTTTCCTCCGCCAGTTGTTCCTGGGGCCAAACGTCTGCCATTTAATAGTACCAACGTTCTTCCGCAACCCATATTTCTAAGGTTTGCTGTAGCTGTACCCGAAGCACCATTAGCATTAGTAATAGTTTGTCCAGGAGAGATCTGCGGCATATCATTTAAGAAATCTTCAACACGAGTCAAACCCCTGTTTTTGATCGCATCACCATCAATCACACTAATTTGCGATGAACTAATAATATTAGGATCTACAATACGAGAACCTGTTACTATAACCTCTTCAACTTCAGCGCCTTCTTCGTCTGCCGATTTCGCAGCAAAAGAAAGACCCAAAGCTAGAGGAAGAATTAAAAATAAAGAAAATTTTGTTTTAAACATATCACTCCCCAATATATTAAATTGACTCAAAAATGAGAAAACTACCTTTTTTAGTAGTTATTTGAATATCACTATAACTAACTTGTAACTAAAATACCACAAATTAGTAATAGTCTTTCTATTTTAAAAAAATCAATTATTTTATTTAATAAATTGAACAGATTAGATTGAATAAGCCTATAATTGCATTTCTTGAAATTAATATCGTTAAGAAAGAAAATGGATCTTTTAAAAAATAAAAATATATTAATAGTTGGAGTAGCTAATAAGCATTCTATAGCATCTGGCATAGCCCAATCTATGAGTTCCTTAGGTGCTAATTTAGCTTTTACTTATCAAAATGAACGCTTAGAATCAAAAGTAAAGAAACTCGCTAAAAATTGGGGGTCAAATATCTGCCTTCCTTGTGATGTAGGAGATGATATAGCGATCGACAATGTATTTAGTGAACTCGCAAATAATTGGGATGGATTAGATGGCATCATTCATGCGGTAGGGTTTGCACCAACAGAACAATTAAATGGTGACTTTTCAGATGTTACTACTAGAGAGGGATTTAAAATAGCACATGATATAAGCTCATATAGTTTTATTGCTCTTGCTAAGGCTGCAAAACCTCTCATGAAAGATAGGCAAGCAAGTCTAACTACTTTGACTTATCTAGGTTCTCAAAAAACTTTGCCTAATTATAATGTAATGGGTTTAGCAAAAGCGAGTTTGGAGGCTAGTGTTCGCTACTTAGCATCTTCTCTAGGTAAAGATGGTCATCGAGTTAACGCGATTTCTGCGGGACCTATTAAAACTCTCGCCGCTTCTGGAGTTAAAAATTTTAGAAAAATGCTTTCTTATAATGCAAGCAGAGCTCCCCTAGGTCGAAATGTAACAATAGAGGAGGTTGGAAATGCATCTGCATTTTTAGCCTCAGATTTATCTAGTGGAATTTCAGGAGAAATACTCTACGTAGATGCAGGGTTTAACATCACAGCTATGAGCAATATAGAAGAAATGGATTAATTATCTAAATTATTTAAAAGCACAATGTCCGCATTTTCTTCTAATGATCTCTGAACTTGGGAAACCAATGAATTAACTCTTTCTTGTTGCATTAATTTAGTAAATTGGTCAATCTGATCTTCAGAAATTTCAGCGGCTGCATCATTCACTTCATCTAAAGATAAAATGAATATATCTCCATTTGTTTGATTTGAAATAAATAGCTCATTATTAGAGGTCCCTCTTGAAATACCGAAAAGATCTGCCAAAGCTTTATTTGGTAATAAAGATGAATCTCTTGAAACCTCTTTATATGATTGCTTGGTAATATTATTTTTCTTAAGCGCTTCCTCAAAAGAAGATAATTCTACATCATTTATGAAATCAGAAGATTTCTTAAATATAATTTCTGATGCTAATTTAGACCTTAGTGAATCTTGAACTTTATTTTGGACATCTTCAAAAGATAGGATTGTAGCTTGATTCATATCTACCACTTCAAGGATAAAGGCAATACTATCATCTACTTCTAAAACTTCACTTATGCCATTACTTCTATCTTCTGTAAAAATAAAATCTTCTACTATTTGATAATTAAGTTTCTCTTCCAATAAATCTTTACTAAAAAAACCTGTTGTAATAGCTGAAATTCCTAAAGAAGAAGATATTTCTGTAAAATCATTTGATGAATAAATTAGATTATTTGCCTTATCCAGCAAACTAAAATAATTTGAGTTTAATTGAACCTCCATTAGCTTTTCCCTTATGGAATCACTCTTTTTAATATAAGTTTCTGGAGAAGGCTGGTTTAATTCTGTTAAGAGGAGAATATGAAAACTATTATCAAGCTCTATTGGTTCGCTAAATTCACCTACCTTTAGAACTCTGAGCGCATTCTCAAACTCCTTAGGAAAAGATTCACCGGTGCTAACTCCTAAAGAGCCTTCAAAATCTATGGTGGCCTCATCTTCTGAAAAAAGTTTTACTAATTCAAGAAAATTATTTTTATCACTTAATTGTTTTGAAATATCATTAATTAATTTTTCAGCTTCATCTCTACTCCTTTCTTCTGAAATATTTATCATGATATGGGAGGCAGCTCTAGAAGGATTAGTGTTGAAATTATCAAGATAAAATGCGTACTCTGTTTCTACATCTTTCTCTAAAATTTCAATGTCAGATCTTAGAGAGTTTTTATCTAGTTGTATATAGCGTAATTTTACTTCTTCTTCTTTAATGTACTGTTCTTTTGTGTTTTCATAATGTTGAAGAGTATCTTCTGGATTTAACTTCACATTATTTATTTCTACCTCTAACTTAAATGGTACAAAAGATAAATCTCTTGTTTGAGATGCAAGTTCTAATAAATCCTCTATCCTTTTCCTAGAAAAAAAATTGCTATCATATATAGAACTTCTCCAATAATTTAAGGCCTTATCCTTTCTTACTCTACTGATGTAATCATTAGTAGTAAATCCCATATTTCTTATAACAGCTTCAAATCTTTCTTGACTAAATCGGCCTTCTGATTGAAAAGATGGATCAGACATAAATTCTTTATAAGCTATTTGCTCTGGAATAATTACGTCTAACTCATCTAAATATTGGAGTACCAGCTCTCTTCTTATCAGAGAATTTGTAGCTAAAGCTCTTAATACTTCTTCATCTAAGTCTAGATCATCATAGCGTTGACTAAAAAGATATTGTTGTGCATTAGTTTCAAAACCTAAATCTATGACATTAATATTTTTACCATTCACCTTTGCTATATTATTAGCATCACTACCAGTGAAAACAGTTCCCCAGCCAAAAAATAAAGCAAAGGTAACAATAATAGCTCCAGCAATTATCTTAGCAAGAA
>TARA_B110000014_G_scaffold264313_1_pt1 | contig 16773 bp, 17 predicted proteins | sample TARA_B110000014 | Tara Oceans TARA_B110000014 (sample SAMEA4396468) | marine metagenome | biome: Westerlies Biome; feature: [MES] marine water layer (ENVO:01000295) within the mesopelagic zone...; material: water (ENVO:00002006), including particulate matter (ENVO:01000060) such... | reverse complement strand
TGGTAAAGTAGTTATTTGTATGGACTAATGGTAACTTAATTTCTAAAATATTTATCTTTCAGATTTTTATTAACCTAACAAAAATTCCCTTAGTAAAAGCAAAAAATATGGTCAAAAAACTACATAGAAATAAAATATTTTTTTTCGTTGTAATAGCTTTTTGTAATTTCAATATAATAAGTGAAGACAAATTTAGAGCTGAAGAAACTGATATTGATTTGGCAAAAGAAATTATCAGTATCCTGCAACAAGAACATTATGTTGATATAAGTTTTGATGAAATTCAAGAAGACGCCCTTCAAACATTTATAGAGTCCTTAGATCCAAACCGTTTATTATTTCTGGAATCAGAAGTTTCCTACTTTTCACAACAAAATAATAAAGATATAGATTTCACTATTTATAAAGCATTTGAAATATTTAATTTATATTCAATCAGAAACAAGATAAGACAGGAATTCAAAACAAACCTATTAAATGAAATAGACACGCCGTCTTTCTATGAAGATAGAAATTTAAAATTAGATAGAAGTGAAAACTTTTGGGAAAATAATTTAAATAAAGTAGAACTTCTTTGGGCTGACTTTTTGATAAATGATCTAATTCAATTGATGGTCAATGGAAATACATTGGATGAATCTAAATCTAAACTAGCTAAGAGACATAAAAGTCAAAAGAACTATTTTAGTCAAACAAAAAAATCTGATGTATTTAATATATTCATGAATTCGGTAACTTCTAGATTTGGACCTGCAACCAATTACTTCTCTCCAAAGATGGTTGAAGACTTTGACATAGATATGAAACTTTCTTTGGAAGGTATTGGTGCAATTTTAGCTCCCGATGGATTATATACTTCAGTTCGAGAAATAGTCCCTGGAGGTCCTGCAGATAAATCAAATTTACTATCTCCGGAAGATAAAATTATTGGTGTAGGACAGGGAGAAAAAGAAATTGTTGATATTATTGGTTGGAGACTTGATGACGCTGTGAGGCTGATCAGGGGGCCAAAGAGCTCTAAAGTAAAACTAGAGTTAATACCAGCAAATGCAATAGACGAATCAGAGACAAAAATTATTGAAATCGAAAGAGGACTAGTAAAACTAGAAGATCAATCTGCACAGAAAAAAACTATTACTATTAATAAGGAAGGTAAAGATTACCTTATAGGGGTGATTACTTTACCGGCCTTTTATATGGATTTTGAAGCATATCAACGAAGAGAATATAATTTTAAGAGCAGTAGCAATGACGTTAAAAAACTTCTAATAGAGCTTAAAGAAGAGAAAATAGATGGCCTTATTCTTGATCTTAGAAATAACGGCGGGGGTTCTCTTTTTGAAGCTAATTCCTTAGCCCATTTATTTCTAGGAGCAGGGCAAATTGTACAAGTTAAAAATGCGTCAGGAAATATACAAGGCCTTGGTCAAAGAAGAGGCTTCCAATTTTATGATAAACCGTTAGCTGTGCTTGTTAATAAATTTAGTGCATCTGCCTCAGAAATTCTTGCTGGAGCAATACAAGACTATGAAAGAGGCATCATCATAGGTACTGAAACTTTTGGAAAGGGAACTGTTCAAAGGATGGAACCTTTAAGCAGAGGAAAGCTTAAGTTCACGGAATCTAAATTCTATAGAGTAACTGGAAATAGTGTCCAAATTAATGGAGTAGTGCCTGATATTTTATTGCCTGATATTATTAATTCTGAAGAAATTGGAATGAAGACTCTAGAAAACCCTCTCATATATGACACAATTTCACCTGCTAAATTCAGGAGCTTTAAAAGAGTACCCTTCATAGATCAAGATTTAATCGAAGCTACAAGAAAAAGAGTGAATGCATCTCCTGTTTTTCAGTATATTGTAGGAGAGAAAATGTGGCGCACTCAACAAAAAGAAAAAAATCTTGTAAGTTTGAACTTAGACAAAAGAAAGAAATTAAAAAAAGATTTAGAAGAGGAATTTCTAAAAAGACAAAATGAATTAAGAGGAAAATTAGGACTAAGTATATTTAAAAATTACAAGTCATATTTAGACAGTGAAAAGGATGCAGATGAAGATTTAATAGATCCATATGAGGAAATCTTAAAAGAAGCTTCCAATATATTAGCTGATTCAATTGATTCATCATTCAAACCTATAGTTGCTTCAGTGAATAAATAATAATATTCTAAAATTATGAAAATAGTCTCATTCAATATTAATAGTATTAGAGCCAGGCCCCATCAAATACAATCTATAATCGATTTACATAATCCTGACGTGATTGGTTTACAAGAAACAAAAGTTCATGATGATGATTTCCCTCATGAAATGATAGAAGAGATGGGATATATCCCTTTAATACACGGCCAAAAAGGTCATTATGGGGTAGCAATACTTTCTAAAGATTTACCTATTAAATATGGCAAGGGTTTTGATTCCGATACAGAGGAATCACAAAAAAGACTTCTTTGGGCAACATTTAAGAAAAATAATCAAGAAATTACCATATTCAACGGTTACTTCCCGCAAGGAGAAGAAAGAAATCATCCTATTAAATTTCCTGCTAAAGAAAAATTCTATAAAGATCTTATTTCTCACCTTAAGTCTCATCATAATTCTCAAGAAAATTTAATTGTCATGGGTGATTTAAATATTTCACCTCAAGATATTGATATAGGCATAGGCGAAAATAACAGAAAACGATGGTTGAGCTCTGGTAAATGTAGCTTTCTCCCTGAGGAAAGAGAGTGGTTATCTGATCTTATTAAATGGGGCCTCCATGACACTTATAGGACAATGAACCCTGATGAAAATAAAATATATAGTTGGTTTGATTACAGGAGCAGGGGATTTAATGACGAACCAAAAAGAGGTCTCAGAATAGACCATATTTGGGCAACTGATAAACTCAATAATGCTTTACAAGATACTGGTATTGATTATGAAACTAGGTCAATGGAAAAACCTTCAGATCACGCACCAGTATGGTCAAGTTTTAATCTCTAACTTCTCTTATTTGAAAAAAAATTTATTAAGATTTCTGAGCATTCTTTTGCAAGAATCCCTCCTTCATATTTAACCTTATGATTTAAGTATCCTTCTTCTAGAAATCTTGCTTGACTTATGATGGCCCCCGACTTTTCATCAAAGGTTCCAAAATATAAATGATCTATGCGTGCATGAACTAAAAAAGCTGCACACATCATGCAGGGCTCTAAAGTTACATAGAGATTTACACCATTTAACCTATAGTTTTTTTGATGGTAGGCTGCTTGTTTAAGAGTACAAATCTCTGCATGAGCAGACGGATCTAAAGAGTTAATACATAAATTATGTCCTTTACCAATCACCTCTCCCTGAATTACAGCTATAGCACCCACGGGAACCTCTCCTAAAATTTCTGCTTTATTTGCTTCTTCTAAAGCAAGAAGCATCATATCTTCATGAAAGGTACTATCTTTCATAAGACTTTATTCATTTTGATGAGATTACAATTGTTTTATTTAGTATCAAGCGCGATAGACGAAAGGTATTCTCCATAACCAGTATTCAAATGTTTCACTATCTGAATTTCCAGTATTTCTTGATCTATCCACCCATTGAGATAGGCTATCTCTTCTAAACAAGCCACCTTAAGTCCTTGTCTATGCTCAATGGTTTGAACAAATTTACTAGCATCTAATAATGAATCATGTGTTCCTGTATCCAACCAAGCAAAACCCCTACCCAATACTTTGACTTTTAATTTCTTTCTATCTAAATACACCTTATTTAAATCTGTAATTTCTAATTCCCCTCTTCCTGAAGGTTTTATTGATTTAGCTATCTCGACTACATCATTATCATAAAAATAAAGACCAGTTATTGCAAAGTTTGACTTAGGGTCGGATGGTTTTTCTTCTATGTGAATTGCTTCGCCAGCATCATTAAAATTAATGACACCAAAATCTTCTGGATTATTTACTCGATAACAAAATACCGTGGCACCCTCTTTTGATGAAACTGCTTCATGAAGAGACTCACTAAAGGATTGACCATAAAAAATATTATCTCCAAGGATTAAACAAACACTATCATTTCCTATAAACTCCTCACCTAAAATGAAAGCCTGAGCTAAGCCATCTGGAGATGGTTGAATTTTGTAAGATAGTTTTAAACCAAATTGGCTTCCATTTCCTAACAGTTTCTCATAACCATCAATATCTTGAGGAGAAGAAATAATTTGAATCTCTTGAATTCCAGCTAGCATCAAAACAGACAACGGATAATAGATCATTGGCTTGTCATATATTGGGAGCAATTGTTTTGATACTCCCAAGGTAATAGGTCTAAGCCTAGTCCCATTGCCTCCTGCTAATATTATTCCCTTCATAAATTTTCTCTCTTAATAGAATATATATTAAATCCCAAGCTATGTATTCTTATTCAAATCTTCCAAATACCAATTTACTGTTTTTTCTAAGCCTGATTTAAAAGTTTCAGAAGGCGACCAATTCAAATCTTTTTTTATTTTGCTGCAGTCTATAGCATACCGCAGATCATGCCCCGGCCTATCTTCAACAAAAGAAATTAAATCTTCATAATTCTTTAATGTGCCTGGTTTATTAGGTATCTTCCTTTCAATTATATCTAAAATCTGATGAACTACTTCGATATTTTTAAGCTCATTATCACCTCCCACATTATAACTTTCACCAATTACACCTTTGGTGAGAATTAGATATAAGGCTTTTGCATGGTCTTCAACATAAAGCCAATCTCTAACCTGTTGGCCATCGCCATAAACTGGAATAGCTTTTCCGCTAATAGCATTAGTTATCGTTAAAGGTATAAATTTTTCGGGATATTGAAATGGACCATAATTATTAGAACAATTAGATACAATTACAGGTAAATTAAAAGTTCTATGCCAAGACCTAACTAAATGGTCTGAGCTTGCTTTTGAAGCAGAATAAGGAGAACTAGGTTTATAATTAGAATCTTCAGTAAAAGGAGAGTCATGTTTTTTAAGATCTCCAAAAACTTCGTCCGTAGATATATGATGAAAAAGAAAATTCTCTTTTCGCGGTTTATTCAAACTCATCCAATAACTTCTTGAGACTTCCAAGAGATTATAAGTACCAATGATATTGGTTTGAATAAAATCTGAAGGACCATCAATGGATCTGTCAACGTGAGATTCAGCTGCTAAATGCATTACCCTATCGGGCTGATAATCCTCAAAAATTTTTTCTAAAAAATTTTTATCACAAATATCCCCTTTTTTAAATGAATATCTCTCATTAGCTTCTTCGAAGTTCAAAGAATCAAGATTAGCTGCGTAAGTCAAATTATCTAGATTTAAAACATGACTATCTGTCTTTCCAATAATATATCTGATTAAAGCAGATCCAATAAATCCAGCTCCTCCTGTTACTAATAACTTCATCATTAACTCTTTAAACTTCTATTACCTCAAAATAAGGTAATGGAAAAATTAATTTAGTTCCTTTTTTCATAAATTTAGGTGCCTTCTTAACTATATGATCTTTATAATTCCAAGCCGTAACTATGAAAGAATCTACTGGATCTATTGTATGTTGTTCTTCTGAAATAACAGGAATATTAAAAAATGGAAATATTTTACCTATCTTTGTAGGGGTAGTGTCAACGCAATATTCGAGATCAGAATTATCAAGCCCCAAAAAAGAGAATAAGGTAAAAGCCTTAGCAGTTGCTCCATAAGCACCAATTCTTTTTCCACCTGCTTGGTCTAGTCTTATTTCCTGCAGAACCTTATCTTTTAAAGAAGAAGCATTCTCATTAAAATGAGAAAATATCTTATCTTCTAAGAATAAGGAATCTTCCTTTTCAACATATTCTTCAACTATTGGCTCTATAGGCCTAGAGCCTTTCCTAGAAGCAATAAAAACTAAAGATCCTCCATGAAGACTTGTTTCTAAAAGACTGGTAATCTCCAAAGAATAAAAATCTAGTAAAGTTTGCATGGACTTAACTGAATAATAAAACATATGTTCATGATAAATTTGGTCTAGTTCACCATTTTCCAATGTTGGAATTGCGTATGCATTTTCAATAATAAATGATCCATTCTCAGAAAGAAGTGCGCAAACTCCTTCAAGCATCGGCTTAGGGAACTTATTATGAGCAAACATATGTCTTGCTATAACTAGATCTTGAGCCCCATAATCTTTAAGAATTTTTGAAGCAGTTTTAGGAGTAAAGAATTCAGCAATAGTTTTAACCCCTTCTCTATTGGCTATAGCAGCTATATTTTCTGCAGGATCTATACCTAAAACTGAACCAACATTTGGCTCTAAAGATTTAAGGAAGAGACCAGTATTACTCCCTAATTCTAAACAATTTGTTCTATTGTCTACAATATTCCTTTCCTTTAAATAAGATATCAAGATTTCATAGTGTTGAATTTGAGAATCAGTATCTGGAGTCATATAAGAGTAATTCTTATAAAGATCATCCTCATTTAAACAATTTCTTAACTGAAGAGAGCTACATGAATCGCAAAAATCAACAATTAAAGGATAGAGTCTTGATTCTTCATCTAAAGAACTAATAAAATTATTAGCTGGCGGCGAAGAGCCTATATCTATAACTTCTCTTACTATTTTGTTGCAGATACGACAAGAGTTCTCTAAGATTTCAGTCATTTTTAAAATTTATTCAATTTTCGAGACATAAAAACAAGAACTATAAACAATTAGACTCTAAAATAGCTAAATATTTTGACTTAACTACATTTGTTGAATATTTTTCTACAACTTTTTTTCTTCCATATTGTCCTAATTCACTTCTTTTATCAGGATTTTTAATTAAAAAATTTAAAGCGTTTAGCCAGTCCTCATTTGTTTTAACTAATAGACCATCTTTCTGATTTTCTAAAATAATAGAACTTGTTCCATAATCCGAAGCAACCACTGGAAGGCCTATCGCCATATACTGCATAGCTTTTAGACCTCCCTTACCTAAACCCCACTCATCAAAGAAGATGGGATAAATACCGATATCAATAGATTGTAAATCATCTATCTCATGATCCTTAGACCATTGAATAACCTCTAAATCTATCCCAGGTAATTTATAATCAAAATTACCAATTATCTTTAATTTAAAATCATGCATCTCTGACAAACTCATAAAAACTTCTTTTAAAGAATCAAGATAAGGTTTTGAACTAAAAGTTCCTGTCCAACCAATGACAACTTTTCTTTGCTTTTTAGAAGAATGCCTGGGTACAAAATAATCTGTATTTAAAGAACAGGGTATGTAATCCGAAGCATGCTTATAATTTAAATTTCTGCAATAATCTAGATGAAAAGGTGAGCTGATAATTACATGATCAGAATTCTTTATTAAATATTTAGTCTTTCTAGACCCTCCTTTTAATTTAGCAATTATCCAAGAAGTAAAAGAGGTCTCGTTAAAAGATAAATCTATATGAACAAAGTCATCAAAATCAAAGATTAAAGACTTAGATAACCCTCTCACAGCTCTTTCAAATAAAGTTCCAATCGGAGAAACCCACATAAAGACATAGACTAAATCATAATCTTTAATTTTAAATAAAATTTTAATTCTTTTTAGATAACCTCTAATAGTGCCGAGAAATTTCCTTGCATAATGTCCTTCTTGGTGAAGAATTGACCATAAATCTATATCAGAAAAATTTGATACCTCCACCTCAAAACCATTCTCTTGCCAATTTTCAATATATTGCTCGTACTTTAATCTTTGGCCTGCCGCAACTCCTTCTGGATAAGGACAAAGTACTAAAATCTTCTTCTTACTATCTATCAAGATGATTGTAAATTTGTTGATAAGACTGGACGCCCCTTTCAAGAGAAAAATTTTCTTCAGCTACTTTTCTGCATCTTCTTTTGATGTCAGGTTCTTTTGATAATTGCATTATTTCCTGCAAACCTTTTTGCAGAGATTCTCTGTTAAAATCTTTAATGGAAACGCCAACATTATTGGCTTCTAATATATCAGTCATATCACCTATACCATGATTTCCGAGACAAGGTACTCCTGATCCAAGAAATTCTCCTAATTTTGTAGGTGCAGAAGAAATTTTAGAATAAAAGGGTTTAATAAAGAATATGCCTGCATCCATTTGTTGCATAAAATTAGCCACTTCATCCTGACTAGCTTCAATTAAGGTAACATTTTTTTGATCTATATCTAGATCATCTAACTTCTTCTGAATTAAATCATGTTGCCCTTTATTTAAAATAAAAAATCTTGCTGAGGGATCTATTTTTTGGAGCATCTGATAACAAACTAAAGCTTCTTCAAAAGCATACCAAAGAGTAACTGAACCTACATGACCTAAAGTAAAAGGTTTATTAAGGCTTGACTCTTCTATCCCTTTTTCTTGGGGAAGATTAAATACCTTTAAATTTGCACAGGTTGTTATAACCTTAAATTCTTTATTTATGCTCTGTAAATAAGGAAAGGATTTAATCTCTTTTACTCCAGCTCGAGTTAAAGAAACAATTATATCTGCGTTTAAAAAGAAAGATTTTTCTAGAAACTTTGCTATTTTATACAACATACCTTTTTTTTTCCAAGAACCGCTATCAACTTTTTCATCAGGCCATAGCCCTCTCATATCAAAAATAAATTTCGTGCCCAATAATTTTTTTACAAATACTCCGATAAGAGCGGGGACATAACTTCGAACATGAATTATTGATATTTTATTTCTGTAAGAAATCATAAATGCCACTAAACACCCCAAAAATATATCAAAACCTGTAGCTAAGGCCGTTGGAGACTTGTGATAGTCCAGGCTCTTCCATTTTATTCCACAATCTAAGCAATCTTGTTTCATGTTGATAATTCTTTCTTGGTCAAGAATATCTTTTTTCTTTTCGAAACTTAATAACCATATCTCATTATTCTTAGACAGTTCTTTCAAATAACTCCAAACTTGAGAATAGCCTAAAGGTTCAAGAATTCCGTCGTAAGAAATATAAAGAATCTTGGACATATTTTATGTTTTTATTTTTTCTTGTATGCGAGGCTAACCCAATGAGGTGTTTTATCTGAAAAAGATATTCTTTCAAACCCAGCCTCTTCAAGCATTATAGTAATGTCTTTTTTACTAAAACGTTGCTCTAATCTTGTGCCAAACCTATCTAATGCATCTGTCTTTAAAAAATAAAAAGGTTTGTTTCTGTAATCTGATAAAGGGAAATTATCAATATTGAATCCTATTTTTTCAAACAACATAGCAAATCTAGCAACCGGGAGATAAATTATCACAGCTATCATAAAGCATATAACCCGTTTAATAGTAAATGGCATTTTACAGACTGCACCTCTAATTAAATCAGTTAATTTCCATATTGTCTTAAACCACAAAGGTTTATTCTCAAAATTATAGTAAAGATATAGTAAAAAAGGAGCTCCTATTTTGAGCAAAGACGCACATGACTTTATGCCTTCAGCTGTATTTGGTATATGATGCAAGACACCTAAACAATAGCCAAAATCTTGGGATGATTTTTCAATAGAAATGTTATCTGCTGAAGCTTGATAAAAGTCAATATTCTCTAGATGGGAAAGTCTTGTTTTAGCCACTTTAATTGCTTTTTTACTAGGCTCAATACAATTCAAATGTTTTACCTTAGGAGCTACAAATTTAGCCCATCTTCCACTTCCACAACCCATATCAAAACCTTTAACATCATCACCTAGATCCTTAAAGGGGAATATATCAAAGTACTGGTTAAATGCTTTCTTAATATCTTGATCGCTTAATGCAGATTGATCATAAGTTGACCACTCATTCCCAAAATCTTCTACAACTTTATCGTCAATGTTACTCATCTTTAATATTTAAATTTATGGTATATTAAAAAATTCTTCACTTTACGAGATAGACACATAACATACAACTCCTAAGTATTTTAAAGATTTTCAAAGACACTTTACATTTAATCTTAAAATTAACTTAAATCATAAAATGGCTTCATTAAAAGATCTTTAAAGGATGCATGTTCTAAAATTTGAATTATTTTCTGTGATGCTCCACCTTCTCCATATGGATTATCAGTCAATTCAAGACTTTTTTGAAATGATTCAGAATAAAGATTATCTATAGCTTTAATTATAGAATTCTTGTCAGGATTACAATCAATTATACTGGATGCCCTTAATCGACCATCCTGCCTATGACCTATATTGATTGTTCCTTTACAAAAAGAAGGAACTTCTGAAATCCCGCTTGAAGAATTTCCTACCACTCCATCTACTTGAGCTATGCATGATAAGTATCTTAAGTGCCCCAAAGAAGTGAAGGAATATGCATTATTATTTGATAATACAAAATCTTCGATCATTGAAAATAAAATACTGCTATCTGTGTCTGCATTGGGCATAGTAAAAATAAGTTGCGTATCTTTTAAAGAAGTTAAAGATTTCATTAATTCTTTCATCTGATCTTGAGAAGAATATTCTTCAAGCGTCACAGGGTGGAAAGTAATTAAAAGATTTTTTTCTTTAAATTTTAAACCTAATGAATCCTCCAATTCTTCTTTATCCATGAGTTGAAGTCTTTTTATACTATCTACACCTAAACCTCCAACCATAAAAACTTTATCCGGTAATTCGCCAAGTTGAATTACCCTTTTCTTATATTCTTCTGCAGCAACAAAGTGAAAGTGGGATATTTTAGTAATTGAATGCCTAATTGCTTCATCGATAGCACCTTCTGCCCTCTCACCTCCACTAATATGAGCAATGGGTATTCTATTAAACATAGCGGCAATTGCGGAAGCAAAGATTTCAAACCTATCTCCGAGTATTAAAACTAGATCAGGTTTTAAATCTTGGTATGCACGAGAAATTTCTTTAAGAGCAATAGCAGTAGAGCTGGATAAACCTAAAGGGGTATCAGAAATTAAATTAATATCAATTTTATAATCTATTTTGAAACCATCTTTTTCAATATCTTTATATGTTAATCCAAATTTCTCTGATAAATGCATACCTGTAGCTATAATTTGGAGGTCAAATTCCTGAGATTGTTCTATTAATGATATCAAGTGAGACAAAAGACCATACTCAGCTCGAGTTCCAGTAACTACACATATTTTGCGTTTGGTCATGATTAAGAAATAATTTCCATAACTTTAATAATTAACTTCTTCTACTCTAATTTATTTTTTATTCTTTGTGAGGTGTTATTAAATATTTTTTTCCAGTTGCCTGTTTTGAGTAATCTAAAATACTCTCTTCATGAAGAGCTTCTTGTAAAGAAATTTCTTTGGAGTAATTACTTACAAAAGTTGTTTTTATTTCATCAGAGACCCTTTTTCTTAAAGCCTGAAATTTATCAGGGCCTATCTTTCCTATAAAAGGCGTCAAAAGCCAACCACCTATTCCCCAAGACATGCCATAAGCTCTATTTAAAGTTGTTGGAGATCTATCTAACCCGCCATATATGTATACCTGTTTATAAGTTGTTGAACCATAAATACTATGTTCTGCAGAATTTTTATTAGCCGCTATCTCCATAGCAGTTAAAACTTGGCCTGATAATTTTCCACCACCTATTGCGTCAAAAGCTAAAGTTGACTCAGAAGCAACTAATGCTTCTACTAGACTGGTCATAAAATCTTCATTACTAGAATTACAAACGAACTCGGCTCCTAAACTTCGTAATTTATCTTCTTGATCTGCAGTTCTCACTATATTAACTAGGGGTACTCCATCCATTTTACAAACCTTTACCAACATCTGCCCCAGATTAGACGCAGCTGCTGTATGCACTAGGCCTTTATGCCCTTCTGATTTCATTGTTTCCACCATACCTAAAGTTGTTAGTGGATTAACAAAACAAGAGGCAGCTTCTGAGGGAGAAGTTCCCTCATTCATAATTAAGCAACTAGAAGCAGGAACGCATCTGTATTGTGAATACATCGCTCCTCCAGCGACTCCAACAACTTTGCCTATTAAATCCTTAGCATTCTCACCAGCATCCTCAATAACCCCAGCGCCCTCATTACCTACCGGTAACGACTTTCCAAGTCTTGGTTGAACCATTCTCATAAGAGGTTCAGGAATATCAATCATAGCCACAATATTTTCTTTATGGCCTTCCACTTTGAGAGAATTGACGTCAGCTGGACCTAGTAAAAGTCCTAAATCAGACGGATTAATTGGAGTAGCTTCAACTCTAATTAACACTTCATTTTCTTTGGGTGTTGGCTTTTTCTCTTCAATTAAAGATAATTTAAGTTTTCCTTCATTAGTAACTTCAGATCTAATTTGTATTGAAATTCCTTCATTCATTTTTTTTCCTTTTTATTAAAATTCTATTCGTCAAAATCACTATCAATCAAGACAGCTATTAGGGTAGCTGGTTGTTTACCATTATTTCTCCATGCATGATTTGTTCCTCTCTGGACTACAACATCAAACGGCTTAAGATCGACTTCATCTTCATCTAATATTAAAGTTATGTCCCCTTCTAGTAAAATAATGTAGTCAATAGTGCCAGTCTCATGCATAGCATGATGCCTAGAAACATCCACCCTATGATGAGCAGCGCCGATTTGTTTAAATGCTTCTTCTGCTAATTCATTTAATATATCATCAGATATATTATCTGGAGTGGGATTAATCTGAAAATACCTAAATTTTGTACAGCTTTTATCAGGTGAAAGAACTATATCAATATCTGCCTTATCACTTTTATCCATTCTATCTGTAACTTTGCTATCTGTATTCCATATTTCAAACAAGCCTCCCACCTCTTCGCCAATAGATCTTGATGGTGGTCCATCTATTAAAATGACAGACTTACCTTTCGAGTTATGCCCAGTTACTATTCTTCTCATAAAATATAAAAGACTAAATTAGTAAGTTTGATTTATCGAACACTAGTTTGACCTCCATCTACGGGTATTAGCTGTCCCGTAATGAAGTGAGATGCATCTGAAGCAAAAAAAACCATTACAGGACCAAGATCCTTTTCTGGATCTCCATATTTGCCCCCTATAAAAATATTTTTAAAATTTATCCATTCATTTGCAGCCTTTTGTTCTTCATTCAAAGAAGAAACTGCAGATCGAAACATTGGAGTATCAATAGCCGGCAGGATCGCATTAACCCTTACATTATCTTTTCCCCAACTTCCTGCTGCACTCCTAGTCCATGAATGCACAGCTCCTTTTGCAGCTGAATAAGCTACTGCCCCTGGTTCTGGTCTTTGCCCTGAAATAGATCCAAAGTTAATTATAGAGCCGCCACCTGATTCTTTCATATATCTATATGCTATCTGATTAGTCAACATAGTTCCCCTAACATTGACAGCAAACATATGATCCCAATCCTCAACTTTTACTTCAGCAGGATCAGATCCGCTTTGTATTGCAGCCGGATGAGCAAGTACATCTAGACCGCCTAAAGAATCTATTGCCTCAGCAAAAGATTCTTCTACGCTGTTTTTATCTGAAACATCTACTTTTAAAAATTTAGCTGAGCCAGGTCCTTGATTATTTGCAATTTTACAAACTGAAGATCCCATATCATCTAGAACATCCATCCCAAAAACATTTGCACCTGATTTCACATACATTTTTAAAGTCGCTTCCCCCATACCTCTTGAGGCGCCAGTTACGATAATTCGCTTACCTTCTAATTCCAATTAATCCTCCTTCTTAAAATAAATGATAAATTTAATTTATAGATTATATTGCAAAATATTATTTTCTTTCAATTTTGAAGAAAAAGCATAACTTAATGAAAAGATACTTATCACACTTATTAAAACTATAAACTTCTGCACCAAGGCGGCCTCTCTTAATGCTTGATTACTTTCCAAGGGACTGCCACTGAAAATTTGATAAAAAACATAAAAAAAGGTCGATAATAAATAAAATGAAGTTATATATGTATATTTATTAGGGACAGAACTCCTATACAAAACAATGACATAAAATATAGAACCCGGAATTAGCAGTCTAAATGCATTAATTGCAAAGTATATATGCATATCTCTATAAAGGTCATGAGGTGTTAATCCAATAGCAGCAAAGAATATAGTTCCTAAAAAGAAAAAAGCAGATCCTATTAAAGCTAAATTATGAGTTAAAGAATTTTCTTTAAATAATCTTGGAATAAATATAAAACTAATTCCTACTAATAAAAATAGAAACATTGCCATATTAAAAAAAAATGCTGAAATAAAATTAACCTCACCTGAATGAGATTTATAACCCCCTAAGTCACTTAAAAAGTTCAACGCTATTGAATAACCTTCTTGACTTGGATCAAGAATATTTCCTCCGGGATAAAAATAGCTTGCTACTACAACTGAAAATATAAAAAAAATAACTACAAAACGAAGAATTTTTACTGACCAAAATTTTAATATCATTTATAAAAACTATTTAATCTGAAAAGGATCTAAGATTTCCTGAGGTTTTTTTTCTAATGAATTCTCAAAAAGACAATGCTCCACAAGAACAGTATCAAAGAAGGCATGTAACTCTATTATTTTACTATCTTTTAAAGTAAAGATTTCACAGTAAGTTTGATTATATTCTTCTCCGTTCTTAGTGGGGCCTCCTCCTTCCATAAGACCAACTACCCTGTCACCTTCAGCCGCTATAATTTTCCATTTTTTTGAGAACTTAATCTTGCCAGGAACTAATTTCTCAATTAATTTTTGACCTATCATGTTATGACAGCAAGCTTTTTTTCCATAGAGCCTTCCTGAAACAGGAGTACTACCGACCATATTGTAAATAACATTTTCATGATGCATATCAAAGATAGTCTCAAAATCTCCATCTGCCAGGGCTAAGTACCATTTCTCTATTAATTTCTTATTTTCTTCAATACTCATACAACTTTAATTTACAAATAATATAAAAATACAGAAAGGTTTAGAACTCTTTAAGCGCAAGGCTTATTTCAATTTTGACTTTAAAGTTGAAAGAAAATCAACTCTACTCTTTTCGTCATACCAGTCAGGGAACAGACAATCTTCTTTTTTATATGGACCTGGAACTGACTCTAAATGGACTGAAAATTCTGACATTGTTAAGTCCATATGAATAATTCCAGGTGGAATGCGACAAAATAAATTTGAGGAATTTCCAAGAATTACATAATCTTTTAACTGCCCTGTCTCTTCAAATATGCAAAGTGCAATTTCTCCTTGCATAACTAAAAATGATTTTTCTATTGTAAGTTGCTTCTTTGGAGGAAAAAAATTCTCTTGGGTTTGATATATTAACATTTCATGCATTTTAGAATCAGAACTAGGGTGCATACATACTCTAGAATTAGTTTTTCTATTCCGCCCAATTTCTATTATGTCTGAGATCAACTCATTGGAGAAAAAATTTGGTTCATTTTTAACAAAAAAGGAAGTGCTCTTTGCCTTACTGTCCTCTCTAAGAGAATCATTGTCTAATCTTATTTGCTTCATTGAGTCCAATTAAAATTGATTGGATAAAATAATTATTAATTTTTTACAAACTTAAATAACTTAAGTAAAAAGTACTATACAAGAAAATAAGAAACTTTATACAAAAAAACAATTAAGATTTCTTTAAATTAATATATCGGTTTTTAATGAAAACTTCCGTATCTGTAAAAGTAAAATTCAATGATTTAGAAATTTTTGAGGAATCCAAAGATACATCAAGAGGCCTTTTCTCAGGTAAATTAAAATCATTTATACTGCAAAGATGAATCTTCGGTTTTATCTCTAAAGCTAGGCATAAGACCTCTAAAAGCATGTCTCTTCTAAACTTTTTTCCGCATGAAACATGATAGAGACCGGTAATATTATTTACTATCACAAGATGAATAATTCGTATTACATCTTGAACATATACAGGTGAAAAATATTGATCATTTGCACAATATATATTTTTATTCTTATTTAAAGCCTTCATCCAGTTACTAAAAAGAGTGCCGTCATGTTCAGAATCACCGTAGATCTTAGCTAGCCGTAAAATACAACATTTCTCAATGCCTTTAAGGTAATTCTCTACTTCTAATTTTTGTTGTCCGTACAAGAGAATAGGATTAGCTTTATCGGTTTCTTTATAGAGTCCGCCTAGTCCATCAAAAACAAATTCTGATGAAGTAAAAATGATAAAAATATTTTTAAAAACTAAAAAATCAATTATTTTTTTAATAGATACAATATTAATGAGGTTTGAAAGTTCGGAATTCCTATAACAGCTGTCTGGATCAGTATCACCAATTAAGATAAGTGCATGACTGAAATCATTCCAATTTACTTCTAATTTTGATATGTCTTCTAAAGTGCTATTGAAGGATATGGAAGAGTTAACTTTATTATTGTTATAAGTTCCAAGAACTTCTCCAAATGAATACTCTTTTAAGAAGAGATTACCTAAAAAACTTGAAGCCCCTAATACTAGTATTTTTTTCTTTTCCAATTTATTCCTCAATATGATTTATTTAATAACTAGCTAATTCTAAAATTTCTAAAATATCTTGCTCAGATTTAATGGGTTTAGGATTTGATAGGACGGTAGGATGTTTCAATCCATATTCTGCAATTTTTTGCCAATGCTCTTCTAAAACCCCAACTTCTCCTAAATTCTTTGGTAATTCCAAATCTGATATCAATTCAGCTACAGCTTGAGAAGCAGACAAGTCAGGTTTTCCGAGAGCTTTAGATATAAGATCTTGTTTCTCTAAATTTTCTGATTCGTTCCATTTTAAGACCGCAGGCAATAAAACACACGATGTATAGCCATGAGGGATGGAACAG
>TARA_B110000014_G_scaffold264348_1_pt1 | contig 16815 bp, 16 predicted proteins | sample TARA_B110000014 | Tara Oceans TARA_B110000014 (sample SAMEA4396468) | marine metagenome | biome: Westerlies Biome; feature: [MES] marine water layer (ENVO:01000295) within the mesopelagic zone...; material: water (ENVO:00002006), including particulate matter (ENVO:01000060) such... | reverse complement strand
ATCGGGCTTTACGTCATGATCGCGATGCACGCTCGTCGCCCAGAAGCTCGCGAATCGGCAATGAAATACTTCGTACTAGGAGCGTTTAGCTCAACCTTCCTGCTCTATGGGATAGCTCTGATCTACGGCAGCACGGGGTCCACCAATTTGGTACACGTACGCGACTACCTCGGCGTAGTGGTATTCCGAGACCAACACTTGTTGATGGCGGGTATGGCGCTGCTTCTGGTTGGATTCTCCTTCAAAGTCGCGGCCGCCCCATTCCACTTCTGGGCTCCAGATGTTTACCAAGGAGCCCCAAGTCCGGTAACGGCATGGATGGCATCGATCGCTAAAGCTGCAGGCTTTGCTGCCTTCCTGCGAGTCTTTTTCGGTGCATTTAGCACTCACAATGCTGATTGGTCTCCGGTCGTTGCAGTCCTCGCATTTCTTACATTGGTCATCGGTGCCGTAATGGCGATTTTGCAAACCGATGTGAAACGTATGTTGGCGTTTTCGTCAATTAGCCATGCCGGATACGTTCTAGTGGCGGTGCAGTCAACTGCTGAACACGGCACTTCAGCAGCGCTCTTTTATCTGTTTACCTACACGTTCATGGTTCTAGGCAGCTTCGCCATCATTGGAGCGATGGGCGCGGACGGAGAACACCCTCTTGACCGATATGTGGGGTTGGGGCGCAGCCGGCCGGTGTTGGCCATGGCTTTCACAATCCTGTTACTAGCTCAGGCTGGGATTCCGCTCACTTCGGGGTTCGTAGGAAAGTTCCAGGTCATAGCGGCTGCCGTCGAACATGGCAGCTATTTGTTGGCGGCGGTCGCAATGGTTAGTGCTGTGATCGGTGCCTTTATGTACTTGCGAATCGTGATGACTATGTACGTAGTTGACGATGGGACCGAAGGGCCATCCCCGACGTTGCATTGGACCGTGGCCATCGTCATAATCGGAACCGTTGGCTTCACACTCCTCATAGGGATTGTGCCCCAATTCCTTATCGAATTCGCTGAGAATGCAGTGCCGGTGTTGATTCGAGGATGACATTGTTTAACGCTCGCAACCAAGCGCTCGAAGCTTCTACTCCGAGAATCAAAAATCGTGTCGAAGAATCACGTCTTTTGTCGCTGCGGCACGGTAGCTTTCTCTACGTCCGGAACCCGCGGAACGAGGCACCGCGCTGGGTTTTGGAAAGCCCGGAAACCCCTAGCTAGCCTCGCTCATCGTGTCGGAACTACTGCGGAGCTACCTGACCGTCGCCATCTTTGGTGTTGCGGCTATAGCTATGGCCGGGGCGATGCTTACGATCGCACGGATTCTTCGTCCACAACGACCAACCACACAAAAGCTGATGGCCTACGAAAGTGGTGTAGATCCGGTCGGGGGAGACTGGGCCCAAAGTCAGATTCGGTATTACGTCTTTGCTGTTTTGTTCGTTCTTTTCGACGTGGAAGCAGTGTTCATCTTCCCGTGGGCGACCCGACTAGAGGTCTATGGAGCGTTCGGACTCATCGAAATGGCCATCTTTATTTTCATCCTTGTGCTCGGCCTGTTCTACGCCTGGCGCAAGGGTGTTCTGCGATGGGTCTGAGGAAGGCTGTCTAAATGGGACTCATCGAAAAAGGCAAAATGCCAAAACCCCTCAGTTGGTTACTCAACTTTGGGCGTGCGCGTTCATTATGGGTTTACCAGTGGGGCTTGGCCTGCTGCGCCATCGAAATGGGAGCGGCATTTGGATCACCTCGCTACGACGTGATGCGTCTAGGCGTAATCCCTTTCCCAGCTAGCCCTAGACAAGCTGACCTGGTCGTAATTTCAGGAACTGTTACCGACAAAATGGCGCCGGTAATTCGTCGCCTTTATGAGCAGATGCCAGAGCCCAAATATGTGATTTCTATGGGTTCATGTGCGAACTGTGGGGGACCCTACTGGGATAGCTATTCGGTGACGAAAGGTGTTGATCAAGTGATCCCTGTCGATGTCTACGTCCCAGGGTGCCCGCCCCGGCCCGAAGCATTGCTCGAAGGGATAGTGCTGTTACAAGAACGAATCCAGGCCGAGGACATCACCGAAAAATGGCGGGGCGAGCCCATAGTGGTGGAGGGTTGACTAATGGGTGACCAACCGACCCCTGAAGAAATTCCACCTTCGGACGAAGAGAGAGAGGGTTTGCTAGCTCGGCTTTCCGAAAGTCTGGGTGAAATACTCGTCGACTCCCATCTACGTCCCCACGAGGATCTTTGGTTGCGAGTACGCGCCCAGAACTGGCAGGACGCAGCACGAGCTGCCAAGGCCGCTGGTTTCGCATACTTTGGCTTTCTTTCGGCAATTGATTGGCATATCGCGCCAGAAGGTCGGTATGAGGACACTGAGTTCGACGCAGGGCTCGACGAAGAAGATGATGAGCCAGTCGAACTTGATGCCTCCACTGGTTACGCGGGCGGCGACACCCGGTTCCAATTATTGATGCAGTTGTATTCGCTTGATCGTCAACTGGGGCTGCTTATCAAAGCTGATCTTGGCGAAGATATGACCGTCGATACCCTTCGTGACGTGTTCCCTGGCGCCGACTGGCACGAACGCGAAACCCACGAAATGTTCGGCATTACGTTTCGCGGGCACCCGACATTGCACCCTTTGTATCTACCAACTGATTTTGAAGGTCATCCCCTCAGAAAAGATTTTCCATTGCTGGCTCGCCAGGTAAAGCCGTGGCCAGGAGTTGTCGATATCGAAGAAATCCCGGAACACCTGGAAGCTCAACTCGAAGCTGAAGTTATGGCTGCCTTCGAGGCCGAAGAGGGTGGAGCATGACAGCTACCTCCGATCGCGAACAAATGGCCTATGTGGCTGCCCAAGCCGCCGATGCGCGCGTAAACGTGGAGCTCGACACGGGCGACATGACCCTGAATATCGGACCGCAACACCCAGCGACTCACGGGACGCTGCGTATCGCCTGCCGGTTGGATGGGGAACAGATAATCGTCGCTGAGCCCATCATGGGTTACATGCACCGCGGCTACGAAAAACTGTGCGAAGTACGCACATACCCCCAATGCACCACCCTCATTAATCGAATTGACTGGCTCGGTAGTTTCGCAAATGAAGTTCCCTTCATTCTTGCGGCAGAACGGCTAATGGAAGTAGAGGCTCCGCCTCGAGCCCAATGGATTCGCACAATCCTTTTCGAACTCAGCCGAATTGCTAATCTCTCGCTTTTCTTAGGTGATATGGGAGTCCAAATTGGTGCACTTACTCCCGTTTTCTTCGCGTTCCGAGACCGCGAGCGGGTTCTGAACCAAATCGAAGAAGTAACTGGTGGCCGTTTCCATCCGAATTTCGACCGAATCGGTGGGCTCAAGGACGACATTCCCAAGGGTTGGGTTGACGAGACTCGCTCCGTGATGGTCAAAATGCGGACTTTCTGCGATGAAATGGAAGACCTGTTGGTTGGCAACGAGATCTTCCAAGCTCGGTGCCGCGGTGTTGGTGTCATCCCCGCCGATGTAGCTCTTGGACACGGTCTTTCCGGTGCAAACCTTCGGGCCAGCGGAGTCGATTGGGACCTCCGCCGAGACGCCAATCCCGGTCTCGCTTGGGATCAGATCGATTGGCGGGTGTGGACGCATCCTGATGGGGATTCGTTTGCCCGTTATTGGGTTCGTTTACAAGAAACACGCGAAGCGACGCGAATTGTCGACCAACTGCTTGACGGAATCCCCAGCGGCCCAATCATGGCCAAGGTGCCAAGAATCATCAAAGTACCTGCTGGTGAGGCCTATATCTCGACGGAAAATCCGCTCGGAGAAATGGGTTATTACATCGTCAGCAAAGGCGACTTAGGGCCGTTCCGAGTCAAAATCCGCACGCCTAGCTTCAATAACATCTCTGTGGTTCCGTGGGTGATGAAGGGCGTGTACGTGCCTGATGTCATAACCATTCTGGGTTCCCTGTACTTCATTTTGGGGGACATCGACCGGTGATGTCGCTTCTCGCTCTCCCGTACTGGCAAGAAACCGCCATAAAACTCGGTTTAGCCTTAGCGGTAATTCCGGCTACTTCGCTAATTCTTGTGTACCTCTTCCTTTTCAAGATGATGGCTTTCATGCAAAGTCGTCTTGGACCTAATGACACAGGCCCCTACGGCTCGCTTCAGCTGATAGCGGAGGCGATCAAATTTCTCCAAAAGGAAGACATCCACCCAGCTCAAGCGGACCGACGCGTTTTTCGAATGGCTCCGATCGTGGTGCTGGCGTCAACGTTCTTGCTCTACGTGGTCCTTCCCGTCGGTCCCGACGCCGTTGTGCAAAATCTCGACACAGGCGTTTTCTATGCAATGGCAGTTTCATCGCTGTCAGTACTCGGCATTTTGATGGCTGGGTGGGCATCGGCAAACAAATACGCCCTTCTAGGCGGGTTGCGTGCTGCGGGACAGTTAATTGCGTATGAACTCCCGCTCATTCTGGCCGTCATGGGTGTGGTTGTTCAGGCAGAAACCCTGAACCTGCAAGGGATTGTTGAAGCACAAGCCACAGGTGAAATTTTCGGATTTGGGGCAATCGGAAACCCATTCATCCTTACTCAATTTCTCGCTTTTCTCATTTTCATGATCGCGGCACAGGCCGAACTCACTCAAACTCCGTTCGACATGCCCGTCGCTGAAACGGAACTTGTGGGCGGGTTCCACATCGAATACACCGGGTTCAGGTTTTTGTTGTTCTTTATGGCGGAGTTCGGAACCGCTTTCGCCTTTTCGGCCCTTGCGTCTGTCATGTTCTTGGGAGGATGGTGGATTCCCGGCTTTGACGTAGACGACAAGCTGCTAAACATTCTCGGTCCTGGTGTAATGCTCGCCAAAATTCTCTTAATTGCTTTCTTCATTTTCTGGGTTCGCTTCACCTACCCGAGGCTGCGTGAGGACCAACTCCAAAAATTCGCCTGGAAAGTATTAATTCCTCTGGCTCTCGCGAATATCGTGCTCACCGGAATATTTAAGGTGGTCTTCTAATGCCGCAACTTCCAGGTCTCATCAAGGGTTTAGGTGTGACCCTCCGAACTGCAGGGAGAACCCTTTTCCCCAAGCGCGGATGGAAAACATTAATACCGGCCCCTCAGAAAGGCGCCGTTACCGTCCAATACCCACACGAAAAAGAAGCGCCTCCCGATCGCGCTCGTGGAGTAATCGCGCTTCACGAGGAAAATTGCACGGCGTGCATGCTTTGTTCGCGATCCTGCCCGGATTGGTGCATTTACATCGAAGGTCACAAAGTCAAAGCGCCACCGCGACGCGCTGGAGGCAAAGCGCGAACGGTCAATATGGTTGACCGGTTCGACATCGATTACGCCCTTTGCATGTATTGCGGGATATGCGTGGACGTCTGTCCTTTCGATGCCCTGTTCTGGACACCCGAGTACGAATACAGCGAACCTCGGATTGCCGACTTGCTCCACGACAAAGACCGCTTAGGCGAATGGATGGACACTGTCCCTGACTTCCTTGAATACGAAACAGGTTCAGAACAAAAAGTCAGAAAGGTTCCAAGGTAAGGCTGCATGGTTGCGCAGAACATTTTCTTTGGGATCATCGCGGCAATAGTTATTGTTTCCGCGTTGCGGATGGTTACTACGCGCAACATTGTTCACGCAGCCCTGTACCTGGTCGCAGTTCTTGGCGGACTTGGGGCCCTCTATATTCTTCTCACCGCCGAGTTTGTGGCCACCACCCAAGTCCTGGTTTACATCGGGGCGGTGATGGTCCTCTTCTTGTTCGGCATCATGCTTACTAAGGCGCCCTTAGGCAACGTCATGGAAATGACTGGAGCTCAATGGCCCATAGCGGCGGTGGTGTCTGTTCTTCTCGGAGGCGTAACCATCTGTTCGCTGATGGATCATTTCGGGTCGGATCGTCTCGTAACTGACGGGCCAATTTTTCGCACGGCGGATGTCTCCGATGAAGTGTTTTCCACTTATATCATCCCCTTCGAGGCGATATCGGTGCTCTTATTAGCTGCTCTTATCGGGGCGATCGTCCTAGCGAGGAAGGACTGACGTGCTGCTCAACCAGTTCTTGATACTCGGCGCTTTGTTGTTTTCTGTCGGCGTTTACGGAGTACTTGCGCGACGAAATGGCGTGATGGTGCTGATGTCTATTGAGCTGATGCTCAATGCTGTCAATATCAATCTGGTGGTCTTCGGCGTTCAACACGGTGTCGTATCGGGACAAGTTTTCGCGCTCTTCGTCATTGCAGTCGCGGCTGCGGAAGTTGGCGTGGGTCTTGCCATCGTCCTACTTCTTTATCGCAACCGAACGAGTATCGATGTCGAAGACTTCGATTTGATGCGGGGATAGGGCAGCACTATGTGGATGTTAGAAAATGCCTTCCTAATTCCTCTTGTACCGGCTATTTCTTTTGTCGTAATTCTTTTTTTCGGCAAACGGTTCATCGGAGCCAACCGCGTTCACATCGTCGGAATCACGGCCCTCGGCCTCGTATGGGTCCTATCAGCAGTAGCAGCTTTTCAATGGACACAGCGGGTAGAGAATCCATCACCTGACGCAATCGTTGAGATGGCGACCCATGGCGGTGATCATGGGGACGACCATGACGTTGATCATGGGGACGACCATGACGCTGATCTGGCGGTGGTGTCCACAGACCATTCGGGCGGTGAGCATGGGGGAGGTCATTCCAGTCCTCTGATAGGCCCAGTGATTTCAACCTTTTCTCAATGGTGGTCCAACGGGGGAATCGAATTTGCGGTTGGCACCCTTGTCGACGGCCTAACAGTTTTGCTGTTAATAGTCGTGGCCTCTATCTCCCTCCTCGTCCACATCTACTCAACCGAATATGTAAAGGACGACCGCCGATACGTCCATTACTACGCCTTCTTGAGCCTCTTCACCGCAGCCATGTTGTTCTTTGTAATGGCGCAGAACATTGTTCAACTAATCGTTGGATGGGAACTCGTCGGCGTGTGTTCGTTTGTCCTCATTGGACATTGGTGGGAGGAGAAGCCAAACACGGACGCAGCTCTAAAAGCATTCCTAACTAATCGCGTCGGAGATATAGGACTTCTCGTCGGGATGATTGTTCTTTGGGGCACTTTCCAAACCTTCGATATCGATGCCATTAATACCCTCATATCGGCGGATCCCGGAGCCCATCACCTTGCGCTTCTTGTCGCTGCCTGTTGTTTAATGGCGGCGGTTGCATCGAAGTCGGGTCAGTTTCCGCTCCACACGTGGCTACCTGACGCGATGGCCGGTCCCACCCCAGTGTCCGCTCTTATCCACGCCGCCACGATGGTTGTAGCGGGTGTCTATATGATCGCCCGCCTCTACCCCGTGTTTTACGAAGGCTTGTCGATCGGCACTAGCTCAATCAACCTCATGGCCTTTATCGGAGGGTTCACCGCCCTCATTGGTGCCGGACTTGCGTTCGCCCAATGGGATATCAAAAAAGTGTTGGCCTACTCGACAGTTTCTCAACTTGGCTACATGGTGATGGCCCTCGGCGTAGGCGCATGGACCGCGGCAATATTCCACTTATTCACCCACGCTTTCTTTAAAGCTTGTTTGTTCTTAGGGGCGGGATCAGTCAGCCATGCCGCCCATCACACGTTTGATATGCGAAAGATGGGTGGGCTTAAGAAAGCTATGCCCCACACCTATCGAACCTTTGTTATCGCTTCGCTGGCGTTAGCAGGGATCTTCCCCTTTGCAGGATTCTGGTCGAAAGACGAAATCCTGCTCGGGTCGCTCGTAGGCCAAAAAAATAGTTACCCCTTAATGCTTATATTTGGATGCGCAGTTGCTTTCATGACCGCGGCGTACATGACCCGCGTCATTTGGTACACATTCCACGGTGAATTCAGAGGTCATGGGCAACCTCACGAATCACCGAAAATGATGACCGTACCGCTGTGGATACTTGCAGGCATGGCAGTTCTTGGCGGCGTATTTAACTTGCCAGGCCCAGTACTTGAACCCTTCGGATTAGAAGGGCTCGCTCATCGAATCCAAACTTACGCCGAACCCTCTGTGTACTTAAGTGGATTAGGGATCTCACATCCAGATCCGTCGCTCAACATGGCTCTGGTCGGTTTAGCGTTGGCTGTGTCGGGCATTCTTGTTACGTACCTCTATTACTGGCGTCGTATCGGCCTTCATGGTCTGACCGAACGCAACAGTTACGCCAAAAACGGTTACACCTTCCTAGAAAACAAGTATTACCTCGACCATCTCTACAACGATGTGATCGTCAAAACAGTGAAACGCCCCATCGCTAACTGGGCGAACCGTGTCAACCAAAATGTCCTAGACCGAGCAGTCGATAAAGCAGGCGAGACTGCTCGAGATACCGGACGGTGGATCTACAAGTGGGTTGACCAAGGCGTCATTGACGGGTCTGTCAATGCTGCCGCGCGCGGCGCTGATTCCTCTGGAGAGGGTCTGCGCGTTATCCAGTCCGGAAAAGTCCAGAACTACGGCCAGCTGCTGTTCGGATCAGCAGCAGTACTAGCCATAGTCTTCGTGATCGTCGTATAGGAGCAGCACAGTGGAAGCCACAGGATTTGATACTTGGGTCTTGAGCCTGGCCGTGTTCCTGCCCTTGGTAGGCGCACTGGTCATGATGGTGATACCCAAAGCCTACGAAGCAGAGATGAAGCTGGTCGCTCTTGGCTCATCGCTTGCAGCGCTTGCGGTGGGGGTCTACTTAGCGTTCCAATTTGATTACGGCGCCGCCGGCAATCTTCAATTCGTTGTCGACAAAGGCTGGATTGATGTAATCAACAGTCGATATATCGTTGGCCTTGACGGGCTTTCGTTGCCTTTGCTGCTCCTGTCACTGGTAGTAGTGCCACTGTGTCTCATCTATAGCTGGAACCACGTCCCCGAACCGGGAAACACCAAAGCATTTTTCATCCTCTTGCTGATCCTGTCGACCGGTATGAATGGCACCTTCGTCTCCCAAGACATGATTCTTTTCTTCGTGTTCTTTGAAGTCGTTCTACTCCCCATGTACTTCCTCATTGGTGTCTGGGGCGGAGAAGAGCGTCGCTACGCATCGTTGAAATTCTTCTTATACACGTTGTTCGGTTCAGCTCTGATGATCATCAGTTTCCTGGCTCTTTTCTTCCTTTCGAAAGACTCGTCAGGTGAGTTGCTCCACACCTTCGATATGAGAGTTCTCAGTGACGTTGCAGGTGTAGGAATCGTAAAGAGCACTCAGGTATGGATATTCGCCGGCCTCTTCATGGGTTTCGGTATCAAAGTGCCAATGTTCCCGTTCCATACATGGCTACCGGATGCGCATACTCAAGCCCCCACGGTTGGATCTGTCATCCTTGCTGCCGTGCTCCTCAAGTTGGGCACCTACGGCTTCGTTCGCATAGCTATACCGTTCCTGCCTGAAGGTGCTATTGCCTGGGCTCCCTGGATAGGGCTCCTCGCAGTGATCGGCATCATCTATGGCGCACTAGCGTGCCTCGCTCAAACAGACATGAAACGTCTCATAGCGTTCTCTTCCGTCGCGCACATGGGTTTCGTGATGCTTGGTATATCAACATTGACTGACTTCGGAATCAACGCAGCAGTCTTCGGCATGATTGCGCATGGGCTAATCACAGGGATGCTCTTTTTCGTCGCTGGTTCAGTGAAAGAACGATTCCACACTTTGGAGATTTCTCGCCTCGGAGGTCTCCTCAAATCGGTACCACGGATGGGTTGGATCCTTGGGTTCGCCTCTATGGCGTCCCTGGGCCTACCTGGACTCGCTGGTTTTTGGGGTGAGTTCCCAGCGATTCTTTCCGCATATAACCCTGGGGCTGGTCTGCCAGAAGAAACGTTCCGGACATATATGGTCATTGCCGCGTTGGGTACCGTGCTCGCAGCGGGATACCTACTGTGGCTATATCAACGCACCGCCTTCGGTGAGCCACCAGAAGAATTCGCTGACTATGAAATAGATGATGTCAACCGATTTGAATGGATCGCTTGGACACCATTCCTGGTAGGCATCCTCCTGTTTGGTATTTGGCCCAACCTGATATTCAATGTGACTGACGACGTCGTCACCGGGATCACCGCCAGCGTTGAAGCGATTGCGACCGGCCGCTGATCATGGATGTCCTGCTCGCCTTCACTCGGCCGTCGCTTGACTGGCATGCCCTGGCACCCGAGTTAACCCTGCTTGCGGTCGGGACACTTATCACCCTCGTTGACATCATTTGGGACGACCGGTCCAAACGAGCAATGCCGACGTTGGCTGGAATGGGTTTGTTGGCCACCCTCATTCCCATTTTGACCCTGGCGGTTGATGGCACGGAACGCTCGATGTTCGGCGGCGCCTACGTCGTCGACGATTTCTCACTCGTACTCAAGGCTCTATTCCTCATATCGGGGTACGTCGTCGTGTTGATGTCAGTCGATTACATCCGCGACGGCGATTATTACGAAAATGAGTACTACACCTTGATGCTCACATCACTGCTTGGCATGGTGATGATGAGTAGTTCACGGGACTTAATCAGCGTGTTCGTCGCCCTCGAACTCCTTTCGATCCCCGCGTACATGCTGGCCGCTTGGCGTAAGGGAGGTTCGCGTTCCAACGAAGCGGGCCTCAAGTACTACCTGATGGGGGTTTTTGCGTCAGCCGTGATGCTCTACGGGATGTCTCTCGTTTACGGCTTAACAGGCTCCACCAACTTCGACACCATCGCCCAAGAATTGGGATCAGGGCCTTCCAACTCCATTGCCATTTTGGGCATTCTCTTTGTGTTGATCGGATTTGCCTTCAAGGTTTCGGCAGTTCCCTTCCACACATGGGCCCCCGACACATATGAGGGAGCTCCAACACCAGTTACCGCGTTCCTAGCCGTCGCGTCGAAGGCAGCCGGGATGGTTGCGCTCATCCAACTCGTGTTTGTTGCCTTTCTTGGTCGAGATGACGTAGTTCAGCCGTTCTTCTGGTTGATTTCGGCGCTGACAATGACTGTCGGCAACCTAATCGCGCTCCGCCAAACCAACATCGTTCGACTCCTCGCATACTCAGGTATCGCCCAGGGCGGATTTATGTTGGTTCCGTTCGCCGTTGCTGCTGATGCTCCAGCACGCGCAATTGAAGCAGTTGTCATTTACCTTGCCATCTATGCGTTCATGAATCTAGGAGCCTTCACCGTCGTGTTGGCCGTAGCCCGCAAAACCCGGTCCGGCGAAATCGACAGCTACGCGGGATTGTTCCAGTATGCGCCTGGTCTCGCAGTGGCAATGACTATCTTCCTCGCAGCATTAGCAGGCATCCCGCCAGCAGGCGGTTGGTTCGCCAAATTCGGCCTGTTTCGAGCGCTGCTAGATGCGGGCGGAGGATGGGCAGCAGCCCTCGGGGTCATCGTGGCAGTTAATACCGTGATCGCGTTTGCGTATTACGCGCGAGTACTGATGCAAATGTGGTTCCAACCAGCAGCCGAGGGTGACGAACAACCAATCGTGGTGACTGGGGCCATAGGCGCCGCACTAACGGTCACACTCCTTGCCACTATGGCTTTTGGGGTATTACCTGGCCTGGTAGGTCACTTTGGCGAGGTTTCCGTGTTGTCCGCCTTGGGCGGATAAGGCACTAGGGACCAAAGCCGGAAAAATGAACCGGCCAATGATGCGATTCGATCGATTCGTCGAGGAAGCCCTGTACGGACCACAGGGCTTCTACACACAAGGGGGACAAGCCGGCGAAACCGCAGGCGATTTTATTACTTCACCCGAGACCAGCACCCTCTTCGGCGGGTGCGTCGCAGCGTACCTAGACCAAGTGTGGCAGGAGCTTGATCGCCCCGACCCGTTCATAGTGATCGAAGCAGGATCGGGTCGCGGAACATTATGCAGAGATATTTTTCTTTCGGTTCAAGAATGCAGCAGCGCTCTTCGTTACGTCATGGTGGAACGATCCGAAGTTCAACGCTCCCACGCCTTTGACATCGTTGCTGCCACATGTTTTTTAGAAGCAGAAGAGGCCCCACTCACCACCGTGAAAGATTTGCCCGTAGGACCCTTCACTGGAGTAGTTCTAGCTAATGAACTTCTCGACAACCTTCCACCGCGCGTCGTTCAAAAAACCCGAACCGGTTGGTCAGAGCTGTACGTAAACAATGGCCGCGAAGAATGGCAGCACGCCCCCCAAAACGCACAGAACATGGCATCGCTTCTCGTTCCAAATGCCCCGTTGGGAACCTGTCTACCGCTGCACCTAAAAGCTGCGGTCTGGGTAAACCGAGCGTTGAATCTCCTCGATCGCGGCAGAGTGCTTCTCTTTGACTACGGCCTGCAACAAACAAAAGATTTCGTAGAACGACCATCTGGCGAATGGATACGCACGTACAGCGAACATCACCGAGCCGGCAATCCCTATACAGAAGCCGGTAGTCGCGACATCACATGTGATGTTGCATTCGATCAACTGCCAGGTTCTCCCAAAATTGTCGCTCAGCGCGATTGGCTTCTCTCACAAGGTCTTCACGCCATGACCGAATGGGCGCGTGAAAAATGGTACGACGCGGCAGCGGCCCCGGATTCAGAGGCGTTAGGAGCTAGAGCTGTGCTTGAAGAAGCAGCTGCGCTGACTGACCGTGAAGGACTCGGAGCATTTCTTGTCGCCGAATGGCAGGTGGGGGAGTGAACCCTCCACTTCCGAACTAAAGCCGGTCAGGAGCTAGGCTCGCAACCTGTCGAACCCAAGCCGGGGTGCCTTCCACAGAGGGGGATTCAGATGTCCGAACCAACGATTGAGGACTACTACGTTGAGGAACGTACGTTCCCGCCTTCGGATCACTTTCAAGCGAATGCCATCATCGCCGATCGAAGTTTGTACGAAGAAGCCGAAGCTGATCGGCTGGGTTTTTGGGCTCGTCAAGCACGAGAACTAGTCACCTGGTTCGACGACTTCGAAACGGTCCTTGAATGGGATCTGCCTTTTGCAAAGTGGTTCGTAGAAGGAAAACTAAACGTCTCGTACAACTGTCTTGATCGACATGTCGAAGCAGGCCGAGGAGACAAGGTCGCATTCCATTGGGAAGGCGAGCCTGGAGATACAAGAACTATTACCTATAGCGAACTTCTCGAAGAAGTATCAAAATTCTCAAATGTTCTCAAAGACCTAGGGGTCGAAAAAGGTGATCGCGTTTGCATTTACATGCCGATGATCCTTGAGCTTCCTGTGGCGATGCTTGCCTGCTCGAGAATAGGTGCCCCCCACTCCATCGTCTTCGGCGGCTTCTCCGCTGACTCCCTTTCAGACCGAATTGACGATGCAAGCGCAAAAGTCTTGATCACCGCGGATGGCGGCTATCGGCGAGGCGATCACTTTCCCCTTAAAGACACAGCAGACGCATCGGTTTCTGCCACATCAACTATTGAGAACGTCGTCGTGGTTCGCCGCACCGGCCAAGACGTCGAATGGAACGAAACAGTTGATCACTGGTACCACGACCTGATGGAAACGGCGTCGCCAGACTGTCCGCCAGAACAACTTGAAAGTGAAGATCTGCTTTACCTTTTGTACACCTCAGGTACAACTGCAAAGCCAAAGGGAATAATGCACACGACGGGTGGCTATCTCACCCAAGTGGCCTTCACCCACAAATACATCTTTGACCTGCAACCAGAATCAGACATTTATTGGTGCGCCGCCGATATTGGGTGGGTGACAGGACATAGCTACATCGTCTACGGCCCTCTCGCTAATGGTGCCACCTCCGTTATGTACGAAGGAACGCCGGATACACCCCGCCCAGAATTCCGCAAAGGCGATCGAGCAGAATGGCCCAAAGACCGTCTGTGGGACATAGTCCAGCGTTACGGCGTGACACAGCTCTACACGGCCCCTACCGCTATTCGGACGTTCATGAAATGGGGTGCTGAGGAGCTGGAGGGCCACGACTTATCAAGTCTTAGAGTTCTGGGCACAGTTGGGGAACCCATCAACCCAGAAGCTTGGATGTGGTACCACAAGCACATTGGTAGTGAACAATGCCCCATTGTTGACACATGGTGGCAGACCGAAACTGGTGGCCACATGATCACCCCGATGCCAGGCGTCACCACCACCAAACCAGGATCTGCTACCCATGCAATTCCTGGCGTCGTTGTAGAAGTTGTCGACGACAAAGGTAATAAGGTCGAAAAGGGTGGAGGCTATTTGACTATTACCGAACCTTGGCCCGCCATGCTTCGCGGAATCTGGGGCGATCCGGATCGTTATAAAGAAACTTATTGGTCCGAATACCCTGGACGTTATTTCGCTGGCGATGGCGCAAAAATTGATGACGACGGCTATTTGTGGCTTCTCGGTCGAGTCGACGATGTCATGAATGTCTCTGGCCATCGAATTTCCACGACCGAGGTTGAGTCAGCGCTCGTTGATCACTCGTCAGTAGCAGAAGCAGCAGTAGTTGGCGCCACCGACGACACCACCGGTCAGGCGATCGTGGGCTATTGCATCTTGCGGGGAGGAAACGAGCCGAGTGATGAATTACGGGAGGAAATCAGACAACACGTCGCTACAAAACTCGGAGCGATTGCTCGACCCAAAGTCGTAGTTTTAGTCCCCGACTTGCCCAAAACACGCTCAGGTAAAATTATGCGACGACTTCTTCGAGATGTTGCCGAAGGGCGAACGCTTGGGGACACAACCACCCTTGCCGACGCCACCGTCGTTGACGAGATCCGGCTTCGCGCGGCAGAGGCACCGCAGGAGGACTGACCTCTGCCACTAACTACATGAGTTCCACCCCCCACCATTGGCAATGGAGGCACACCCCCGGACAACCAGGGGATTGTGTGATCGTGGACATTGACGGAGTGCTCGCCGACGCCGGCCACCGACAACATTTCCTCGACCCACCTTGGCGCGACTGGGACGGGTTCTTCGCGGAGTGCGGAGGAGATGGAGTTTTCGAAGAAAGTAAAATCCTGGTCGAACTTCTTGCTTCGGATTTGACCATCGTGTTGTTGACCTCACGCCCCACCTGGATTCAAAAACCTACGTTGGACTGGCTGGAGCACAACCGGATCAGATACGACCTTCTGATCATGCGTCCACTAGGCGATTTTCAAACATCACCAGGGTTTAAACGTGACGAAACTCAGACCCTTCGTCACCAAGGTTTCAATCCAATTCTCGCGATCGATGATGACATGCGTAATGTGCGCATGTACCGAACCCAAGAAGTCCCTACCCTCTTCATTGAAAGCGGTTATCACCCGCACTAAAACACGATGTCGGTGCTGAGATAGTGACGGTCGAAGCCGATACGTTTAGGGGTAAGCGCCGACCACGGAGGGAAACCCGATGAAAAACACCCTCAAAACCACGATGTTGCTCGCCTCCATGGGGGCACTCATCATGTTCATCTCTAGTTTCTGGGGTCCAGGAGGGTTGACCATTGGTTTATTTTTGGCGCTCGCCATGGTGGGCGGCAGCTACTGGATGAGCGACAAGCTCGCAATTCGATCTGCCCGCGCGGTCGAAGTGGAAGAAGGCCAGCTACCTCAATACCGATCGATCATGAGCGAGTTGTCTGAGTTATCGGGCCAGCCAATGCCCCGCATCTATGTCAGTCCCGACCCACAACCGAATGCGTTCGCCACTGGACGTAACCCAGCAAATGCTGCTGTCTGCATTACTGAAGGCCTCATCCAACATCTTTCATGGGATCAGATTCGAGGTGTACTCGCCCACGAAATGGCTCACATAAAAAACCGGGACATCCTCATCGGTTCGGTTGCCGCAGCTATTGCAATGGCCATCAGCTTCGTTGCCTACATGGCACAATTCGCCATGATTTTTGGTGGGGGTAATCGCGACCGAAATCGTAACCCGCTGGTTGACCTGCTTCTAATCATCGTGGCTCCAATCGCCGCAGCGTTGCTCCAAATGGCCATCAGCCGTAGTCGAGAATTTCAGGCTGACCGCACTGCCGCGCGGATGATTGGCGACGGTGAACCCTTAGCTGCGGCCCTTGAAAAACTCGATGTGGCAAGCCGAGCAATTCCCAGTCTTGCCAACGCCAACCAGGCTCAGATGTACATAGCAAATCCATTAGCCGGACGGAAGATGGCATTTCGCAACCTTTTCACCACTCACCCACCCATGGACAAACGAATAGCTCGCTTGCGCGACGGCAGCTGGCAGGAAGTTCTTTAAATCAGTCCCGAAAATTTTCAAACTGGAGCGGGATATCGAAGTCGGCTTCTTTAAGTTCACTGATCACCGTTTGTAGGTGATCTCGTTTCTTCGACATCACGCGCAGCTGGTCGCCCTGGGTTTGAGACTGCACACCTTTAACCCCTAAACCCTTGATGAATTTGTTTAACTCTTTAGCTTTGTCGGAACTAATACCTGCCTCAAGAGCAGCGAGCTGTCGAACAGTCGCACCCGATGCCTCTTCGACGTCGCCATAACTAACCGCTTTGAGACTGACCTTGCGTTTCACAAGTTTTTCTTCAAGAACCTGTCTCAGAGCATTCAAACGATCTTCGTTATTACTCACCAGAGCTATTTCGGTGTCGCTCAGAGTTACTGCGGAACCCGTGTTTTTGAAGTCGTAACGTGTGCTGACCTCCCGAGCGGCTTGATCCACCGCATTACGAACTTCCTGCATGTCGATTTGAGAAACCACGTCGAACGAAGGCATGCGGGGCAATATACATACCTGCGGGGTTCTCCGGTACCGCATTCACGATCGGCTCTCCTTGGGGCGGCGTAAGCGAACCGATATCGTATCGGCCGTTGGGTCGGTGCCCGAGCGGCCAAAGGGAACGGGCTGTAAACC
>TARA_B110000014_G_scaffold262690_1_pt1 | contig 16861 bp, 16 predicted proteins | sample TARA_B110000014 | Tara Oceans TARA_B110000014 (sample SAMEA4396468) | marine metagenome | biome: Westerlies Biome; feature: [MES] marine water layer (ENVO:01000295) within the mesopelagic zone...; material: water (ENVO:00002006), including particulate matter (ENVO:01000060) such... | reverse complement strand
TTTTGTTTCAAAATTATTAGCAAATTTTTTTTCTAATTCTGATTTATTGTATTGATGATTTAATTCCATTATGAACGATTTTGTTTAACCCAATTTTCTATATATTGCTTTGATTCTGCAATGGAAGTTCCTGGCGTAAATAATTTTCCGACACCAATAGATTCTAATTTTTTGATATCTTCTTCTGGGATAATTCCGCCTCCAGTAACTAAAATATCATCAATTTTTTCCTGTTTTAATAATTCAATTACTTTAGTAAATATAGTCATATGGGCTCCGCTTAGAATAGATAATGCAATTACATCCGCATCTTCTTGAATCGCAGCATTAACAATCATATCAGGGCTTTGGCGAAGTCCTAAATAAATTACTTCCATGCCTGCATCTCTAAATGCCTTAGCTAAAATTTTAATTCCTCTATCATGACCATCTAGCCCTGGCTTAGCCATAACAATTCTAATTCTTTTATTCATTATGCCCTCCCAATAAAATTGTTACTGGACCATCATTAATGAAATCTAACTTCATGTGAGCACCAAATCTACCTTTTTCCACATTAATCTCATAGTTTTTTAATTTCTCTATAAAAAGTCTATATAATATTTTAGCTTCATCGGGTTTAGCTGCATTTATATAGCTTGGCCTATTCCCTTTTTTAGTGTTGGCTAATAAAGTAAATTGGCTAATTACTAATATAGACCCTTGTATATCTAATAAAGAATAATTCATTTGATGATTATGATCATTAAAAATTCTCATATTAATTATTTTATTTACATAATAATCTAACTGGGCTTTAGTATCATTTTTTTCAATTCCAATTAATAATAAAATACCTTTTTTAATGGAAGCATATATTTTGTCATCTATTAAAACAGAAGCATTAATAACTCTTTGAATAACAAACTGCATTAAGATAACCAAACATTTTGGGTCCCAATTTTTTCCTTAAAAGTATTGAGACATAGTGAATCATTAGAAACCAATATAGTGTTAGATTTGATTTTATGAGGTTGACCTTGTTTATTTAAAATATGTAACACTAAATTACAATCCCCTGGAAATTGCATGGCAATATCATGTAAATCTTGAATAATTGAAGGGTCATTAATATCAAAATTAATTTTGATATTTAAGCTGTGTGAAAATAATTTTCTTATTTTTTCGATATTATATATTTTTTTTGCAATAACCTTAAAAGCATCATCATCATCTTTTTTAGATGGTTCGCCTTCAACATAAATAATATTATCATTAACAAAAAAATGTTTGTATTTAATATAAGTGTCACTAAAAGTAAATAATTCTATAATATTTCCATTATAACACTCTAAACGAGATATTGCCCATGGGTTGTTTTTTTTGTCATATAAAATTTTTACATCAAAAATTCTTCCTCCAACTTTATATGAAGATATTCTCTGAGTTTTAAGATCCTGCACACCAAAATTAGTAAATAGCTCTAAATCTTCTAAATATTTTTCAAGTGGATTACCTGATAAATAAAAACCTAAGACTTCTTTTTCATTGTTTAGCTTATTAGTCTGATCCCAATCATCTAATTGAGGTAATGGAGTTTTGGTGTACGTATTATTTTGTACTTCACTAGAAAACAAACTAGATTGATTAGAGTTAATATCTTCATTATATTTTTGCCCAAATTTCAATGCATCATTAATTAAACTGTATTGCTGGGCTCTACTACCCTCTAAATCATCACAAGCTCCTGCTTTAATTAAGCTTTCTAAAACTTTTTTATTTATTGCTTGTGATCCCATTTTGCATAAATCAAATATAGTTTTAAATGAATTGTTTTCGGAGCGATACTTCACTAATTGCTCAATAGATTTATAGCCTACATTTTTAATGCCTGCTAAACCATAAGAAATATTAGAATCATCTAGTGCCACAAATTCTGTATTTGAGGTATTAACATTAGGAGCTAAAATATTAAGTTTTAATGCTTTAGAGTTTCTTAATAATTTAATAATACTATCTGTGTTTAATAAATCAGAAGACAAATTGGAGGCCATAAACTCTGCGGGATAATGAGTTTTAAGCCAAGCAGTTTGATATGAAATAACTGAATAAGCAGCAGCATGACTTTTATTAAATCCATATTCTGCAAATTTTGCTAATAAATCAAATATTTCAATTGCCAACTCTTCTGATAGTCCTTTGTTTTCAGCTCCTTTTATAAAATCAATTTTAAAAGTCGCCATTAGATTTTTTTTCTTTTTTCCCATAGCTTTTCTCATTGCATCTGATTGCGCTAGGGTAAAACCTCCTATTACAGAACCAATTTGCATTACTTGTTCTTGATAAACAATAATACCATATGTCTCTTTCAAAATTGGCTCTAAATCTGAATGAAGATATTCAATACTCTTACTATTATTTTTTCTAGCTAAAAATTCAGGGATGTTGGCCATAGGTCCTGGCCTGTATAATGAAGTCATAGCTATTAAATCTTCTATGCAAGTGGGATTTAATTTTTTTAAATAATCACGCATTCCACGAGATTCAAATTGAAAAATCCCAATTGTGTTTCCTGAAGAAAATAATTTATATACATCTGAATCACATAAATCAATATTATCTATATTAATAAAGGTAGAATGATTTTGATTAATCATTTTAATTGTTTTGTGTATAACTGTTAAATTTCTTAAACCTAAAAAATCCATTTTTAATAAACCCATTTCTTCTAATGAATTCATTTCAATTTGTGTGGTAATATCATTTGTAGATGGATTTTTAAATAAAGGAACATATTGCATTAAAGGTCCTGGGGCAATAACAATGCCAGCTGCATGTGTAGAAGCGTGCCTATGTAATCCTTCAAGTTTTTTTGATTGTCTAATAAGGTTTCTGCAGGTACTGTCTTGCTTAATTAGCTTAGCCAAATCTTTATTAATTTTTTGTGCTTTATCAATGGTCATTTTTAAATCGTTTGGAATCATTTTAGCGATTTTATCAACTTCTCCATAACTCATCCCCAATACTCTACCAACATCACGAATTACAGATTTAGCCTTCATACTACCAAATGTGATAATTTGGGCAACTGACTTTTCTCCATACTGACTTTTAATATAATTAATCACTTTTTCACGGCCCTCAACACAAAAATCAATGTCAATATCAGGCATAGATATACGATCTGGATTTAAAAATCGTTCAAAAAATAAATTATATTTTAATGGATCTAAATCTGTAATACCTATAAGGTAAGATACTAATGAGCCAACTGCCGAACCTCTGCCTGGCCCAACAGGAATATCATTATCTTTGGCATATTTTACAAAATCTTGCGTAATTAAAAAGTAGCTAGCAAAACCCATTTTGGAGATAATATCTAATTCATATTTTAATCTTTTAGAAATTATATCATCTGCTTTATCATATTTTTTTAATAAAGCAGTATTGCATAATTCATATAAATATTCATCTGTATTTTCAGATTTAGATTCTTTAGGAATTGGAAAAGGAGGTAAATATAATTCTCCCATTTTTATATCTACATTGCATTTAGAGGCTATTTTAACAGAATTTTCTATAGCGCTAGGATAATCTTTAAATAAATCACACATTTGATTAGCAGATTTAATATAGTATTCATTAGAAACTGTAGTAGGTCTATTAGGATCATTGATAGAGTGCCCTGAGCCAATGCAACGCATTATATCACAGGATTCTGCATCTTCTTCAAATGTATAATAAGTATCATTTGTAGCAACTAATGAAATTGAGAGATCATTAGCTAAACGATTTAATATCTTATGAGATTCAATCTCTTCCTTCATGCCATGATTTTGAATTCCTAAATAAAAATCATTATTAAAAATTTGATGATAAGCTAGTGCGCTTTGATGAGCATTTTTATAATCACCAATAGAAGCATAATAGGTTACTTCTCCATCTAAACCTGATGTAATTGCAATTAAACCATCTTTATATTTGATTAATGTACCTTGATCAATCATGGTTTGGCCATGTTGTACATTAATATGACTTAATGATACTAATTTCATTAAATTGATATAACCCTGATTATTTTTTGCTAATAGAACTAAAGAAAATGAAGAATGCGTGCTATGCATTATTTTAATCTCACAACCAATAATTGGCTTAATATGATTTTTATTTGCATATTTATAAAAATCAATCATTGAAAATAAATTACCTTTTTCTGTGAGAGCTATTGAATCCATAGATAAATTTTTAGCTCTATCTACAATTGATTCTATTGATTGAGAAGATTCAAGTAATGAAAAATCTGAATGATTCTGTAAATGTATAAATGATGCCATATAGTTAAATGCTTGCTAAATAAATTACTATCACTCCAAAGATAGTAACTAATTTTAAAACTTTAGAAAGATATATGCAATAAGTTGCCGTTTTATTTTTTGATAATTGATATAGATAATAAATAAGTGGAAACACTACAAATAATAAAAGAGAAATAAAATATATGAAATTATATAAAGTTATAAAATAAAATGATATAGCAATTAAGATTATACTAAAAAAAATGATGACCTTAAATGTATAATTTATTCCAAATCTTACTGGTAAAGTCTTAATGTTAAATTTTTTATCCCCATCTAAATCAGCAATATCTTTAATCATTTCTCTAATAATCATTAATAAAAAAGCTAATATGGCTGGAGGCAAAATTAAATAAATATCACCCTTAGAATAAGTAGTGGTTACTATAAAAACCATTCCTAATATAAAGGATACAACTATATTACCAAAAAGAGGAATTTTTTTGAAAATTGGAGTATAAAGTATCATTAATGGTAAATTGATATATAAAATCAAAAATTTAGTGATAGCATTAAAATTATAATTAAAAATAATGAATAATGAAATACATAATAATAAAATAGCATATATAATTGCATGGGAATGTTTGATAGAGCCAGAGGCTAAGGGACGATCTAATCTATTAGCTTGATCAATTTTATAATCAAAAATATCATTGATAATATTAGCAAAACTAGCTAATAATAAAATTACAACTACAAGTGGAATAATAGAATAAGACAATTTATCAATAATCAGGGAGGATAATAAAATACATAACAAAGTAATTAATAAGTTTAATGGCCTTAATATGGTAATAAAATGAAGTATCATAATTTTTTAATTAAAATAAATCTAGGTTTATTATTCAAATCATCAAAAAAAGTATAACTATAATTTTTGTTATTAAAAATATGTTTTAAATCATTAACCTGATTTTGACCGCCAAACTCAAATAACATATATCCTGTTTTAGATAAATGTTTGATTCCAAAATCAGCAAAATATTTATAAAAAATTAAACCATTATTATAGTCAGTTAATGCATTTAATGGATCATATAGCTTTACTTCATAATCTAAATTAGAAATTTCATCTAATGCTATATAGGGCGGATTAGAAATAATTAAATCATATTTTTGGTCTACTTTTAAATTAAATAAATCTCTATACGAAAAATTAATTTGGTTGCACTTGAATTTTTTAGCATTACTTTTAGCTAACGAGAGTGCATCATGGTTAATATCAATAGAATCAATATTATTTGCTAATTTTTCTAATTCAATTACAATTGAGATGCATCCAGAGCCAGTACCAATCTCTAATACATGACTTTTAAACCCAATATTTTTTTTGATGATATCAATTAATAGCTCAGTTTCAGGTCTAGGAATAAAAACATTTTTTCTTATTTCAAAATCATAACCATAAAAAGAAACAGATTTTAAAATATGTTGTAATGGTTCTTTAGTTTTCCTTCTTTTAATTAAATTGATAAATGATTTATATTGATTAGAATTTATTGTACGAAGTTTGTTGAGGAAAATATATGAACTGTCTTGATTTAAAACTTTTTTCATAATCCATAAAGTTTCATTTTTATAATTTGGATGTTTTTTTGTTAAATATTTATACCCTTGTAAAATAGCATCATGAATTGTTATCTCATTCATAATATGATTTAAGAAGAAATTCTACTTTTATGATCTTCTATTTTTAAATTTTGGATTAATTCATCTAAATCACCATTTATAATTTCATTTAATTTATATAAAGTTAAATTAATTCTATGATCAGTAACTCTTCCTTGCGGAAAATTGTATGTGCGAATTTTTGCGCTTCTATCACCAGTAGAAACCATGCTTTTACGTACATCTGCCCTTTCTTTAGCTTGCTGTGCTCTTTGTGCATCATATAATCTAGCTCTTAATACCTTCATAGCTTTATCTTTATTCTTATGTTGCGAACTTTCATCTTGGCAGGTAACAACTAGACCGCTATCAATATGTGTTATTCTAATTGCAGACTCAGTTTTATTGACATGCTGACCACCAGCACCTGAAGCTCTATAAGTATCAATTTTAATGTCTGCATCATTAATTTCAATATCTATATTTTCTACTTCAGGCAAGACAGCAACAGTGGCCGCACTTGTATGTACTCTTCCACTAGATTCTGTTTCAGGGACTCTTTGTACTCGATGTACTCCGCTTTCATATTTCATATGGCCAAAAACATTATTTCCTTTCAAAGATACTACAGCTTCTTTAATGCCTCCACCATCATTTTGATTTAAAGTCATTAACTCTGTTTTCCATCCTTTGTTTTCAGCATATCTTAAATACATTCTAAATAAATTATCAGCAAATAATGCAGCTTCAACTCCACCTGTTCCAGAACGAATTTCAATAATGATATTTTTTCCGTCATCTGGATCAGCCTCAACTAATATTTTGTTAATTGATTTTTCCAAATCAGCTAACTCACTATTTAAATTATCTAACTCCTCAACCGCTAATTCTTTTATTTCAGAATCTGTTTCATTATCAATAATATTTTGAATACCCTCTAATTCATCCAATTTATTTAAATAATTTTGAGCAATTTCTGCTTTATCTTTTAGATTGCTATATTGCTGAGAAATTTTTTGATATAATTTGATGTCATTAACAATTTGAGGATCTGTTAATTGGTCGCTTAAATCTTTATGCTCTTGAATGATTTTCTTTAATTTTTCTATCATTGCTATCCAATTGCATCCGCATCAAATTGTTTACCTTCATACTTTGTTAAATCATCGCCAAATGCATGCTTTAATGCATCAATTGCAACCTCTAATTGTTCATTATTTGGTGTTTTGGTAGTAATTTTTTGTAAAAGAATCCCTGGAAAAGCTAAGATTCTAAAAAACAAATGTTTTTGGAATTTTGCTGTAATTTTTAAAACTTCATAAGAAAATCCAGCCACAATCGGTAAGCATGGTATATGAATTAATAAACGATTTATAATGGTCAAATTAAAGCCCATCTTAATTGCAAAAAAATCAATAATTGAATAAGAGAAAATAGAAACTAACATTACGATAAAAAGGAAACTTGTTCCACATCTAGGATGTTCTTTAGGAAAGTTTTTTGCATGAGAAGTTAATAAAGGTTCCCCTGATTCAAAATTATATACAGTTTGATGCTCAGCCCCATGAAATTGAAATAATCTTTTGATATCTTTCATAAATGAAATGGATATTAAATAAATTAAAAATATACTAATTCTAACTAAACCTGAAATAAGATTAAATGTAACTGTATTTTTAGTTAGAAAAAAATAGCTTTGTAAAAAATCTGCTGCAAAAATAGGAATGCCTACAAAGAGTCCAATTGAAAATATAATAGAAAAAAAAGATAAGAATGTATCTAATATTTGATTGGTTTTATGATGAGGGTCGCTAACTTCTGCAGACCACTGTAGTGTTTGATAACCAATTTTCATAGATTCATATAAATGAACCATCCCACGTAATATTGGTAAACTATAAATTTTACTTTCTAGAACCTTAGATTTAAATTTATGATAATCAAAAATAATGTTACCATCAGATTTGCGTACAGCAGTAGCATATGCTCCAGGCACACGCATCATGACTCCTTCAATAACAGCTTGCCCTCCAACCAAGATAGTTGATCTCATAACTGCTAATAAAACGCTTCTATAAACTAAATATAGCATACCATATTTTAATGATGATTAAGTTGTTAAAAAAGACAGTTTAAAGTTTAACTATCAGAAGTGTTTTTTTTGATATTATATTTTTGGTTGAATTTTTCAATTCTTCCAGCAGTGTCAACCAAGTTTTGTTTGCCTGTAAAAAATGGATGTGATTTATTAGAAATATCTAATTTGTAAAGAGGATATTCCTTGCCATCTTCCCATTTTATAGTATCAGATGTTTCAATAGTAGATTTTGTGATAAAGGAATAATCACAAGAGTTATCTTGAAACACTACAAATCTATAATCTTTAGGATGTAAATCTTTTTTCATAATTTTATACTATATCTTGTAAAGATAAGCCTTTCTTTTTTAAATAAGGTAATAGCCCATATTTATCAATTGTTTTTATTGCCTTAACAGATAATTTCAACCGAACACTTTTACCTAATTCAGGTACAAAAACTTTTTTTGACTGCAAATTTGGAAGCTGGCGTCTTTTAGTTTTATTATTAGCTTTAGATACATTATTTGCTACCCGAGGCCTTTTTCCTGTTATCTTGCATACTTTTGACATATTAATACCTATACCTAATTATAAAGGACCTTATTTTAACAATTATTTTGATTAAATAAAAAGTTTTATTTTATTAATTTAAATAATGAATTTAGTCTATCTAGCATAGCTAAAATTGTATTTTCAGATGTTGCATACGAAAATCTAATATTATTAGGAGAACCAAAAGAGTCCCCTGCTACTGTTACAATAAATTTTTCGTTTAATAAAATCATACTTAAATCTAAAGAATTTTTAATTTTTTTTCCTTTAAATTTTCGATTTAAAAAAAAACTAATATCAGGAAACACATAAAATGCTCCTTCTGGTTTATCGCAATAAATATGATCAATAGATGTGAGCCCATCTAATATTAAATTTCTTCTTGTACGAAAAATATCTACCATTTCTGAAATAGCATCTTGTTTCCCTATTAAAGCCTCTACAGCTGCATACTGCGCAATTGAATTAGGGCAAGACGTACTTTGTCCTTGAAGCTTACCCATGGCTTTTATAACATCTAAATTTCCAGCCGTATATCCTATCCTCCAACCTGTCATAGCATAAGTTTTAGAACAACTTTGAAAAGTTAAAATTTTGTCTTTATTAGAAGTAAAAGTTGCAATACTATTAAACGGCACATCATAAACTAACTGCTCATAACATTCATCTGAAAAAATCCATAAATCATGCTTTTCAGCAATTTCAATTGTCTTTTTTATTGCTGCGTCTCTCCATACTCCACCAGTAGGATTTGAAGGAGAGTTAATGATGATGCCTTTAGTTTTAGTAGAAATTTTGGACTCTAAATCATCAAAATTGGGTTCATATTGTTTTTCTGCAATAGTATCAACAAATACAGGTGTAGCTCCTGTTACTGATACAAAATCAGGGAAAGAAACCCAATAGGGAGAAAAAATAATCACTTGATCTCCATGCTCAAATAATACCTGACAAGCATTATAAAGAGCATGTTTCCCCCCACAAGATACCACAATATTGTTAGGGCTATAATGTAAATTATTATCTCGCTTTAATTTTTTACATATTGCTTGCTTTAACTCTTTCGTTCCAGAACCTGGTGTATATTTAGTAAACCCCTTATCCATCGCAAATTTTGCGGCATTAATAATATTTTGAGGGGTATTAAAATCAGGTTCTCCAACACTAAAATTTAAAACATCTACTCCTTTAGCGCGTAATTCAGCTGCTTTAGCTGTCATTTCTAGGGTAGCGGATGGCTGAATTCGATTTAAGCGCTTAGAAAACACCTTAGCTGCTCATGGTATCTAAAAATTCTCTATTAGTTTTAGTTCTAGAGAGTCTTTCAAGCAAAAATTCCATAGATTCTCTACTTTTCATTTCAGCTAATAATTTTCTTAATACCCAGATTCTGGATAAGTCTCTAGGCTTCAGTAATTTCTCTTCTCGTCTAGTACCTGATCTATTAATATTAATAGATGGATATATTCTTTTATCACTTAATTCTCTATCTAATACTAATTCCATATTTCCTGTACCTTTAAATTCTTCAAAAATTACTTCATCCATTCTACTTCCAGTATCAATAAGTGCTGTTGAAATAATAGTTAAGGAGCCTCCATCCTCCACATTACGAGCTGCTCCAAAAAAACGTTTTGGTTTGTGTAAAGCATTAGAGTCAACTCCACCTGATAAAATTTTTCCACTATGAGGCATAACAGTATTGTATGCTCTTGCCAATCTAGTAATAGAATCTAATAAAATTACTACATCTTCACCAGCCTCAACGCAACGTTTAGCTTTTTCTATTACCATTTCAGCTACTTGCACATGACGCTCTTGGGGTTCATCAAAAGTTGATGCAACAACTTCAGCTTTTACGCTTCGAGCCATATCTGTTACCTCTTCAGGCCTTTCATCAATTAATAAAATAATCAAATTAATTTCAGGATTATTTTTAGAAATTGAATTAGCAATTTTTTGTAATAAAATAGTTTTCCCTGTCTTGGGTTGTGCAACAATTAGCCCTCTCTGCCCTTTTCCAATTGGGGATAACATATCAATAATTCTTGTTGAATTAGATTTGATATCGGTTTCTAGTTTGATTATTTCTTCAGGATATAAGGGGGTTAAATTATCAAACACAACTAATCCTCGAGCATTGTCTGGTTGAATGCCATTGATAGATTCTACACGTAATAAGGCAAAAAACTTTTCTTTATCTTTTGGAGGGCGAATTTGTCCAGAAATAAGGTGCCCTGTTTTTAATCTAAATCGCTTAATTTGAGAGTGAGATACATATATATCATCTGGCCCTGGCAGATAACTGTAATTAGAAAAACGCAAAAAACCATAGCCATCAGGTAATACTTCTAATACCCCTGTAGCATATACAGTTTCGTCTTTTTCAACTTGAAAATCTAAAATTAATTTGATTAATTCTTGTTTTTTTAAGCCTATATATTCTGAAATTCCTAATTCAGTAGCTTTTTTTTGTAATTGTTTAACTGTTAAATTTTGTAATTCTTTTATATTCATATTTCTTTATGGATTTTATTAATAGATTTGTTAAAAAAATAAAGCGATCACCGCCCTACGCCTAAATTTATCTTCTTTTTTATATATTTTCAAAGGAAATTTTAAATTGTTTACTAATTGCTGGACCTAAATAATGTGAGCCAGCAATAATTATATTAGTATTTGAGGTGTCTTCTAAAGATAATTGAATGCTTTGTTCAGGTTGATTAATAATCTGTGTTTTAGTTTTTGTAAACAATAAAGCTAGTGAATCTGCTGGCATATAATTTCGCACATTAGTTTGTGTAAGTATAATTTTATCAAAAGTCTCCTCTATAAATTGAATTGCTTTTGTTATATTTTTATTTTTTTGAAGCGCTAATATCAAAGTTTTGGAACCTTTTAACTTACTTGTAAAATTACATAATGATATAAAACTAGCTTCATTATGGGCTACATCAAAATATACCGTAGGGTTATCATAAATTTTTTCTATTCGACCTGGCCAATAAGTAGAAGATAATCCAATTTCTATATCTTTATTAGATATGTTAAAATTCTGAAAATTTTGTGCTGCATGAATTGCTAGAGATGCATTTTCCATTTGATGCTGACCATTAAGTTTACAATAAGGGTTGTTTTCAATATTATCCATATATTGAATTGTGCTTTCTACTAATTTAGCTCTATTATTAAAAATCGTTTTGATTTCAGAAGGATGATTTATTGATATACATACCATATTAGCTTGAAGAGCGCATGCTTTTTCATGGGCTATTTCAATAATTGAATCACCTAAAATATGTTGATGATCTTTTGAAATACTGGTACACACCAACATCTCAGATGCACATGCAGTTACACTATCTAATCTACCACCTAATCCAGTTTCTAAAATTGCAATATCTACTTTTTCCTTTTTAAAATACCATACTGCTAATGCCGTCATCACCTCAAAAAAAGATGCATTTAAGTAATTAATATTTTTTTTATAAGAATTGATAAAAGAAACAATATCTTGATCTTTAATAGATTGACCATTAATTCTAATCCTTTCATTAATTTTATTAAGATGCGGAGATGTATATAAACCTACCTTGTAACCTGATACTTTGAATATGTTGGCAATCATGGCAGAGGTGGAACCTTTGCCGTTAGTGCCTATTACTTGTATAGATTTAAAATTCTTTTGGGGGTTAGCACAAGCATCAAATAATTGATTTGTGCGCTCTAAGCCTAATTTAATACCTTTTGTTTCCAGTGAAAATAAATATGACAAATGTTGTTTAATCATAATGAAATGATTTCAATTTTAGGAATAGTATAACCTAAAAATTTACTAGCTAACTCATTAAACTGATGAGAAGTATCAGTAACATAAAATTGATCAGATTGATTAGAATTACTATTATTTAATTTAATTTGAGATTCTAGATATAATGAGACTGCCTCTCCGCAATCAATAAAATTTAATTTATTATGTCCTAATTTTTTAAATACAGATTTTAAAGTATTAATTAGTATTGGGTAATGTGTACATCCTAATATTACCGTATCAATATTAGTATTATTAAAATGAATTAAATACTTAGTCGCAATTTGATACGCAATATCAGTATCTTCCCATCCTTCTTCAACTATAGGCACAAAAAGTGGGCATGCAATAGCATGTAATTTAAACTTCTGATCTATTAAGGATAATAATTGCTTGTCATATGATTTAGAATTAATGGTCGTTTGTGTACCTATTAAGCCTATAGATCGTGTTTTAGAAAATTGAACAGATAAAGCAACACTTGGATTAATTACCCCTATAATATCTACATCAATATATTCTTTTTTTAATGTTTTTAAAGCAACAGATGATGCTGAATTACAAGCAACTACAATTAAATCAACTTTGTGTTTTAGAAAAAATTCTATTATCTTTTTACTATAATTAATAATCGCTTTGCTACTTTTTTCTCCATAAGGTAAATGAGCTAAATCACCTAAATATATGAATGAACAAGATGGAAATTTATCTTTAAGTGATTTAAAAACAGTTAAGCCCCCTAAGCCGCTATCAAAAATGCCAATTTTAAGGCTATTAAGCATTATTTGATATTATTTTGACTATTGTAGTATTCAATATAATCTTGTAATCCATCAAAAAGACCACGAGCCATTTTGGCTCTATAACTTGAGCGATTAAGTAGTTGGGCTTCTGATTTATTTGTTAAAAATCCTACTTCAATTAATACTTTAGGCATAGCCGCGCCAACTAAAACATAGAAACCAGCTTGTTTAACCCCTCTCATCCTAGTTCTTGGTAACTCTTTTTTAACGGCCGTATTTATAAAAACTGCTAACTTTTCACTTTCTTTCGAGTAAGCTATTTCTGATATGGATGCAAACATTTGATTTTGTTCATACTCTTCAGGATTCTCTTCAAAAAGAATTGAGGCATTTTCTCTAACTGCTACATCAATAGCATCATCTACGCTATTAGGTTGTAACAAAAACACTTCAAAACCTCGTGCACTTTTAGCGGTGCTTGCATTTGCATGAATACTAAGGAAAATGTGCCCTCCACTTTTATTGGCAATATGAGTTCTGTTTTTTAATCCTAAAAATGTATCATCTTCACGTGTATATACAACATTTATATTAGGCATATGTTTTTTGATTAAAGCGCCTAATTCTTTTGATATATCTAGTACAATATGCTTTTCTTTAATATTATAATAACCAATTGCGCCTGGATCCTTTCCACCATGCCCCGGATCAATAATAACAGTTTTTATCCCCCACTCAGCTAAAGCGTTAATTTCTTGTAATGCTTGATCATTATTATCTGCTAAAGAATTAATCTCTTCTAGAGCTGGTAATTCATCTTCTTTTTGAAGGATAATTTTTTTTGTATCATTATTAATAATAAAGCTATGAGGTTCAAATATCGCTAATAAATGCATAAAAGAATTTAATGGCACATAGAATATGCCATCAATTAATCTAACCCGTGTAATCATTTGATGAATTACATCATTTATTTTTACAAAGGATGAATTAAGAGAAAATATAAACTTTTCATCTTGAATTAATAATTCAATTTTTGCTTTTTCTGGATATTGATTGCATGAATAATTCGAAGATGCACAAAATTCTTTTGCAGAAAAATAACTGATATCATTAAAAATAAATAATTCAAGCTCTACTTTATTTTGTGTATAAGATAAACTAAAAACACATAAAAATAAGATAAGATAATATTGTGTGAATAGACGCATTAGTTAATCTAAATTAATAATAATCTCATCTGGATAAATATAAAAATATTCTTCCCTTGCTATTTTTTCAATATAGCGTTTATCATTTGTTAATAATTGATTTTCTCTTTGAAGATTTTCTAATTGCATAGATAGTACATCATGTTTATTTATTAAAGTTTTATAATACATATATTCTTTATAATAATCAACCAAACCATCTTGCTTTATGCAAAAATAGAGCACAAGACAAATTGATAAAGACATTAACAGTTTTAAAAAAAAATTATTCATATTTTTTTAATCCAAAAATACATTTATTATATAAAGATTCTTCAATTCTTAATAGCTGATTATATTTGGCAACACGCTCACTTCGACAAAGAGAGCCTGTTTTAATTTGACCAGCCCCTACTCCAACTGCTAAATCAGAAATAGTGGTATCTTCTGTTTCTCCAGATCTATGAGAAACCACTACTCCTAAATTATGATTTTGAGCTAATTGAATTGTATTTAATGTTTCAGATACACTCCCAATTTGATTCAATTTAATTAAAATTGCATTAATAGCTTTTTGAGAAATTGCTTTTTCTAATCTATTAATATTTGTAACGGTTAAATCATCTCCTACTAATTGTACTTTGCTCCCCAATTCACCACAAAGTTGAGCCCATCCATCCCAATCATTTTCATCTAATCCATCTTCTATTGAGACAATGGGATACTGTTGACATAATTCTTTGTACCAATTTATCAAATCATGATTTGACAATTTTTGGTTACTAGATTCTAAATAATACAGGTTATTTTTTTTATTAAAAAACTCACTAGAGGCAACATCTAAAGTTAAAAAAACATCTGATCCAGGTTTGTAATTTGATTTTTCTATAGCCTCTAATATTAAATCAAGAGCCTCTTGATTTGAGCGTAAATTAGGAGCAAACCCTCCTTCATCACCCACAGCTGTGCTATAGCCTTTTTTCTTTAAAACAGACTTAAGAGTATGAAAAATTTCACATCCACATTGTAAAGCGTCAGAAAAAGAAGAACATCCAGATGGATAAATCATAAATTCTTGAATATCTACATTATTATCTGCATGACTTCCGCCATTTAAAATATTCATCATAGGTACTGGCATTATATAAGAATCTGTTGAAAAAATAGAATGAATATATTGATAAATATCCATATTACACGATTGAGCAAATGCTTTTAATAGAGAAAGTGAAACACCTAAAATAGCATTAGCCCCTAATTTTTCTTTATTCGAGGTACCGTCTAAATCTAGCATAATTTTATCAATATGATAAATATCATTATTATTGTTTCCACATAAAGCTGGAGCAATTATATTATTTACATTATCGATTGCATTAAAAACAGACTTTCCAAAAAAAGGCGCATCACAATCACGTAATTCCAATGCTTCATGCTCACCTGTAGATGCTCCGCTAGGTACTGCTGCTCTACCAATCGATCCGTCATTAAGTATAGAGTCTACTTCAAGTGTAGGGGTCCCCCTTGAATCAATAATCTGTCGTGCATGAATTTTTTGTATTTGGGTCATAGAATAAAAGCCATATCTAATAACATATTAAAATTTACAAAATAATTAATTAAAAAAGAGGTAAATTTGATTAATATTTATATGTTATAAATACTATGGAATTAATTAAATATAAAAATAATATACATAAAGATGATTGGGACCAATATGTATGTACCTCAAACAATGGAACAATTTTTCATTTAAGAAAATTTTTATCCTATCATCAAAATAGAACATTCCAAGATTCATCATTAATTTTTTATGAAAATAATCAGATAATAGCTTTATTTACAGGAGCTATTATTAAAGATTGTTTGCACTCTCATCCAGGCGCAAGCTTTGGTGGATTTATATATAATAATATTGCATATAAATCATGTCAACAAATAGTGAACCTATTATTAGAATATGCTAAATCAAATAACTTAAATAAAATTACTATAGTTCCTCCACCATTTATTTATTATCAAAAATATAATGAAGCAATGGAGTATTGTTTAGGCATAAATAAATTTAAAAATAAAGAATATTATATATCAAGTTTTGTAGAATTAAACATCGAACCAATAGAGTTAATCCATAATAGAAAAAAAAGATATATTAAAAAATTAAAAGATGAAGTAGAAATTAAAGAATCAAATGATTTGGAAGCTTTTTATCCGATTTTATTAGATAATAAATCACGTCATGATGTGAAACCCACGCATTCACTAAATGAATTAAAAATTCTAATGAATAGCTTCCCAAATCAAATCAAACTACTGTTAAGTTATAAAAATAAAATAGTAATTGGGGGAGCTTTAATTTTTATTACTAATCATAAGAGTTGTATTTTATTTTATAATATGATTGATTATAAATATCAAGATTTACAAGTTGCCTCATTACAAATATATGAATCACTAAATTGGGCAAAAAAAAATAAATTACAATTTTTTGATATAGGTGTATCACAGATATATGAAGATGAAAAAATTGTGCCACATGA
>TARA_B110000014_G_scaffold60566_1_pt1 | contig 16871 bp, 15 predicted proteins | sample TARA_B110000014 | Tara Oceans TARA_B110000014 (sample SAMEA4396468) | marine metagenome | biome: Westerlies Biome; feature: [MES] marine water layer (ENVO:01000295) within the mesopelagic zone...; material: water (ENVO:00002006), including particulate matter (ENVO:01000060) such... | reverse complement strand
GAAATTAACGCCACAATAACGAGAAGGAGGCCAGCTACATCGGTCGCTCGGCCACGCAACCCGGCTTCACTCATTCGACGAAGCATCGACGGTTTAGTCGAATTTTTTGATTTGGAAGGGTCAACCGTGCGGCGCGATCTACCGGAAGATCTGGTCTTCTTGGATGTGTCGATAGGGCGCTTGGATACCACACTGGCGAGAATACCGAAGCATCCACCGGATGCTGGTTCAGTCGACGGTAATCACGGACGCCGAAATTGGTGGCCGTCGCCGAGTCCTGTTTCCAACAAACCGGCCGGTGATGCGTCGAACTACTCGGTCAAGGTCTTCAAGTCGCTTACCTTCGCTGATTGAAGTCCGAACGGCTTGAGCCACTTCGATTTCTAGTTCTGCTAGAACCACCACGCTCTTGTCAGTATCTATCCATCCTTGGGTGGATATTTCTGGATGACCAACCAGGCCTGTTTTATTGCTGACAACCACAGTGACGTGAACGAAACCACCTTCGCTCAGTCTTCGGCGGGCCTCGAGCATGTCCGGACCAAGGTCGTCGAGTAATCCGTCGACAAATCGGTACGGAGCCGGAACATGACCCGTCACGCGAAGGCCCTTCTCATCGAGGGTTAGTTGCGTACCGTCAAGCACGACAACGCTCCGGTCAGGTTGGTGTCCCGCTTCTACTGCGACGTCTGCGTTGCGCTGCAACATTCGGTACTCACCTTCGATGGGCACGTACCACTCAGGCCGCACAATGTCGTACAGGTGTCGCAGCTCGTCTCGTTGGGCGTGTCCGCTTGTATGAACATGTTCCTGGCCATCGTGGACTACCTCACACCCCAAACGAGTGAGTTGGTCAATCACTCGATACACCGAAATTTCATTTCCAGGTATCGGGTGACTCGAGAGCATGACTACATCTCCCGCGCCCAGGGAAAGGTCCGGGTGTTCGCTCCTGGCGATTAGAGACAAAGCAGCATTTGGTTCACCTTGGGATCCAGTGCAAATTACGCAGACGTCTCCGGGTTCGTACATATGGAGATGTTCGATCGAATCAACACAGCGATGAGGTAGGTCGAGTACTCCTAGTTCTTGAGCTATGCGTATGTTGTTCACCATTGATCTGCCAAGGGGGAAGATCGTTCGTCCTTCTTTGATTGCCACATCACATATTTGTTGGACTCGATGTAGGTGGCTAGCAAAACAACTCACAACAAGGCGCCCACCGGTCCATTCAGGGAACCGACGTTCGAAGGTTTCGCGCATTGTCGATTCCGAGGCACTCCAACCGGGTTTATCCGCGTTGGTTGAATCCGCCATCAGGACACGAACGCCTGGGTCTTCTTGCAGTTCCTCCAAACGCTTGAGGTCGGTAATTCGCCCATCAATGGGGTGTGAGTCAAGTTTGAAATCCCCGGTGTGCACCATGACCCCATGATCGGTGTGCAGAACTACGCACAGACTTTGAGGAATTGAGTGGGTTATGGGAAGTACTTCAACATCGAATGGCCCTATTCGACGTCGTTCTCCATCGTTCAATATCTGAAACGACGTTCGATCTTCTAAACGGGCCTCAGTTACTTTTCGGCGAGCAAGGCCCATCGTTAATGCTGAGCCGTAGAGAGGCACCTCAAATTCTCGTAGAAGGTGGACCACTCCACCCACATGATCTTCGTGTCCGTGGGTAATAAGCAATCCAACAATGTCGGCTCCTCGCTCGGCCAGCCATTGAGTGTCTGGGAGAATGACATCGACGCCAGGCATGGTGGCGTCGGGGAACATCACCCCAAAGTCAATTAAAAGCAGCTTGCCGTCGATCTCTATGCATGTGCAGTTTCGGCCGACCTCTCCGAGACCACCTAGGAAAGTGATGTTTACGTTGGGCGTTTCCAAATTAAGCCTTCAACCGGGCATACACCTCTCGGGCCGTGTCTTCCAGCCCTTGTGGCGTCGGTCCCATGGGCAATCGCGGCTCTCCGACGTTTAGCCCTAGGGTTCGCAGCATCGCTTTCGTTGGGACTGGGTTCGGCGCAGCATCTCCAGTCTCGTAATCGAAACTGTCGAGGAGAAGTGAGTTAATACGCCTCGCTTCCGACGCGTTACCAGAATCCCAAGCATCCATCATTGCGACGTGTTCGGGGGCCGTCCAATGGGCCGCCACACTAATAACTCCTACAGCGCCTACCGCTAGAAGGGGAAGGGTTAGCGCGTCATCTCCGCTGTATACCTCGAAGCCTTCGGGAGCGTCTCGTACCACCTTCGCTGTTTCTCCAGGGTTTCCAGCGGCGTCCTTCACTGCAACGATATTTGGCACCTGATGGGCAAGTTGGAGCATCGTTGATGTTTCTATCTTCCTACCAGTTCGAATTGGGATGTCATAGAGAACCACAGGCAGGCTGGTTGCGGAAGCGACGGCTTCAAAGTGAGCGTATATTCCGGCTTGAGATGGGCGGTTGTAATACGGCGTGACAGCGAGTATTCCGTCGCAACCTAGTTCTTCAGCTTTTCGGGTTTGGTGAATTGAATGTGCCGTGTCGTTTGTCGTAGTCCCCGCGATTACGGGCACAGTGACCGCCTCGGCGATTGCGCGCCACAATTCCCAATCTTCTTCATCGGTTACAGCGGGACCCTCACCAGTTGTTCCCGTGATCACGAGTCCTTCGCTTCCCTGTTCCACGAGCCACTTGGCAAGGGTTACCGCAGCGTCGACGTCTAAAGCATCGTCTTGTGAGAACGGGGTTACCATCGCCGGAATGACTCGGCCGAATCGCGCAGTCATGCGGCTAAGAATAGCCCTTCAAATACTTCCTTCACTCGCTCTGTTAATACCCAGCGTGGCGAGCAGATCCTCGTGCAGTTCAAACCACACCGTGTGATAGCTCGGCATGATGGGTTTAGTTAGCCAATCCAGGTCGCCTGAGAGAACTTTTTCAAGCGCAGATGCAAATCGGGACGGGTAGTTATCGAACCTAGAGAGAACACCGATTAACGGTTGAAGAATCTCCGCAATTTGTTGGTCCAACACCTCAAGTCGGTCAAGGACTTTGGTGTCGTATTCACTGTCGCCATGGTCATTTAGCTTTTGCTCTCCGGAACCGTCGTTAATCACTTGCCAATCGGTACACAGTTGCAGCATCTCGGGGTTGAGTTGAAGAAACTTTTCATAAAGAGCTTCCACGATCCCGCGCGCAGCAACGACTTCTAACTCCTGAGCTAACGCCGCTTGGCCTTCCTCGCGCCCCGTTGGGGTAAGAACATATTTCTCAACAGCTTCGACCTGACGCATCACGCATTTTTCGCTTTTCACCATTCCGCTCAAGATCACGGCGGTGGTCTCCACGCTCAATCCATGCACTGATGCAATGGTCGGAACTTCGCCGAATCCTTTGAGTCGGAGTGCAAGCGCTACCAACGTTTCTGGGTCCGAGCGATGAGCCATTGGTGATATCAGGACTCGGTTGTCGCGTCTGCTTCAGCCTCTAATTCTCGAGTTATGGCGAAAGCGTCAACTTCTTCAGCTGTGTCAACCCAGTCTTCGTACTGGATAACGCCAATCTCTCCAAACTTTTGACGAAGCCATCCATCACCAGCATCGAGGAGTCCCAATTTCTTGCAATTAGGAACAATTTTGGTGAAAAGCAACTGCTGAAACTCTTGGCGAAGAGGATCGGCGTAGGCCAACGGAATCACCTTCTTCACGTCGGCTCCCATGCGTTCCCATACTTCTTGTTGGAGGAACCGGTCGCGCATGCGTACAGCCGCCTCGAACGCAAACTCTTGACGATCTCGCAGCTCTGCCTGGGTCATGTCGCTGTAGACCTCTTTCAACGACAGCACCCCAAAGGCGACGTGGCGGGCTTCATCACTCATGACGTAACGCAATAGTTGTTTGAGGAGGGGTTCCTGACTCTGTTGATAGATCAGTCCAAAAGCAGCTAGCGCTAGGCCTTCAACCATGATTTGCATACCGAGGTAGGTCATGTCCCACCGGGAATCTTGGACGATGTCGTCTAAGAGCATCCGCAGATGAACGTTGATGGGGTAGGTATCCGACAGTTTCGTGTCTAGGTACTTGGCGAAGACTTCGACGTGGCGGGCTTCGTCTACCACCTGTGTAGCTGCATAATATTTTGCGTCCATCCAAGGCACGGTTTCGACGATTTTGGCCGTACAAACCAGTGCGCCTTGCTCGCCGTGCATGAATTGACTCAAAGCCCAGTTCTGGGATTCCATGTTGAACTTGACCCACTCGTTACGACCCCACGATTCGACGCCGGTACCAGAAAGGTCCATAACGTCTCCTGCGCTGCCATTTGTTTCATACTCTTCGACGGCGAGAGCCTCTTGGTCAACTTCTGTTTCCCAAGGTAGGTCTGTTTCACCATTCCACTGCCCGACCTTAGCTTTTTCGTACAGCTTGGCTAATTGTGGTCGGGCGCCTTTCTCGTAGTCCCAGGAATAGATGCATTCAGCGTTGTCTTCGACCGAATGGATTACTTCGTTTGGGTCTGTATTAGTCATCGCGAGGATGGCTTCGAAGTCGTTCGGATCCGTCCTACCGATTATCTCTTCTACCGTCGACATCAGACACTCCTATTTCCCCGGCTGCCAGAAAGTAACCCGAAGGTAACTTACAAATCAATAATTAATAGAACGAAACCTTCGAATTAGCCGGTCAAACATCTTCTCCGACAAAATGAAATTAAGCACGGCTGCGAACCGAGCATCAACGCCCACCAGTCGGCGAAGCGGCGGATTGCGCCGAGCAACGCACTTCTCTATAACCACAGCTACTCGATCCGGACTCAATCCTGAATTGCTAGACCTAGTCAAATTCTCAACTGCTTTCTCAACAAAATTGCCGTATTCCCGGCGTCCTACTGCAGGAAGGTCACGGTCGATTTGTATGGACGCTTCTCTGGCTTTGGTCCACAACGGAGTTCGGACAGCGCCTGGTTCAATCATTGTGATGCGCGGCCCTGTCGGACCCAATTCTCTCCGCAAAGAAGAAGAAAGTCCCACCAACGCGTGTTTGCTGGCGGCATACGGGCTGAGCAGTGGCACGCCAACTCGCGAGTTGATCGAACCAACGACGATAATTCGAGGGTCATTCGCTAGTCGAAGCATTGGCAGCGCACAGCGAATAGAGGAAGCGACACCGACGACATTGACATCGAATTGCCGCCGCCAGTCCGCCGGAGTGACATATTCCAGCGGTCCTCCAACTACTACGCCGGCGTTTACCACCAACAAGTCCAAACCAAGGCACCCGCGACGGTCAGCAACTTCCCCGAACGCCGTTTCGATTTGGTCGTCATCGGTAACGTCAATCCGCAATGAGGACGCCCCAGCAACTTGTTCTATGTGAAAAGAATCGCTCTGGGAACGAACACCTCCCCACACGTGCCAGCCAGCGGCTGCCAACCGTTGCACTGTGGCGTAACCGATACCGGTACTGGCACCTGTAACGACCGCTGATCGATTAGTCACCGGCGTACTCTCACAGCGTTATTCGACGACCAAATCAACGAAGGAGTCTCGAAGGGTGCGTTTCGAGAATTTTCCGGTGGAGGTTTTGGGCACTTCGTCAATAATTTGAGTAGCGCTAGGCAACCACCATTTAGCCATACGGGGAGTCAGGTAGTCGATTAGCTCTTCATGGCTCAGTGATTCCCCTTCTTTCAGAACGACGCAAGCCATCGGCCGTTCCATCCATTTTTGTGACGTAACGGCGATAACGGCAGCCTCTGCCACCTTGGGATGGCTCATGATTTCATTCTCTACTTCAGCTGAGCTAATCCACTCGCCTCCCGATTTAATCAAGTCTTTTGTGCGATCAACAAGACGGATGTAGCCCCGCTTGTCGCAGGTCGCTACGTCGCCAGTTCGCAACCATCCGTCTTCGGTAAAGGAATCTGTGGAGTCGGGATGCTTGTAGTAACTCCCCGTTACGTACGGGCCGCGAACCTGTAACTCACCGCTTGACTCTCCGTCCCATGGGAGTTGTTTCGTTGAGTCAGGTTCACAGATTCGGAACTCGACAGTTGGGGCGATCGTTCCGACCGAAGCGCGCAAATCAGCTTTGCTGTCCGCGTCAAGGTCCAACTCCGCGGATTTTATGTGCGCTATCGCAGCCAGCGGGCTCGTTTCCGTCATACCCCAAGCTTGCAGAATAGGTAGCCCGATTTTCTCGCGATATGCCTCCGACAACGCTTTCGGTACCGCAGAGCCACCACAGGGAATCGCCCGCAAACTAGAGACGTCGCGACCATCAAGTTCGTCGAGCACCCCCATCCAGATGGTCGGCACGCCGGCGGCGATGGTTACCCGTTCGGTTTCAATTAGTTCTGCTATGGGCCTGGGCTGCATCTTGGGACCGGGGTTTATAAGGGTCGCACCCGCAGCGACGGCGGCGTGTTGCAATCCCCACGAGTTGACGTGGAACATAGGCACCACAGGCAAGATGACGTCCGATTCGCTTATACCCAAGCAGTCGTTCGTCATCGTTGTAAGTGTGTGTATGTAGGTGGACCGATGACTGTAAACAACGCCCTTAGGGTTTCCGGTCGTCCCGCTCGTGTAGCACATTGAGGCAGCCTGTCGCTCATCTCTAACTGCGAATTCGACTGGTGAAGCGGCTTCAATTAGATCCTCGTAACGAAGCACTCTTGAATCTTCCGGAATTTCTCCCTCTCCGTCATCCATGATCACTAAGTGTCGGACAGTCTCAAGTTGGTCAACTAAGGGCCATAGAAGCGCCATGAGCGAGCGGTCCACGAAGATGACTTCGTCTTCAGCGTGGTTTGCGACGTAAACGATTTGATCCGCGAACAATCGAATATTGAGTGTGTGTAGCACCCGATTGGTGCAAGGCACGGCGAAATAGAGCTCCAGGTGGCGGGTTGTGTTCCAAGCGAAAGTACCTACACGTCCGTGCTCACTAACACCCAACTCGGCCATTGCTCCGCCCAGTCGCCGCGTACGCTCAGCCCATTCTCCATAGGTGCTTCGTTCGATACCTGTTGCAGTGGCAGTGACCAGTTCCTTGTGCGGAAACAGGTTTTCCGCTCGCCGGAAGAAGAAATCAAGAGTGAGAGGGGTGTCCATCATTGTCGATTGCATGCCAGAGATCGTAGGAGAAGAGCTTGCTGACGGCCACATCCACGTATGGTGAAAGTGACAAATGACAGAATTCAACGCATCCAATTCAAAACTTGACCCTAAAGACCGTCGAAGGCTCAAACAACTTGCAGCGGTTCCCCTTGCGCTCGCATTGGCGGCCTATGCCGGACAGATACTTACGAGCGCCCTTCTTTCTTCGCTACCACTGTTGTTGATCGCCTTCAATGCCACCGATCCCATGCTCCTGCTGGCCGCCCATCAGACTGAAGCCGTGCCTTTTTTAATTGTCGGCACCGCTCGGCTCTTCGCTCCGGACTTGTTTCTTCACCAGCTTGGTTTGGAATTCGGTCCAGTCACCAAGGACTATCTGAAATCCGAATTTGGCCCGCGCAGCGGTTTCATTCGAACCATCGCGGCCTTGGAACGTTGGTTTCCTCGGGTGGGATGGTTATTGCTCTTTGCCATTCCGGGTTATCCAATGTGTCTTTTAGCTGGCATCGCAAAGATGCGAAGAGTGCCCTTTATCGTGGTCAACCTTGCTGGAACGGTCTCTCGCCTTCTACTGATATTTTGGGTGAGTTCAGTCTTCGAAGGTCCGCTCGGAGCGTCGGTGCGATTTATTAGTCGTTTCTCTTTGCCCTTTACATTTGCCATGGTCGCGTTAGTGATGCTGCAGAGCAGTCGCGGCAGAAATAAAAACTCTGAGGGTTAGACCGAATCACACACGATCGATGTCTTGCCACGTGGGCATGCCTGGTTGCGCTCCGGCCGAACTCACCGCTGCTGCGCCTGCCCTAACCGCTATCGCGGCCGCAGCAATCGGGTCACCGGTTTCGACGAACGCCACGGCAAAAGCTCCGACAAATGCGTCACCCGCTCCGGTCGGGTCTATTACTTCAACCTCTGGGGCGTCTATTCGGGTTACTTCTTGGTTAACCCGAACTTCGCATCCGTCAGCGCCAAGTGTGGTTACGAGGATCGGGGGGCGACTGTCACCGAGCTGTTTTGCTTCGTATCGGTTGACAACAACTACGTCAGCCAATGGAAGAACTTGCGACGCAACTTCATTGAACGGCGCTGGATTGAATACAACGAGGGTTGAAGATGCCGCAGCAATAACCGCTGCGGTTCGGGCAGCTTCTGCGGCCACTTCACCTTGCAGGAGCAATGCATCGGCCGATGCGATTTCAGTAGCCGCAGCCTCTACTCTCTCTCGGTCAAGCTCACCGTTTGCCCCAGCAACCACGACAATTGAAACATCTTCAGGGTCGACTGTGATGAGCGCCAGCCCAGTTGAGGTGTCTACTTTCGATACGTGATCTCGATTGACTCCAGCAGCGTCCAGTTCAGTAAGCAAAAAATTTCCTCGCGCGTCTGTGCCAACACACCCGACCATGGTGACTTCCGCCTTTAAGCGCGCCGCCGCGACTGCCTGATTAGCTCCCTTTCCCCCAGCGTTTTCTTCGACGCGAGTCCCATGAATCGTCTCATCAAGCTGTGGACGGCGAGGAACCCAAGCGCTTATGTCATAGTTCAGACTGCCGACGACCACCATGCGAACGGTCAATGTTTAAATCCCAAGGTAGGTATCGAGACCAATTGTCACGCCAGGATGTTCTGAAATAACTCTGCAAGCAAGGGTTATTCCGTTCATGAACGACCCCCTGTCCAGGCTGTCATGGCGAAGAGTCAAGGTTTCACCGTCAGTTCCGAACAGGACCTCTTGATGAGCGACCAGGCCGCGTAGCCGAACGGAGTGCACTGAAATACCCGCCGGGCCGGTACCTCCTCGCGAACCTGGGATGGTCTCGTGCTCCGTCGGGTCGGTCCCCCAATCACTGGACGCTTGCGCCATTCGCTCCAACGTTCTCATCGCCGTACCTGAGGGCGCGTCAACCTTGTTGTCATGGTGCAGTTCTATAACCTCCGCCGTGGGGAAAAAAGGTGCGGCCATTTCGGCGAAACGCATTAGAAGAACTGCCCCAATTGCGAAGTTTGGAGCGATAAGACAATTACTCGAAGTAAACGCTGAGCGGAAAGACGCTACGTCGCTCTCCCCTAGTCCGCTTGTGCCCACGACCGCGTGGACACCGTTGTTTGCACACCACTGGATATTCAGTCGAGCTGCTTCCGCGACCGTGAAATCGACTGCAACATCCACATCGGCAGGATCGACGTGCTCAAGGGAATCCAAGACGACAAGGGAACCCGTGGGATCTTTTTCACCCGAACGCGTCGGATCCACCGCGGCAACAAGGTCTAAATCGCCATCAGCGGCCACGGCTTCGCACACCGCTGATCCCATACGGCCTGCTGACCCTACGACTACTACGCGCATATGAGCCGTTCCTTCCTCACTGGCCCACAACGTTGTGAGCCCTGTCACCATTCTGGGCGACAGGGCTCACAGTTGGAATCACTATTTTGAAATAAACAGGTATTTCAGACTCTCAGTCGATCAACGACGGCTGCGACGTCGACGGCGTCCTCGTCCGTCATCCTTTGGTTCGGGACCCATGTCGCCGTACACCTCCTGAGCCGTGCCGGAGAAATGTTCTTCAAACGAAACATATTCTCGAGCGTTAGCAGAAGTGTTGTCATCGTCAGATGATGCTTCCTGCGAATCAGATGTGTCGACCGTTTCAGGACTCTTGGTTACGGTCTCATCGTCACTGGGCGCATTGTTAGCGTCACCAGAGTCTTCGCCGCCTGACCCTGCTTCTGATTTTGCTTCAGGGTCTGCAACCATCGATAGAGACAGTTTGCCGCTCGGGTCTATGTCATCTACGAGAACCTTCACCGCGTCGCCAACGTTTAATACTTCTTCGACTTTGTCGAGGCGTCGCTTTCCACCGATCTTGCTGATGTGTAGCAAGCCGTCAGTTCCTGGCAAAATGTTCACGAAGGCACCGAATTTAGTGATATTGACGACTCGGCCGTCGTACTCTGCTCCAACATCAGCAGTCGGCGGGTTAACGATTAAGCGGATCTGGCGTTCGGCTTCTACAACCTTGTCGCGGTCTGGTGACCCGATACTGACTATGCCGACAGTGCCGTCATCATCAACAGAGATATCGGCGCCAGTTTCTTCCTGAACGGTGTTGATAACTTTCCCTCTCGGGCCGATTACTTCACCGATCTTGTCGATCGGAATTTCGAAGCTAACTATCTTCGGAGCATTACCTCCGACGTCGGGCCGCGGTTCGGATATCGCCTCATTCATCACAGCGAGTATCTGCATGCGGGCTGCGCGCGCTTGAGATAGTGCTTGTGTAAGAACTTCCGCTGGTATGCCCTCAATCTTGGTGTCGAGTTGAAGAGCGGTTATAGCGTCTTCGGTACCCGCGATTTTGAAGTCCATATCCCCAAAGGCATCCTCTGCCCCCAAAATGTCAGTGAGTGTCACATATTTACCTTCGGCATACACAAGACCCATGGCGATGCCAGATACATGACCGCGAATAGGCACTCCTGCATCCATCAGTGAGAGCGAAGATGCACACACTGAACCCATGGATGTTGACCCGTTCGATGAAAGCACATCGGAAACCAGTCGAAGGGTGTAGGGGAAGTTTTCTTTAGACGGAATTGTTGGGAGCAAAGCTCGTTCCGCGAGCGCACCGTGGCCAATCTCTCGACGTTTGGGACCGCGCATGAATCCAGCTTCACCCGTCGAAAACGGGGGAAAGTTGTAATGATGCATGTACCGCTTACGGTCGTTCGGGTTCAGCGTGTCAATCAATTGCTCCATGCGACTCATACCCAAGGTCGTTACGTTCAATACCTGAGTCTCACCGCGCTGAAACAGCCCTGAACCATGCGCAGTTTCGCCGATATAGCTAACTTCAGCGGACAACGGACGAACTTCGTCGGTGGCTCGACCGTCAATGCGGAAACCATCTTCAACGATCCTGCGGCGAACGATTTCTTTCGAAACTGAGCGCACTGCTGCACCAATTTGTTTGGCAGCATCGGCTGTTTCGGCGAATTCCTCTTCGAGTTGGGTGCGAATCTCCGCTATTACTAAGTCTTGTCGGGCTTCCCGTTCAGCTTTATCGGCGATGGACATCACCTCGGTGAGTTGTGGGGTTGCGACCGAACGCACCCTCTCAAGAATCTCGTCACCATAGTCAACACTTGGAATCCACTCGAGTTGCTCGATATCGCCTAGTTGACTCCGTAATGCCTTCTGTAGCTCGATGACGTCATCAATCCATTGTTTGGAAGCTTCTAGCCCGTCAGCAAGCACCTCTTCGGTGACCTTAGGAGCTCCATCGTCGTAATATTCGAAGGCCCGCTCGGTGCCTCCAGCTTCAACCATCATGATGGCGATGTCGCCATTTTCGAGTTGTCTACCTGCGACCACCATTTCGAACGTCGCTGTTTCCCCTTCCTCATACGTCGGGAACGGAATCCATGAGCCGGCGGTGCTGTAGGCGATACGCACTGCAGCAATAGGACACTCGAAAGGAATGCCGCTCACCCATAGGGCCGCCGAAGCGCCGTTCAAAGCAACCACGTCGTAGGGATTCTCTCCATCAACGCCAAGGATGGTGCCCACGACATGAGTCTCGTGGCGGTAGTCGCTAGGGAAATTGGGGCGCAAAGGTCGATCGATCAGTCGACAAGTAAGAATTGCGTCGTCTGAGGCTCGCCCTTCTCGCCGGAAGAACGATCCGGGGATTCGCCCAGCTGCATACATGCGCTCTTCGATGTCGACGGTTAACGGGAAAAAGTCCGCACCGTCGCGGGGTTTACTTGATGCTGTCGCGGTAACTAGGACCTGTGTGGATCCGATTCTCGCTGTAACAGCTCCATTCGAAAGACCTGCAAGTTTGCCGGTTTCGAATGAAATGGTTTTGTCGGTACCCGAGATTGGGCCCGATACGGAAATGGCATCAGCCATAGGTTTCTTCTACTCCTTCGGCGAGACGTTCTCGCCATGATTTACATTCAGTTGGAAGACGTCGCCCACCCGATTCGGTTTGAGGAAGCGACGACCGCCAATTGCGATGCGGTCTGTGTGCTGGCGAGCTTTGCCGTGCGCGAAATTGGCGGCATGACGGCCGCCTAGATCGCTCAGCGGCGCAACCCGAGTTTCGTAATGAGCGCCCGGTAACGCTCGACGTCGTTGTTATCGAGATAGTTCAGAAGGCGACGGCGGCGACCAACAAGTTTGAGTAAGCCGCGTCGACTGTGGTGATCCTTTTCGTGGGTCTTCAAATGTTCGGTGAGATCTTCGATCCGATCCGTGAGCAACGCAACCTGGACTTCGGGTGAACCCGTGTCAGTTTCGTGATGCCGGTGCGCTGCCATTGTGGCGGACTTTTCGGCCATGTGTTTATTTCCTCGGAATGCAACTTCGTGCCGCTAGGTAGTGGGGATTGCGGCTAGGTGGTTGGCACGAGAGTTACGCGCCGAGGAGCATTCTAACAGCGAAGTTCTTAGATAGTGCAGCCCTGGGGCGAGTCGACAATTAGTCGGAAAGGCATTGGGCGGCGTTCGCGACGTCTTTACCCAGTTGCGCAACTAGCTGATCAACGTCTTCAAATCGTCGCTCGCCTCGCAAGCGTTGAACAAATCGGACTTTCGCTTGTTCCCCATAAAGATCTCCCCGAAAGCCGATCAAATGAGCTTCGATAAGTGATCTTTCAGCAAAGTCGTAGAAAGTAGGTCGTTTACCTATGTTGACCGCAGCAGGATATTGGGTGCCATCGGGACGTTGATACCAAGCTGCGTACACACCGTCAGACGGCACCTGTAAATCGGGAGTCGTTGGCAAGTTTGCGGTGGGAAAACCAATCGTTCTTCCGCGCCGGTCTCCGGGCGTCACAATTCCCCGCACTTCGAAAGGCCGCCCCAAGAGCCGATGCGCCTTTTCCACGTCCCCGTCGGCAAGAGCCATGCGAATCGATGTCGATGAAATTACCTCTCCTTCGCCCGTAATTTGCTTGACTAAGGGAAGTCCGACGACTTGGTAGCCACACTCATCCCCCACCGCTTTGAGAGTGTCCACGTTCCCGCGTCGGTTCTTGCCGAAGTGAAAATCGGCGCCAACTACGATTACTTTCGCCTGAAGAGAGCCAACGAGGACTTGCCTTGCAAACGTTTCGGCCGAAACTTCTGCCTGTTCGGGTGTGAACTCAACTACCAGTGTGTAGTCGACCCCTGTCTCAGCAAGCAGTTCGAGCTTGGTATCTAAATCGCACAACAGAGCAGGTGCTGATTCTGGTCTGACTACTGTCGCAGGGTGGCGGTCAAAGGTCACTACGGCAGTAGCGCATCCTCGTTCCGCCGCCATTCGGTGCATTTCGGCAATCACAGTGCGGTGCCCGCGATGCACGCCGTCATATTCCCCGACGGTAACTACGCTGCCTTGCTCTAGCGACGGCGACCAGGCCAGGTCACGAATGATCTCCACCAAGCCAAACTATCGGGAACCCGATCCTAGAACGACTCCATCTTGTTATTCGAAAGCGTTTAGTTCGCTTGGCGCGTTCATCGTGCCAGCACCACACCCACTACAACACGACCCTCCAAATTTTCGTGAACTGCAATGAGCTCCTCGGATGCGTCGACTAAGGCCCAAGGACCCTCTCCCTGGGTGCGGTTTGAATTGAGTCTCCCCCCGTTTCGTACGAACGACTTCTCTTCTTCGCTTAAGACGACCCGATCTATTCCCCGGACCAACTCGATTACGGGTAGCAGAGGGGCTTCTTCGATCGTGCCAGATTCGTCAAGTTTGTATACACCGCTAACTACCCGCCGCAGGCAACGAATATGAGCTCCTCCTCCCAAGGCCTTTCCCAAATCAGCACCTAGTGTTCGGATATAAGTACCAGCAGAGCAGTCAACGACAGCGCTCCAAACTAAGGGGTCTGCGTTGGCTTCGATATCAAATCGACTAACAATCACTGAACGCGCTTCCCGCTCTACCTCAAGCCCTTGGCGGGCGAGGTCGTGAAGACGTCTCCCACCAACTTTTCGCGCCGACACCATAGGGGGAATCTGCTGAATCTCTCCGGTGAGGCCTTTGGCGGCAGCTAAGACATCCACTTTTTCGACCGACATTTCATGGCGAGCAACTATTTGACCAGAGGCGTCAAGCGTGTCTGTCTCGGTCCCTAGGACAATCTCCACTTCATATGTCTTAAAAGAGGCCGAAGCGAACCGTAAGAGTCTCGTGGCCTTTCCTACGCCAACGACGAGGACTCCTGTGGCATCAGGATCGAGCGTCCCGGCATGGCCTATTCGCCGTTCACCAAAACGTTTTCGTAGGCCAGCCACCACGTCGTGTGAGGTCATCCCCGCCGGTTTGTCGATGAGGAGCATGCCGTGAACGGTCGCTGGTCGCCTTCCCATCAGTCACGTTCAACCTTCTCGTCGGGAGTACCCAAGCCAAGTTCGTCCAAAATTGAATCAATGCGATGTGCCTCACCGATCGATGGGTCAGGCGAGAATTGAAGTGCCGGTGTGCGTCGCATTCTTGATTGTCGCGCTAAGGCCTTCTGAATACGTTGTCGGTGTTCTTCTAACGCGACCACCACCTCGGGAACGTCTTCCTCGTCGAGGACATCGAACCACACAGTCGCTCGAGTTAGTTCACGGTCAACATCGACTCCGGTTACTGCAAGCAAAAAGAGTCGCTCATCGTCTATCCGTTCAAGTTCTGTCGCCACTATCTCGCGAATTAACCCTGCAACCCGGTCGGTGCGTTCATAATTTTGCCCCGATCGGCGTTGGCGGCCCCGTTGCTGGTTCATAAAGTGGCCTCCCGACTCAGCATCAAGATCAGATTCTTAGACGCGCGGGATCTCCCGCTCATCGTAGGTTTCGATCACATCGCCTTCTTTGAGGTCCGTGAAGTCGGAGAGGCCGATGCCGCATTCCATCCCTGCATTTACCTGAGGCACTGAATCTTGGAAGTGGCGAAGTGATGCAACTTCTCCCTTCCAAATAATTGTGCCTTCCCGTAAGAATCGAACCTTTGCCCCGTCCTTGATAGTTCCGTGTTCAACGAAACAACCTGCGACAGGTCCTACTCGCGAGATGCGGAAGACTTCGCGCACCTGTGCTTCGCCAGTAACGATCTCTTCGAATTCTGGTTCGAGCATTCCAAGCATCGCGTTTTCGATGTCTTCGAGCAGGTGATAGATAATTTCATAAAGTCGAATTTCGACGTCTTCGAGCTCGGCTGCTTCTCGCGCTTTTCGGTCGGGACGAACGTTAAATCCGATGATCGTGGCATTCGATGCGATCGCCAACTGAACATCATTTTCGTTGACTCCGCCTACGCCTCTACTGACGAAAGCAAGTTTGACGTCTTCACGCTCCAGTTTGCGCAAGCTGTCTGTGACTGCTTCCAAGGAGCCGTGGACATCGGCTTTGAGAACCAGGTTTAATGTGGCGGCCTCACCAGCGCGGATCTGCTTGAAGATGTCTTCGAGCTTGGCGCCTCCCGCTCCTGAGGAAGATACCCGGGCCATGCTGGCCTGGCGCTGCCAATGTTCTCGCGTGTCGGCCACACGACTGGCAGTTTTTTCGTCAGGCGCAACGGTAAACATGTCACCCGACCTTGGCACCTCTGACAGACCCAGAACTTCAACCGGGACTGAGGGTCCGGCTTCTTTGATCGTATTCCCAAGATCATCTGTCATCGCGCGCACTCGACCCCAGGCGGCACCGGCGACCATAGGGTCGCCAACTGAGAGCGTTCCCTGCTGCACGAGCACCGTGGCTACTGGGCCTCGCCCTCTGTCAAGATTTGCTTCTAGAACAGTTCCAATGGCACGCCCGTCCGGCGCAGCTCGAAGCTCTTCGAGTTCAGCGACTAAAACAATTTGGTCCAGAAGCTCTTCTATCCCGTCTTCAGTCATTGCCGAGACAGGCACGGTGATGACGTCTCCCCCATAGGACTCGGGTATTAGGTCACGTTCAGCCAATTGAGCCAACACGCGGTTGGGATCGGCACCTTCGCGATCCATTTTGTTGATCGCGACGACAATTGGCACCTCGGCCGCCCGTGCGTGATCCATAGCCTCAAGGGTCTGGGGCATGACGCCATCATCGGCCGCGACTACGAGAATGACGATGTCGGTGGCCTGGGCTCCGCGAGCACGCATGGACGTAAAGGCTGCGTGGCCAGGAGTGTCAATGAATGTAAGCGCCTGGCCTTTTCTTTCGACCTGGTAGGCACCTATGTGTTGCGTGATGCCGCCCGCTTCGCCGTCGACCACGTTGGAAGATCTAATGCGGTCCAAAAGCAATGTTTTGCCATGGTCGACGTGACCCATAACTGTGATTACTGGTGGACGAGGGGCTGACCCCAAAGCCTCGAGGTCGATATCTAGAACTTTGAGAATCTCTTCTTCTTGTTCAGCGCCAGGATCCACAATACGAATCTGTGCACCTAACTCAGCCGCAAAGAGTTCGACCATATCGTCGCTCAGTGATTGAGTCGCGGTAACCATTTCTCCTTGTTGTAGGAGGAATCGAACAACGTCAGCAGCGGAGCGATTTAAATTGCCCGCAAGTTCTTGTGCGGTCGAACCGCGTTCAATTACGACCTCACCTTCGGGAACCGGCGCGTCCACAGGCGTGTATGTCGCAAGCTCCTGGGGCTGTAATTCCTCGCGCTGACGTCTACGCCGCTTTTGCTTTCGGCCTCGTCGCTGTTGGGGGCCTCCTCGAGGGCCGCCGGGGCGGCCACCAGGACCACCAGGACCACCAGGACCACCAGGACCACCAGGACC
>TARA_B110000014_G_scaffold264482_1_pt1 | contig 17049 bp, 16 predicted proteins | sample TARA_B110000014 | Tara Oceans TARA_B110000014 (sample SAMEA4396468) | marine metagenome | biome: Westerlies Biome; feature: [MES] marine water layer (ENVO:01000295) within the mesopelagic zone...; material: water (ENVO:00002006), including particulate matter (ENVO:01000060) such... | reverse complement strand
GATAAATTACAAACTAGAGATGAACTTTATGAAGTTCTAGATTATCATTCGTTTGAAAATAAATTAGATGAGCTTTTTAAAAAGAATAGTTAGGGGAAAAATATGGCACAAAAGAAATTAGAAGGAGCAGGACTAAGGGGGCAAGTAGCAGGAAAGACTTCTTTATGTACTGTAGGTAAAGAAGGTGCAGGATTAACTTATAGAGGTTATTCGATAGAAACACTTGCAGAGAAAGCAACTTTTGAAGAAGTTGCTCATCTTTTGCTTTACGGCAATTTACCTAATAAATCCGAATTGGATTCCTATAAAGAAAAATTATCTTCAATGAGAAGTCTTCCAGCGCCACTAAAAGAAGTTTTAGAAAGAATCCCTTCTTCTGCCCATCCTATGGATGTCTTAAGAACTGGTTGTTCTATGTTAGGAAACCTTGAACCAGAAGGTAATTTTGAAAATCAGAATAATTCCGCAGATAGGATGTTAGCAGCTTTTCCTTCTATCATAATCTATTGGTATAGATTTTCTCATGATGGAGTCAAAATCAATGTAGAGACAGAAGATGATTCTATAGCAGGTCATTTTTTAAATATGTTATTGGACAGAAAACCTTCAGATAATCATAGAAGATGTTTAGACGTTTCTCTTATGTTGTATGCAGAACATGAATTTAATGCCTCCACGTTTACAGGTAGGGTAACAGCATCAACTTTGTCTGACATTCACTCCTGTGTAACAGGGGCTATAGGCTCTTTAAGAGGACCTTTGCATGGAGGGGCCAATGAAGAGGCTATGGAAATGATAAAAGATTGGAAAAGCCCTGATGAAGCAAAAGAAAATATACTGGGTATGTTAGAAAGAAAAGATAAAATAATGGGCTTTGGGCATGCAATATATGCTGATAATGATCCTAGAAACGCTATCATTAAAGAATGGTCAAGAAAGCTTTCAGAAGAACAAGGTGATACGGTCTTGTATGCCGTTTCAGAAGAAGTAGAAAAGGTTATGTGGGATGAAAAGAAATTATTTTGTAATGCAGATTTCTTTCATGCCTCTGCTTATAATTTTTTAGGTATTCCTACCAAACTTTTTACTCCTATTTTTGTCCTTGCCAGACTTACAGGATGGGCTGCTCATATAATGGAACAAAGGGCAGATAATAGGATTATCAGACCTATAGCTGATTATGTAGGACCTGAGAATTCTGTCTGGGTAGATTTATCAGATAGATAATTAACCAGTTAATAAATAAGGAAATTCTATGAGTGGAAATGTAGAACTTAATGTTCGTCCTGATCCAGATGATATATTGGTCAAGATTGCTGAATATGTGCTAGATAAAGATATCAAAAGCGCAGAAGCATTCAGCACAGCTAGATATTGTTTAATGGATACTTTGGGTTGTGGATTACTGGCTTTAACTTTTTCGGATTGCAAAGATTTATTAGGCCCTTATGTGGAAGGAACTTCTGTTCCGGGAGGAGTGAGAGTTCCTGGAACTTCTTTTGTATTGGACCCGGTGAAGGGAGCTTGGGATATAGGGGCTATTATTCGTTGGTTGGATTTTAATGATACTTGGTTGGCAGCTGAGTGGGGTCATCCATCAGATAGTTTAGGAGGTATTCTCGCAGCAGCTGATTATCTTTCTCAAAAGAGAATTTCTGAAGGTAAAGATCCTCTATCAATGAAAGAGGTTTTAACTGCCATGATAAAGGCTCATGAAGTTCAGGGTATCTTAGCATTAGAGAATAGTTTTAATAGAGTTGGGCTAGATCATGTTGTTCTAGTTAAAGTTGCCTCAACAGCAGTTATTTCTTCAATGTTTGGCTTAAGCAAGAGTCAAACTATAGATGCTTTGTCACAAGCATGGGTTGATGGGCAGAGTTTAAGAACATATAGACATTCGCCGAATGCAGGACCAAGAAAATCTTGGGCAGCTGGCGATGCGACAAGCAGGGCCTTACAACTTGTTATTATTACTCAAAAAGGGCAAATTGGTTATCCTAGTGTCCTAACAGCTCCTACATGGGGTTTTTATGATGTTCAATTTAAAGGTAAAGAATTTACTTTACCTAGACCTTTTGAATCTTATGTAATGGAGAATATTTTATTTAAAATCTCTTTTCCAGCAGAGTTTCATGCTCAAACTTCAGTGGAGGCAGCGGTAACCCTACATGCAGAAGTAAAAGATAGATTGGATGAAATTGAAAAAATAATAATTACTACACATGAATCTGCTATAAGAATTATTAGTAAGGAAGGGAAACTAAACAATCCTGCTGACCGAGATCACTGCTTACAGTATATGACAGCTATTGGTCTATTGAAGGGGGATTTAATTGCTGAAGATTATGAAGATGATGTCGCTTCAGATCCTCGGGTAGATGAACTAAGATCAAAGATGGTTATAGAAGAAGATAACAGATATACAAAAGAATATTTACAAGAAGATAAAAGGTCAATTGCAAATGCTATTCAAATTTATTTTAAAGATGGTTCAACTACCAACAAAGTAGAAGTGGAATATCCTGTTGGCCATAGAAGAAGAAGAAAAGAAGGAATTCCGTTATTAATGAAAAAATTCGAGAGGAATCTAATGACTCAATTTTCTGATGAAAGGATTAAATCTATTCTTAATCTTTGTGATTCTCAAGAAAAATTAGAATTAACTTCTGTGACAGATTTTATGGATTTAATGGTTGCCGAATAAGATCTCAATTAATGAAGGAGGGTTTTGGTGGAAAAAATAAAATGCTTCTTTAATTTTCGCAGTCCTTACTCTTACTTAGGTGTAAAAAAAGCATTAGACAAGGGATTAGATTTAGAATTTATTCCTCTGTGTTATCTCCCTAGAGAGGTATTAGAGTCTTTCTCAGATCCTGCGGCAAGCCCATTCAAGAGATCTTATTTATTTGAAGATTGCAATCGTCTATTTAAAGAAGAAGGCGTTCAGATGGCAGAGAAGATAGCGGGTGATTGCAATTGGCCTAGAGTACATGCTGCGTGGTTAGCAGCTTCAGATGAAGGCTTAGGTAAAGAATTTATGCTTCATGCATATAATTTTAGATGGCAATCTGGATTAAATTTAGAAGAAGAAGCAGTCATTCAGGACATTTGTGAAATAATAGAACTAAATCCTGATGTTTGTATTTCTGCTATGAACGATGAAAGATTTGATAAAAGGTTAAAATCGTATACAAAGGTCATGCGAGAATATGAAGTTTTTGGAGTTCCTACTTTTTTGTATAAGCGAGAGAGGTTTTGGGGGCAAGATAGGATAGATTCATTAATGAATGTCTTTAAAAATACTTAAATACTTCATACTGATTAAGTTTGTTATATGGAGATAGATAATAAAGCATTAAATAATATTCTATCGAGAGCAGTGAAGGATAAGATTCCTGGAGTTGCGGCTTCCATTATTAGTTCAAGCAATACTCTTTATAAAAATCAATTTGGATATTCTAATTATTCTGATAAGCAATATTTACATGAAGATTCTCTTTATAGAATAGCTTCAATGACCAAGGCAATTACCTCTGTTTGTATTTTACAATTAATGGAAAGAGGTAAATTAAGAATAGATTCAAAATTAAAAGATTTCTTTCCAGAGGCCGGAAAAGCTAAAATTTTAAAGGGTTTTGATGCACATAATATTCCTCTTTATAAAAATGTTTCTGCCGACATAACTATCAAACATCTCTTAACTCATACTTCAGGATTTGCTTATGAGATATGGAACGATAAGATATTGAAATTAATGAAGTTAGGACTTTTATCTTCTGCTTTTGAAGGAAGTAGTAATTTTTTAAAAGCTCCTTTAGTCCATGAACCAGGTGCGTCTTGGGAATATGGAATAGGTATAGATTGGTTGGGACATTTAGTAGAAAAAGTTTCTGATCTTAGTTTACAAGATTATATGGTCAAGAATGTTTTTAAACCTCTTGAGATGAATGATACAAGCTATGATATTCCTTCCCATAAGATTGATAGGTTATCTTCAGTTCATAAGAGAGAAGATGAAGGCTTTACTGTCCTTCCTTTTGAAATTCCTAAGAAAGAAGACTTTTACTCCGGGGGAGGTAATCTAATTTCATCATTATCTGACTATTCTAAATTCCTTCAGATGATTTTAAATAATGGAAGTCTCAATAATAGGCAAATTTTAAAGAAAGATTCAATCCAAACAATGTCCGTAAGTCATACAAGTGGTATATCTCTTCATCCGATGAGATCAGTTGTTCCTTTTTTATCAAATGATTTTGATTTCTTTCAGGGTCAAAAAGGATCTTGGGCATTAGGTTTTTTATTATCTGAAGAGGATAGTGTATCCGGTAAACCAAAAAATTCTTTGGGCTCTTATGGTCTTTTTAATTCCTTTTGTTGGATTGATAAGATGAATGATTTAGCAGGATTACTCATAATGCAGATGCTTCCATTTTTTGATGAAGAAGTAGTTAAAGTCTTAAATTCTTTTGAAAAAAATATTTATGATTAATATCATTCAAAAGGCACCTTAGTTATAGTTTCAATATTCTTTTTTAAGTTAAAGGTTTTAAAAAACGTATCTTTCATCTCTTCTTTTGCATATAGATCCATTTGGTCATCAAAGTGTCTTGAAGTTTTATTTTGAGTTGAGCTTCCATATTGGTGAATACTTTTGGCTTTGATAGCTTGGTTCTTATCCCACTCTAAAGATATATATAATCCATCTCCTCCGCTGGCTTTTAAAGAGCCATCATCTTGTTGGATTCCATAGATTGCTCTTAATGTATCAGGTCCGCCTTGAACTGGAATTTTTCTATCCCCTCTTACTATAAAGTTTCTTTCAGACCACAAAGGATCAATACGATGATATATATCTTTTATTTCTTTGACACATGTTTTAAAAGCCTTAATAGGATCTATAACTTCTTCATTTTCTTGTTCAGCAATCCATTCATAACTGATTATACAAACTCCTAAAGGAGCACTTCTATTCATTAAATTAGTTTTTAAGTTCCAATTCTTGAGTAAGGTTTGGGCTTCAATTAACTCTTTAGTCTCAAATTTAGCCTTTAAAATATTATTTAAATATTTGTATGCTCTAGAATCTCTTGAATATTGATTATCGTATTTGATATCTTCAAATAATTTTGCTGAAACTGTCTTATTTTTATTGAATAGTTCAATAACTCTATTAGCTCTGTTTGTCATCCTAGTTTGTAGACCTAAAGTTTGAGAGTAATTCTTAGGATCTAAGTTACTTTTTTTAGATGTTACTTTAAAAGGATCTTGGTTGGTACTTGCTAACCATCCAGATTCAGGATTTACAATTAATGGTAAATCTTCAAATGGCACGGTCTCATTCCAAATAAGATCTGACACAGACCCATCTACAGGATTTATCCAATTAATAGACTCATTCCTTAGTGGAGAGGAGGAATTATGTAGAAATAGTATATTAGATTTTGCATCAGCATAAATTGCATTAAAGGATATTATGGATCTTAATTTCATGGCGTTTAACCATTCTTCTAAATTATTAGATTTATTGAGTTTGTACCACTGATCAACTTGTTTTATATCAGACATACCTGCATATCTAATTGCATAAACTCCATTTTTAGTTTCTAAGATAGGTCCATGAACTGAATAATGGACTTCTCGTTTGAAAGTCCAATAAAATGGACCAAATAACTTAATAGGAAGTTCTATAATCCTAGTGGTGAAATTAACCCAATTATCATCAAGAAGATATTGATTTGAGTTATCTGGATTAATAGAGAGTAAAAATATATCTGATAAATCTGGTTTATTAACCGTCAGGCCCCAGCCAATATTTTCATTAAAACCTACAAAAATAAAAGGTGAACCAGGAAAAAGTCCACCCATCATATTCCACCCTTCTTCACTTTGTAAGTGAGCTTCATACCAAGCAAGAGGTCCGTCTAATGGTTGATGAGAATTTATCATAAGTCTAGTAGTTCCATCATCAGACTTTACAGGGCTAATTGCGAAAGCATTAGATCCTAGGACAAGGCTTTCCCATTCTAAAATGCTATTTCTAGCACTTCTTTCTTGATCCTTTGGTGAACTTTCATTTTCTAGTTTTTTAATTGAGTTAACAACTCCAGAAAAAAATAGGTTTTGTATAGCAAAGCCAGCTACAATATCTTCTTTAGTAAAAGGGAAATATTTAATGTAATGATTGTCAGGATTTAATGAACCCCAATAATTTAATCCTGTTGCATATGCTTCCAGTATATTCCTAACTCCCAAGCTAAGATCTGTTAAGTAATTCTCATTAATCATTTCTCTTATTCGAAGAGTCTTTATAAGATAATCAGAAGTAGCCCCTTCATACCCAACTTTCAAACCCATTTGAGCTCTGTATAGGTCCATATTTTCAGCTATATTCTTAATATCATCTTCAGCATGCGCATAAGCTAAGCCAAACGCTACATCTGCGTCCCTTTCTCCTTGTATATGAGGGACTCCCCAAATGTCTCTTGTGATTATCGATTTATATTTTTTTGATTCTGATAAAGTAGAATTTATAAATGACGTATTATCAGTTGAGCAACCAAATATAAAAAAAAGAACTAAACTAAAAAGAAGCCTTTTCATAAAACTGGAAAAGATAGGAAAGTTTGTAATTCTTTCAAAGCGTCCATAGATTTAATAACCTTGATAGTGTTCATGCCCAGTTCTCTAGCTGGTTTTAGATTTATTCCTAAATCATCTAGAAAGATAGCTTCATTAGGCAGTACATTAGCTTTCTTGCAAGCTAATAAATAAAAATTAGGCTCAGGTTTTCTGACATTAATTTTGCTAGATTCAATCACAAAATCAAATAATTGAAAAATTTCATCTGTAATACTCCCTACTATTGATTTATTGTTTTTTATTTTTTCTTTATTAAGTGATTTGATATTATTTGTAAGGCATGCTTGTATTAATTTTCCTTTAATATTTTTTAAAGCAATGACCATCTCAGGCCTAATCTCACCTTTGAGAAGGTTAATAACATCTGTTCCATGAATACCATAGCCTTGATCTGAGCTTTCTTTAAAGAATAGTTTATTAAACTCTTCTAAAGAGATTTCGCTCTTTTCTAATTTTGCCCAAGCATTATTTTTAGGATTTGTTGCATTTATAGATCGAATAAAACCAGTAGGTAGTTTATTTTCTAATTCAAATTTATTAAAAGAATCAAAAGGGCTAGTTGTTATAACTCCTCCAAAGTCCCAGAAGACGGCTTTAATAGTCATAGTTTTATAAATTTTTTGGGTATTATATCTTACTGAATAGTTTGATTTTCTCAATTTTGCTAAAATAACTCTTTATTACAAGTATAATCAAAAGAAAACTATTTATTAATTGAAATGTCTGGAAATACAATAGGTAAACTATTTACTGTTACCACTTATGGCGAAAGCCATGGTGAAGCTATCGGTTGTATAGTCGATGGATGCCCTCCTGGGATTATCCTTTCTGAAGGTGACATACAACCAGCGTTGGATAAAAGAAAACCTGGATCTTCTAGTTTCACAACTCAAAGAAAGGAAAATGATTTAGTAAAAATATTATCTGGAGTATTTGATGGCAAGACAACAGGGACGCCAATCAGTCTAATTATCTATAATCAAGATCAAAAATCTCAAGATTATAATAATATCAAAGATGTCTTTAGACCTTCTCATGCTGATTACACTTATACTCAGAAATATGGATTTAGAGATCATAGAGGAGGTGGACGCTCATCAGCAAGAGAAACTGCTATGAGAGTTGCAGCAGGGGCTATTGCAAAGAAATTTTTAAATGGAAAAGGTATTTTTATTAATGGCTATTTGTCTGAAATCGGAGATCTTAAGATTACCTCCATCAATTTAGATGAAATCAATAAGAACCCTTTCTTTTGTCCAGATAAATCCCTTGTCAAAGAGATAGAAATATTAATTGATACTTTAAGGCAAGAAGGAGACTCGATCGGAGCAAAAATTTCTCTTATAGCTACAGGTATGCCTCCTGGTCTAGGTGAACCTGTCTTTGATAAATTAGATGCGGACCTAGCCCAAGGTTTAATGAGTATAAATGCAGTTAAAGGTGTTGAAATAGGAAATGGCTTTCAAGTAATTAATGAAAAAGGCTCTGAACATAGAGATGAAATAACACCTGAAGGTTTTACATCAAATTCGTCTGGAGGCATTGCTGGTGGAATTTCAACAGGTCAGGATCTTCTAGTAAGTATTGCATTAAAGCCAACATCTAGTATCGCCAAGGAAGGAAATACAATAGATACGAAAGGAAATGCAACAAAGGTTGAAGCCAAAGGAAGGCATGATCCTTGTGTTGGAGTGAGAGCAACTCCTATTGCGGAAGCAATGATGTCTATAATATTAATGGATCATTATCTTAGAAATAGAGCGCAGAATGCAGATGTAGTTTCTGAAACTCCTGTAATCCCATCTAAATAGTAATTAATTAAAATGCAAAGAACTCTTTACGACAAACTTTGGGATAGTCATGTAGTAACTAAAAGACATGATGGCACCTTTTTATTATATATAGATAGACAGTTGATTCATGAGGTAACTTCACCTCAAGCATTTGAAGGGTTAGAAATAGCTAGTAGAAAGCCATGGAGAATTTCATCTAATATTGCAACACCTGATCATAACGTGCCAACTATTGATAGAGAGCTAGGCCTAGAAGGAATAAAAGATAAAATATCTAAATTGCAAGTTGAAACCTTAGATAAAAATTGTAAAAAATACGGTATCACTCAATATGATATAAATGATAAAAGGCAAGGCATAGTGCATGTAATTGGTCCTGAACAAGGAATAACATTGCCAGGAATTACTATGGTTTGTGGAGATTCTCATACATCTACCCATGGAGCATTTGCAACTCTCGCTATGGGTATAGGTACTTCAGAAGTAGAGCATGTTTTAGCTACTCAATGTTTGATCGCATCTAAACAAAAGAATATGCAAGTCAAGATAAGTAATAATTTGAAACCAGGTGTTTATGCAAAAGATTTAACTCTAGCCGTTATTCGAAAAGTGGGCACGGCAGGAGCTACTGGCCATGCAATAGAATATTGTGGAGAAGCAATTTCTAATATGTCTATGGAAGGGCGAATGACTGTTTGTAATATGTCGATAGAAGCAGGTTCAAGAGCGGGCATGGTGGCTTTTGATGAAACTACTCTAGATTATATTATAGATAGACCTTTCAGCCCTAAAGAGAAAGAATTATCTATTGCTTTAGAGTCTTGGAAAGATCTGCACACAGATGATGGAGCTAATTATGATTCTTATGTGGAGTTAAATGGTTTAGATATAAAGCCACAAGTAACTTGGGGTACATCTCCTGAAATGGTTGTAAATGTAGATGAAGAAATACCTCATCCAGATACTGCTATTTCAGACTCACAAAAAGAATCAATTTCTAGAGCTCTAAATTATATGCAGTTATCTCCTGGCATGACTCCTCAAGATATAAAACTAGATCAAGTGTTTATAGGATCATGTACTAATTCAAGAATAGAAGATTTAAGAGAAGCGGCAGCTATAGTCAAAGGAAGGAAGGTTAATAAAGCTCTAAAAAGAGCAATTGTAGTTCCCGGATCTGGATTGGTAGCTGATGAAGCTAAGAAGGAAGGTTTAGATGAAGTATTTAAATCTGCAGGATTCGAATGGAGAGACCCAGGATGTTCTATGTGCCTTGCAATGAATTCGGACAAACTTGGTATAGGAGAACATTGTGCCTCAACTTCTAATAGAAATTTCGAGGGAAGACAAGGTCACGGGGGAAGAACACATCTTGTTAGTCCAGCAATGGCAGCAGCTTCAGCTATTCACGGATCATTCGTTGATGTGAGAGAACTGATAGGAGGCTAAGATGAAAAATGAATCTTTCTTTCATTGCGGTCAAGCAGTTCCTCTGGATATCTCTAATGTGGATACAGATCAAATTATCCCTAAGCAATTCTTAAAATCTATAAAAAAAACTGGATTTGGACCATTTTTGTTCGATGCATGGAGGTTTAATGATGAGGGTCATTTAGATAAATCTTCTTCTGCAAGAGAAATTAATAATACTTTCCCATTGAATAAGAGAAAATATTTAAATTCTTCTATTCTTTTATCAAAAGAAAATTTTGGTTGTGGTTCAAGTAGGGAGCATGCAGTTTGGGCTTTGAGTGATTATGGCTTTAAATGTATTATTGCGATTAGTTTTGCTGACATTTTTTATAATAATTGTTTTAAGAATGGGCTTCTTCCAATTCAATTAGAAGAAGAGAAGGTTAATAAATTATTTGAGTGGTCAGAGTTAGGATATGAATTACAAATTGATCTTTTAAATCAAAAAATACATTCAGGCGATGAGGACCTAATTTCTTTTGAAATAGATAAATACAGGAAGCTTCAAATTTTAGAAGGCCTGGATGAGATAGGCCTTAGTTTAAAATATAGAAAAGAGATAGAAGATTTTGAAAATACAAGAAAATTAGATTTTCCCTGGATATTTAAATCATGAACATAGAAAAAAAGATATTACTCCTGCCAGGTGATGGGATAGGACCTGAAGTAGTTGATTCAGCAAAACAGGTTTTATTAAAAATAGAAAAAGAATTTAATTTAAGGTATAAGTTTGACACAGCATTAATAGGGGGTTGTGCAATTGAAGAAGCGCAAAATCCCTTGCCAACAGAAACTCTAAAAAAAGCTTTAAATTCAGATGCAGTTCTTTTAGGTGCTGTAGGAGGTCCTAAATGGGATAATTTGCCTTCAGATCAGAGACCAGAAAGAGGATTATTAAAAATAAGATCAGAGTTGGGTCTTTTTGCAAATTTTAGACCGGCCTTGCTATCCAAGAGCCTTGTGAGCGCTTCTTCTATGAGACCAGAAATAGTCTCCGATTTAGATATTTTAATCATAAGAGAATTAACTGGAGGCTTATATTTTGGTGAGCCAAGAGGTAGATCAAAAGATCAAAATAAAGCTTTTAATACCATGATATATAGCAAAGAAGAAATCTTAAGAATAGGAAGAGTTGGCTTTGATGCTGCAAAGAAAAGAGGGTGCAAACTTTGTTCTGTAGATAAAGCAAATGTTTTGGAAGTCAGTGCTTTTTGGAGAGAGGTTATGAATGATTTATCAAAAGAATATCCAGAAGTAGAACTCACTCATATGTTAGTAGATAATGCAGCTATGCAGTTAGTGAGAGAACCTAAACAATTTGATGTAATAGTTACGGGAAATATTTTTGGAGATATTTTATCAGATATTTCTGCAATGCTTACTGGCTCAATTGGCATGCTTCCCTCAGCCTCATTGAACCAAACAAATAAAGGCTTGTTTGAACCAGTTCATGGTTCGGCACCTGATATAACTGGTTTAAGTAAAGCAAATCCGCTAGCTACAATAGCGTCTGCAGCTATGATGCTAAAGTATTCTTTTAACCAATTAGAAGCTGCAATAGCTATAGACAAAGCTATAGAGAATGTATTAGAAGCTGGCTATCGTACTGCAGATATTTCTGATGTAAGTTCAATTGTTCTATCTACAGAGGAGATGACTCAAGAAGTTTTAAAACATATAAAGAAATGAAAAATCTTATTTTTCCAAATATAGCCATCATAGGTGCAACAGGCATGGTGGGTTCTACTTTCCTAAAGTTATTAGAAGAAGAATTTTTTTTAGATTCTAAGGTTCACTTAGTGGCTAGTAAACGTTCTGCAGGAAAAAGAATAAAATTTAGGTCATCTTTTCAGACTGTAGAAAATTTAGAGTTATTTGATTTTTCAAAAGTTGACCTAGCTTTTTTTTCGGCTGGTGCTGAAACTGCAAGAAATTTTGTGCCTAAAGCCATTAATTTAGGATGTCTAGTAGTGGATAATTCTTCTGAATTTAGATATCAAGATGAAATACCTTTAATTATTCCTGAAGTGAATGCCAAGGCTCTAGAGAGCTTTCACCCTCCGGGAGTTATTGCAAATCCAAATTGTTCAACGATACAAATGTTAGTTGCTTTAAAACCTATTCATGATGAATACAAAATAAAAAGAATAAATGTAACTACTATGCAAGCCGTATCCGGAACAGGGCAAGCAGCTACTGAAGAGTTGCAGAGTCAACAAGAAGCGATTAGTAATAAGAGTAATTTATTGGTTAAGACGTATCCTGCACAGATAGCAAATAATGTCTTGCCGCAGTGTGATAATTTTCAAAAAAATAGGTATACAAGAGAAGAAATGAAGATGGTCTGGGAAACCCATAAGATTCTTTCAAGTCAAATAGAAGTGTCTCCAACTTGTGTCAGGGTTCCAGTATTTAATGGACATTCAGAGTCTATCCATCTAGAAACAGAGCGCCCTCTCAAAGAAAAAGATGTTTTTGATCTTCTGAGTGTTAGTCCGGGTTTAAAAGTATTTTTTGGCAAGGAAAAAGAAGATTACCCAACTCCATTAACAGACGGCGATGGAGTTAACGAAGTCCTTGTGGGTAGAATAAGAAAGGATTTAACTAGCGATAAGAGATTAAATCTTTGGGTAGTCGGAGATAATCTTCTGAAAGGTGCAGCATTAAATAGTCTTCAAATAGCAAAATTATTTAATAACTAAAAGACATTTGGATACAAAAGATATTTTTCAAGATTTTGTAAAAGTAATAAGTGATAATATTTTCTTTTATGATGCTCAAGGGGTTTTAGGACTAATTTCAGGGCTTCTAATATTTTGTTCTTTAATGTTGATTTTTAGGTTTGAACAAAAAAAACAAGATAAAAGTATAAATATTCCAAATAATTTAAAAGACCTGGGTGATCCTGTAGAGGCAGAAATAAATATAGCAAGAAGTTTAATAGAAATGAAAAAGACTTCAGAAGCTATAGATATATTAGAAAAAATAAAGAATAAAAATATTTCGTCAGTTCAAAAAGAGACTTTAAAAAACCTTTTAACTAAAGCTAATGCAATCTAAAAAAATTGCATTAGGCATTGAGTATCTAGGTACTAATTATCATGGTTGGCAGAAGCAAACTTCAGCTACACTGACTATTCAGGCTGTAATAGAAAAAGTTTTGTCTAAAGTAGCCGATGAAGAAATTAAAACGAACTGTGCTGGCAGGACTGACAAAGGTGTTCATGCGTTTGCGCAAGTTATAGATTTTGAGATATCTTCTTTTAGAGAAGATGGGGCTTGGATTAAAGGAGCTAATTCTCTTTTGCCTAATGATATAAAGATAGTGTGGGTGCAGACTGTAAAAGATAGTTTTCATTCGAGATTTTCAGCAATATCTAGGACTTATTCTTATTTGATAAGAAATACTAAAATACCCTCAGCTTTATGGGCTAATAGGTCTTTGTTGTACCAAGCGGAACTAGATTGTGTTTCAATGCAAAAAGCAGCTAATCTATTAATAGGTGAAAAAGATTTTTCCTCCTTTCGTTCTTCAGGTTGTCAATCAAATAGTCCTGTTAGAGAAATTTATTCTATAGACGTGAAGAAAAATGGTAATTTTATATCCGTAACAATAAAAGCAAATGCTTTTCTTCAGAATATGGTAAGAATAATTGTAGGAACTTTATTAGAAATTGGATCAGGATCTTTAAATTATAAAGAAATGGGTGATATTTTAAATTCTAAAGATAGAGAGTCAGCAGGAAAGACAGCTAGCCCAGATGGCCTATATTTCATAGGACCTTTATATGATCTAAAATATCAAATACCTTTTATTTTACCAGACACCTTTAGTGTTGATTAACGTTTGATATAATTAAATTTACTTCAACTCAGCTAATATTGGATTAAATTACATGAAAATATTTTTAAAAATATGTGGCATCACGAATGTTGAAGATGCTAAATTTATAGTGTCAATGGGGGTAAATGCCTTAGGTATTATAAGGTATAAAAAAAGTCCTAGATTTGTAAATGATGAAGTTTTGATTAAGATCTCAAAGGTTGTTCCTAGCCATATAAAATTAGTCCCAGTATTTGTAAATGAAGAGCAAGAAATTGTAAAAAATACCCTGTCTTTGATACCAGGAGCTCTACCACAGTTCCATGGAAAAGAAAGCCCAGAATATTGTGAGTCTTTTGGGACGGAGTATATAAAAGCTGTTAGCATGGATGTTTCAATAGATTTGTCTGAAAAAAGCAATCAATATCATTCTTGTAAAGCGCTGTTACTGGATTCTAAAGATAAAAGTCTCTATGGAGGTACAGGAAAAGTTTTTGATTGGGACTTGGTCAATGACTGCGCGCCTAAGCCATTAATTTTAGCGGGTGGACTTAATATTGAGAATATAGATCAAGCTCTCTCTTCAGAAAAATATTGGGGAGTAGATGTTAGTTCAGGAGTAGAATCTTCTCCTGAAAAAAAAGATCATAGAAAAGTAAGTAAGTTTATAAAGAAGGTAAGAAATAAAGATGACTAAAGATATTAAAAAAATACCTGATAAATATGGAAGATTTGGACCTTATGGTGGCCGATATGTTGCAGAAACTCTAGTTCCGGCCCTAGAAGAGCTATCTAAAGAGTATTCAGATATTAAGAATGATCCTGATTTCATTCAAAAGATTGCTTATGACCTAAAACATTTTGTAGGTAGACCTTCTCCTCTATATTTTGCTAAAAGGTGGACAGAAAAATTAGGAGGAGCTCAGATATATCTTAAGAGGGAGGATTTAAACCATACAGGTGCACATAAAATAAATAACACCATTGGCCAGATACATTTAGCTAAGCACATGGGTAAGAAAAGAATTATAGCTGAGACAGGTGCTGGGCAGCATGGAGTAGCTACGGCTACTGTAGCGGCTCAGCATGGCTTAGAGTGCATTATATATATGGGTGAAGAAGATATTCAAAGACAGTCTTTAAATGTCTTTAGAATGAAACTCCTTGGTGCAGAGGTAGTTTCAGTAAATTCTGGGACTAAAACTTTGAAGGATGCAATGAATGAAGCAATGAGAGACTGGGTAACTAATGTTGAAGATACTTATTATATTATTGGCAGCGTAGCAGGACCTCACCCTTATCCTGAGATTGTAAGAGATTTTAATTCTATCGTAGGTTTAGAGCTTTTAGAACAAAGTATAAAAGAGTTTGGAAGATTGCCTGATGCATTAATTGCATGCGTAGGAGGCGGTTCAAATGCTATGGGGATGTTTTATCCTTTCTTAGACAAAGAGGAAGTCGAGCTCATTGGTGTTGAGGCTGGCGGGCTTGGTATAGATACTGGTAAGCATGCAGCTCCATTAAATAGTGGAAAAGAGGGCGTCTTACACGGAATGAAAACTTATTTAATGCAAGATAATTATGGCCAAATATCAGATACGCACTCTATCTCAGCTGGTCTTGATTATCCTGGGGTGGGTCCCGAACACGCTTGGTTAAAAGATATTGGTAGAGCTCAATATGTAGTAGCTGATGATGAAGAAACCCTAGACGCATTTCATGAATTAACAGCTCTCGAAGGCATAATGCCTGCTTTAGAAACAGCTCATGCTGTAGCTCATGTTAAAAAGATAGCACCAAATTTAAAGAATAAGATTTTAATTATAAATATTTCTGGAAGAGGAGATAAGGATATAAATACAGTTGCAAAATTGGAAGGTATAGAAGTTTAATGACCAGAATAGATGAGACCTTTGAAGAACTTTCTTCTTTTAAAAGGAAAGCCCTCATAACATATATAGTTGCTGGGGATCCCAATGTAAACATAACTTTATCTTCTATGCATCTGATGGTAGAAAATGGTGCTGATATTATTGAATTAGGTGTTCCTTTTTCTGATCCCATGGCTGAAGGGCCTTCTATTCAAAAGGGGCACGAAAGAGCACTTAAAATGAAGACCACCCTAGATGATATCCTAGAGATTGTAGGAGATTTTAGATTGAAAGATACTAAAACACCCGTTGTGTTAATGGGTTATTTTAATCCATTTTCAGCATTTGGATTAAATAACTTCTTTAAGGCAGCCTTGAAATCAGGAGTAGACGGAGTGTTAGTAGTGGACATGCCTCCTGAGGAGAGTGCAACTTTTTCTCAGTTAGCAATAAAATATGATGTAGATATTATTAGACTGATTGCCCCAACTACAGGAATAGAAAGAGCTAAAAATATTTTAAAGAGTGCTTCAGGATATATTTATTATGTTTCTTTGAATGGAGTTACAGGATCCAGTAAATTCAAAATAGATGAAGTAGAAGAAAAGTTAAAAGATCTTCATGAGATAACAAAACTTCCAATAGTGGTTGGTTTTGGTATAAAGGACAAAAAGACAGTTAAAGTTGCAGCAAATATTTCTGCAGGAGTGGTAGTTGGTAGTGTTTTGGTAGATATTATGGAGGGCTCAAATACTCGAAAGGATCTCAAGAATTCTTTAGCAATTAAGATAACAGAATTATCTTCAGGTCTTCGTGAATAAGAAAAATGGCAAGCTGGCTAGATAAGATCATCCCTTCTTTTGTTAGAAAGGATTCCACTAAAAGAAAAAGTATACCTGAAGGTCTATGGAAAACTTGCCCTGCATGTAACACTATTTTATACATGCCAGAACTTGAAAGTAATCTTTTTGTTTGTCCAAAGTGTGACTATCATACTAGGATTGGTGCCAGGACTAGGCTTAATATATTTTTAGATCCAAATGGCCAGGAAGAGATATCTAAAGATAAAAAGCCATTGGATTGGTTAAAATTTAAAGATACTAAACGCTATAAGGATAGGATTTCCTCGGCGCAAAATATCAGCGAGGAGAATGAGGCATTAATAGTCATGCAAGGATCACTTCAAAAATTACCAGTTATTTGTGCAAGTTTTGAGTTTCGGTTTATGGGAGGATCTATGGGAGCTGTAGTAGGTCAAAAATTTGTTGATGGAGTGCATCAAGCCATAGAGAGGAAGTTGCCTTTTATTAGTTTTGCTACTAGCGGAGGTGCCAGAATGCAAGAATCACTTGTTTCTCTTTTTCAGATGGCAAAAACAAGTGCCGCTATTGAAAAAATGAAAGAAGCAAATTTACCCTATATTTCAGTCATGATAGATCCAATTTAT
>TARA_B110000014_G_scaffold259336_1_pt1 | contig 17144 bp, 18 predicted proteins | sample TARA_B110000014 | Tara Oceans TARA_B110000014 (sample SAMEA4396468) | marine metagenome | biome: Westerlies Biome; feature: [MES] marine water layer (ENVO:01000295) within the mesopelagic zone...; material: water (ENVO:00002006), including particulate matter (ENVO:01000060) such... | reverse complement strand
CCTCCTCCAAAAGGATCTCTTGATAGTTAAGTGGAACCTAAAACTAAAGAACTACTAGAATGGGTAAACCAAGAAGCACAAAAAGTTGGTTTTTCTAAATTTAATGTCATTAAACCTTTGAGAATTGAAGCAAGCAAGAGAAGATATTATAGGGTGGAGAATGAGAGGGAATCTTTAATTGTTAATACCCTTAACCCAAAAGAAAATGATAATTCTAAATTTAATGAATTAAGTGCTATTTTTCTAAATGCAGGAGTAAAGGTTCCAAGAGTTTTTTCATTAGAAGAAAAAAAAGGTTTTTTATTGCAAGAAGATTTTGGTGATAGACTTTATCAGTATCATTTAAATACTTCTAATTCAGATAAGTTGCTATCAGCCGCTATTGATCAAATTCTTATTATCCAGAATATACCTACTAATAGTTTGTCATTACCGGTGTTAAATGAAAGCAGGGCATTTTCTGAGATGGATCTTTTTAGAAGTTGGTTTTTGGAAAAGCTTTTGGTGATCCCTGTAAATGAAGAAAAAGAGTCTAATTCTTATAATGTTTTACAAGAGGCCTACGAGAATGTATGGAAGAATTTAGAGATACAGCCAAAATCTATTTGTCATTTTGATTTTGAATCAAGAAATTTACTAGCTTTAGAAAATACAGATGGAGAAGAAAGTACAGGTATTATTGATTTTCAAGATGCTCTAATAGGCCCTGTAAGTTTAGATTTAGTATCCTTATTAAAGGACCTTTATCATCCTTTAAGTGATGATAGAATCATATATTATGCAGATCTTTACCTCAGTAAAGGAATTGATAGTGGAGTTTTAAAAAATGTTAATCTGGAAGAATTTATCTCTTGGATTGAGTGGTCTGGTATTCAGAGGCAATTAAGAATAATGGGAGTGCTTTCAAGAATGTACATTTTAGATAAAAAGAAAAGTAGGCTTTTAGATCTAGAGACTACTATGAATTATTTAATTAAGTCCTCTGAAGGTTTGCAAGGAATGATAGATTTTTATAACTTCCTAGTAGATATCAAGCCTAAATTGTTAGCATTTCTAGCTCCTTATAAATGAAAGCTTTTCTATTAGCTGGCGGCAAAGGAGAAAGGCTTCAGCCCTTAACTCATAGTATTCCAAAACCTATGGTATTAATTCATGGGAAACCCTTAATTCAATGGAATATTGAAACATTAAGAGAATCAGGAATTAAAGAAATAATTATTAATTTATTTTACTTAGGTGACAAGATAGAAGAATTTCTAGGTGATGGGTCTAAATTAGGTGTTGAAATAAGATACTCACGAGAAGAAAGTTTACTAGGAACAGGAGGAGCTATAGTAAATGCTTTGGATTTAATTGGAAACGAACCTTTCTTGTTGATGAGCAGTGATATCTGGACAAAGTTTCCTTTTAAAGATTTGTCTCTTCCAGTGGAATCCATTGCGCATTTAGTGTTAGTGGAACCCTTGGATGGCAAAGGGGATTTAAATTTACAACGAGGTCTTGTAAATAACTTAGATGAAGGTCCTAGATATTCTTATTCAGGCATTTCAATTATAAATCCCTTGTTATTTTATTCTTATGAAAAAAAGAATTTAGATTTATGGGAAACTTTTTTAAAACCAAATGTTGATAAAGGAAAGGTTACAGGACAGCTTTCTACACATCAGATTATAAATGTTAATCAATTAGAAGATATTCAGAAAATAGACGACAATATATTCTAAGGATTAGACTTCTAATATTTTAAGTAGAAAAGTATGGCAAAAAAAGAAAAAATTATAGCTCCTTCAATATTATCAGCTAATTTTGCTAGATTGGGGGAAGAGGTTGGAGAAGTAATTAGCTCCGGTGCTGATTGGATTCATTTCGACGTTATGGACAATCATTTTGTACCCAATTTAACAATTGGACCCATGGTTTGTAAATCTTTAAGAGATTATGGAGTAAAAGCACCTATAGATGTTCATTTAATGGTAGAACCAGTGGATAGTTTGATTCAAACTTTTGGTGAAGCAGGAGCGACTTATATCACTTTCCATCCGGAGGCATCAAAAGATGTGAATCTATCTATTGAATCAATTGTTAAATTAGGCTGCAAGCCAGGCTTAGTATTAAACCCTGATATTGATTTAGAAGTCATAGAAGAGTATATACCAAAGTTGGATATGATTTTATTGATGTCTGTTTTTCCTGGTTTCGGAGGTCAAGAATTTATATCTTCTGTTCTTAGTAAGATAAAAGATCTCAGAAAATTAATAGATGATTCTGGTTTTGATATTAGATTAGAAGTAGATGGAGGAATAAAACTAAGCAATATAGAGGAGATATCTAAAGCTGGAGCTGATACTTTTGTTGCTGGATCTGCAATATTTGGTCATTCCAGTTATAAGGAAATTATTTCTAAAATGCGAAAACTTATCTCTTAAATAAGATCTCTATATGACTTCTACAAAGATACCCATCTCAATTGAAATTTTAGCTGATATGGAGACGCCTCTGAGTGTTTACAAGAAACTAGCTAATAAACCTTTTTCATATTTATTTGAATCGGTAGAAGGCGGAGATAAATGGGCAAGATATTCTTTAATAGGCTTGCCAGCAAAAAGAATTATTAAGATTGAGGGTAATAAAGTTCTTATTATAGAGAATGGTAAAATTATAGAAGAAGTTATATCTCCAGATCCTTTAAAATTTTTAGAGGATTTTCAAGATACTTTTCAAATTAAACACATTGAAAGTCTCCCTAAATTTATAGGAGGATTAGTAGGTTACTTTGGTTATGATTGTATTAGGTATATAGAGCCTAGGCTCAAAAATAAAGAACCTCCTGACCCTCTAGGAACTCCCGATGCTCTTTTTATGATCTCTGAGGAGGTAGCGGTTTTTGATAATCTGAATAATAAACTTCATCTTATAGTGCTTTCAGATAGCGAATCTAAGCAAGACAAAGAGAAATCCAAGAAAAGACTTTTAGAGCTTTCAGAAAAACTAAAAAAACCTTTAATAGATAAAGAGCTAATCAAAGCTAATAATCCTATTTCCGAAGATGATTTTATCTCTAGTTTTGGAGAAAAAGAATTTAAAGAAACAGTTCTAAAGGTAAAAGAATATATAAAATCTGGTGATGTTATGCAGGTTGTCTGTTCCCAGAGACTTTCAGTGCCTTTTGAAGCTGATCCAACTGAACTATATAGATCTATAAGGCACTTAAATCCTTCTCCTTATCTTTACTGTTTAAATTTAGATGATTTTCATATTGTGGGTTCATCGCCAGAAATATTAGCTACATTGGAAGCAGGAGAAGTAACTGTAAGGCCAATAGCAGGAACAAGAAGAAGGGGTAAAGATTCTTCTGATGATTTAGCTATGGAAAGGGATTTGGTAAATGATCCTAAAGAAATAGCAGAACATCTAATGCTCATTGATTTAGGAAGAAATGATATAGGCAAAATAGCAAAATCTGGTTCTGTAGAAGTAACAGAAAAATTTGGAGTAGAAAAATATAGTCATGTAATGCATATGGTGTCTAATGTAAAAGCTAGAATTAAAGATGGTCTGAAAGCTATGGATGTTTTCAAAGCAACTTTCCCAGCTGGAACTTTATCAGGAGCGCCTAAGATAAGGGCAATGGAGATAATTGATGAATTTGAGCCAGTAAAGAGAGGAGTTTACGGAGGGGCAGTGGGATACTTTTCTTGGAATGGTAATATGGATATGGCAATAGCAATTAGAACAGCTGTCATAAAAGATGGCATGCTATATATCCAGGCAGGGGGAGGATTTGTTGCTGATTCAGACCCAGAACTAGAATGGAAAGAATCCATGAATAAAGGTAGAGCTATTTTTAAAGCTGTAGAAATGGTTCAAGACAAGTTAAAAGGATAATAATGTTATTGGTAATAGATAACTATGATTCATTTACATATAACTTAGTTCAATATTTTGAAATGTTAGGGCAAGAAGTTCACGTTCATAGAAATGATAAGTTATCTTTAAAAGATATAGAAAAAAAATTACCAGATTATCTAGTGATTTCTCCTGGGCCCTGTACTCCTTCAGAGGCAGGTATTTCAGTTGATGCAATTAATTTCTTCAAAGGAAAAGTACCAATACTTGGTGTTTGCTTGGGTCATCAATGTATTGGTGTGGCTTTTGGAGCTCAAATAATAAGAGCTCAAGAATTAATGCATGGAAAGGTTTCTAAAATTTTTCATGATTCGTCAGGCATCTTTAAAGATCTAAAGCAAGGTTTTGAAGCAACTAGATATCACTCCTTAGTTATTGATGAAAGTACTCTTGCAGAGGAACTAACTATTAATGCCAGAACAGAAGATAAAACAATCATGTCAATATCCCATAAAGAATACCCTTTATTTGGTTTACAATTTCATCCAGAGTCATTATTAACCGAATCAGGAATTCAAATTTTGGAAAACTACCTAAGTATTTAAGGATTATGGACATCAAATTAGCCGTCAAGAAACTCTCATATAAAGAAGATTTATCCTTTGATGAAATGTATTCTTTGATGATTAAAATTCTTTCAGGCGAGCTTACTGATGCCCAAATAGGTGCAGTTATGATGGGTTTAAGTATAAAAGGTGAAACAATTGACGAAATAACCGCTTCAGCAAAAGCTATGAGATTTTTGTCTCAGTCAGTCGAGTTAGATAATGATCTTTTATTAGACACATGCGGCACAGGTGGATCTTCATTAGGAATTTTTAATGTATCAACGGCGTCTGCAATTTTAGCAGCAGCCTGCGGTGTTTCAGTTGCTAAACATGGAAATAGGACGGCTACGAGAAAGAGTGGAAGTGCAGATTTATTAGAAGAAGCGGGTATTAACATAAACCTATCTCCTAAATCTGTTAAAAAATGTATTAATAAGATAGGTATTGGTTTTATGTTTGCACCTTTGCACCATAGCGCAATGAAATATGCCATCGGTCCAAGGAAAGAACTTGGAATAAAATCTATTTTTAATATTTTAGGGCCATTAACTAATCCTGCACGAGCTTCTTATCAGATCATGGGGGTCTATAAGAAAGATCTTATATTGCCAATTACTCAAGTATTAAAGTCTTTAGGTGCAAAAAGAGCAATGATAGTTCACTCAGAAGATGGTCTAGATGAAATAAGTGTGGTTAAAAAGACTTTTGTTTCAGAGTTGCATAACAATCAGATAAAATCTTACAAAATAGACCCTAAAGATTATGGGTTTAATTTTTCTTCGTTGGAAGAATTAAAGGTAGATTCTTCCACTGAAAGTCTTAAAAAAGTAAAGTCGGGCCTAAGTGGAGAAGATGAAATAGCCAGTTCAATCATTGCTTTAAATGCAGGCGCTGGAATTTATTTGGTTGGCTTGGCAGGATCCCTAAAGGAAGGTATTGAAATTGCTCAAGATGCTATCTTAAATAAAAAAGGGTTAGTAAAACTAAATGAATGGATTCAATTAAGTAAAAAACTTGAAAATTAAAATTGAAAGAATCTTATTTAAATAGAATTTTAGAAAAAACTGCTGAAGAAATATTAGAGCAGAAATTATCCTCGTCCCTAGCAGACATGAAATCAGTAATTAAAGATCTTCCTCCTTCACTTCCATTTATTGATACTCTTTTACAAAAGATGGTAAGAGGAGAAAGTGCCATCATAGCTGAGATGAAAAAAGCATCGCCTAGCAAGGGAGTTATTAGAAAGAACTTTCAACCAAGAGTAATAGCTAAAAGTTATGAAAATGGAGGAGCAGATTGCTTAAGTATTTTGACTAATGAACCTTTTTTTTATGGACACTTAAGCCACATAGGTGAAGTACGTTCGGTAGTCAATTTACCAATTTTAAGAAAAGATTTTATTATAGATGAATTTCAAATTTATCAGAGCAGGCAAGCCTTAGCTGACTGCATCCTATTAATAGTTTCCGCTTTAAGTTTGACTCAATTAGAAGATTACTATGCTATAGCAGGGGAACTTGATCTTGATGTTCTTTTAGAAGTACATGACGAAATAGAACTTGAATTAGCCTTAAATTTAGAACCTAAATTAATTGGAGTAAATAATAGGGATTTAAGGACTTTTGAAGTCAATTTAAGCACTAGTATTGAATTGAATAAGAAATTACAGCCCAACACTTTCTTAATTTCAGAAAGTGGTATCAATTCAGCTAAAGATATAGCTTTATTAAAAGAAAATAAAATCTTTGGCTATTTAATAGGGGAAGCTTTTATGAGAGAAGATGATCCAGGTTCAAAAATAAAAGAGATATTGATGTAAGTTAAAAAGAAAAAGCCGACTTTTGCCGGCTTTCTTGAGAAATTTAAAATTAGCTTCTTTCTTTCGCTTGATTAACTCTAAGGTCTCTTCCTTGGTAATCTTTACCATCTAGTGCATCTATGGCTGCTTGCCCAGCGGCTGCATCTTCCATTTCTACAAACCCAAAACCTTTAGATCGTCCGGAGTGCCCTTCAGTAATTATTCTTACTGCTTTTACCGATCCATATTGTGAAAAGTGATTCTCTAATTCTTCTTCTGTGGAAGACCACGGAAGATTACCTACATATAAATTCATTTGATAATTGTCCTGTTAATTAAATCCATGCGAAATCGCACCGCTACTATACTTACTTATTGCTATTTAGCAACCTACAATCCACATATTTTTTTATTGAAGGAGAATTAAAATTTTTGAATTAGATGCGGTAACTAGTGGTTGTCATAATTTTTGCCATTACAGACATTACCTTTTTTACTGGACTAGGTAATTCTTCTGCTCCTGCCTCATGAGCTTTGGAGGCATGCTCTTCCTCATCTGCTCTCATTTCTTTTATTATTACTTTTGATCTTTCATCTTTGTCTGATATGCCCTCAAGGTGACCTTCAAGATGTTTCACCACTTGTTTTTCAGTTTCTTCAACAAATCCTAGGCTAAATTTATCTCCAATAAGCCCAGTTAATGCTCCTAAAGAAAATGATAGGCCATACCAAATTGGATTAAAAATACTAGGCGATGCATTAAGCTCATCAAGTCTTTCATTACACCAAGCTAGATGATCTAACTCTTCTTCAGCTGCTTTTTCCATGTTTTTTGACATACCCTTGAGTTTTGCTGTTGATGCCTGGCCCCTATATAAGGCTTGTGCGCAGACTTCTCCAGTATGATTGACTCTCATTAAGGCAGAGGAATGATTTCTTTCTTCGGAAGAAAGTAAATCTTTTTTTAACTCTCTCGCCGGATATTTCCTTTTACTGCTTACATGGTTATCAATAGAATATTTAATACCCTTATCTAATTCTAAAATTAATGAATCTATAAATTTAGTCATTTTCCTCTCTCTATTGCTCTATAACCTATGTCAGATCTATAGAAACAATCCTCCCAAGTAATAATTTTTGCAGAAGCATAAGCGCGTTCTTGAGCTTCAAGTGTATTGTCTCCTAAAGCAGTTACACACAATACTCTTCCGCCAGATGATAGCAATTCATCATTTACCAGATTTGTTCCTGCATGAAATACCTTCATTTTTTTATTTTCAACAGGAATTCCATTGATAACAGAACCTTTCTTGTATGAATTAGGATATCCACCAGATGCCATTACTACTCCCAAGGCAACCCCTGGTTTCCATTTAAGGCTTTGTTGTTTTAAATTTCCTGTAGTAGCTTCATAACAAACTTTAGCTAAATCTGAATCTAACCTCATCATGATTGGTTGAGTTTCAGGGTCTCCAAACCTGCAATTAAATTCTAGAACCTTCAAATTGTTCTCTTTATCAATCATAACTCCTGCATATAAGAAACCGCAATAAGTTGTATTGTCTTTATTTAGTCCATAAATTGTAGGCTCAATTATTTGTTCCAGTATTTTTCCATGAATTATATCTGTAACCACAGGAGCAGGAGAATAGGCACCCATTCCACCGGTATTAGGTCCAAGGTCATTATCATCTCTGGCCTTATGGTCTTGAGAGGATGCAAAAGGAATAATCAAATTGCCATCTGTAAGGACTATAAAACTTGCTTCTTCGCCAGTAAGAAATTCCTCTATGACAACTTTTGAACCAGCATTTCCAAAAACATTTGAAACTAGACATTCATTTATCGCATGAATTGCTTCTTGTTCATTTAATGCGACAGTGACACCTTTACCTGCGGCAAGTCCATCAGCTTTTATAACTATAGGACATCCTTTTTCTTTTATATATTTGATTGCATTTTCTGGATCCACAAAACTTTTGTAATCAGCAGTAGGAATATTATGCCTTTTAAGAAATTCTTTCATGTATTCCTTAGAGCCCTCTAATTGTGATGCGGCTCTTGTAGGCCCAAAACAGTTTAGATTCATAGAATTAAATTTATCTGTAATTCCATTTACTAATGGTTCTTCAGGCCCAATAATTGTGAGATTTATATCATTTTTTAAGGCAAATTTAGACAAACTATCAATATCATTAGATTGAATATCTATATTTATTAGAGAGTCTTCCATTGCAGTGCCACCATTACCAGGGGCAACAAATACTTCTGTGACAATATTACTTTTAGCAATTTTCCAAGCCAAGGCGTGTTCTCTTCCTCCACTACCGACAATCAATACTTTCATACTTTTAATGGCGGAAGTGTCTTACTCCGGTAAATAGCATTGCCATTCCCGCTTCATCTGCAGCTTCAATTACCTCATTATCTCTCATTGACCCCCCAGGCTGGATAACAGAAGTTATACCAATTTTTGCTGCTGCATCTATACCATCTCTAAAGGGAAAAAAAGCATCAGATGCCATGATGCAATCAGAAGTTTTAAATCCTCTTTCTAAAGCTTTAGAAGCAGCTATCTTTGCGCTATCTATTCGGCTCATCTGACCAGCACCGATACCAATAGTCTGATTATTTTTTGCGTATACAATTGCGTTAGATTTAACAAACTTACAAACTTTCCAAGCAAATAAGCAATCGGCTATTTCAATGTCACTAGGATTTCTTTTAGAAACTATAGTTAAATCATTTTTTGAAATGATTGCATTGTCTGTTTCTTGAACTAGTAAACCATCAGTTACACTTAGAAACTTAAAATCTACTGTTGGATCACCAAGGTGTTGAGTTTCTAAAACTCTTACATTTTCTTTAGTTTTAGTTATTAAAAGAGCATCTTCCGAAATACTTGGAGCTATAATCACTTCTACGAATTGGTTATTAATAATTTTATGAGCTGTTTGCGCATTAAGTTCTCTATTCAATGCAATGATTCCTCCAAAAGCTGAAGTAGTGTCTGATTCAAAAGCTTTTTCGTAAGCTTTGGTAATATTTTTGTCTGTAGCTATTCCGCAAGGATTTGCGTGTTTCACTATTACGCATGCTGGTTCATCGAATGATTTAACACACTCGAAAGCTGCATCTGTATCAGCTATATTATTATAAGAAAGTTGTTTACCTTGGAGTTGAGAAGAGTTTGAAACTCCATAATTTTTAGTTTTTATAATGTCTGTATAGAAGGCTGCTTTTTGGTGAGGATTTTCGCCATAGCGTAGATTTTCTTTAATCTGATATCTTGAAAAGATTGTATCTGGAAATTCTTTTTTATCTTGAGAAGATAAATAACCAGAAATAGCAGTATCGTAAGCTGCAGTATGAGTAAATGCTTTGGTTGCTAGACTTTGTCTCCTTTCTAAAGAAAGGGCTCCTTTGGATTTATTCATTTCTTCCAGGATAGAGTCATAGTCTTTTGGATCAACAACTACTCCTACATATTTATTATTTTTTGCGGCAGATCTAAGCATACTAGGACCGCCTATATCTATATTCTCTATAGCTATTTCTAAAGTAGTTTCTGGTTTAGAAATCGTCTCAACGAATGGATATAAGTTTACAATTACAAGATCAATTTCTTTAATTCCGTTTTCTTTCATTACTTCCTCATCAACTTCTCTCCTAGAAAGTATTCCCCCATGAACTTTTGGGTGAAGTGTTTTGACTCTTCCTTCCATCATTTCAGGAAACCCAGTAAAGCTACTTATCTCAATTGCTTTTATTCCAGCATCTTTGAGAGTTTTTAAAGTGCCACCAGTTGAAATAATTTCTATACCAAAATCTAAAACTAGTTTAGAGCAAAGGTCTACTAAACCTGTTTTGTTAGATACACTAACTAAGGCTCTCTTTATCGGGGAAGATTTGTCTGCTGGCATTTAGAGTAGCTTGTACTCTTTTAATTTAGTTCTAAGAGTGCCTCTATTGATGCCTAGGATCTCACTAGCATGACTTTGATTTCCGTTGCATTGTTCCATGACTACCCTAAGTAAAGGTAATTCAACTTCTTTTAGAACCATTGAATATACCCCGCAAGGCTTTTCACCTTCCAATTGATTAAAATATTTTTTTAAACTTTTTTCAACTCCCTTGCTAAGGTCTTTACCCTCTCCGTTGAACTTCTTCTGTGATGATTTGAGCATTGATGTTTATAGAAAAAAATTAAAAAATATAGAACATCAATGATACATACCGTTTTATTTCTTTCAAGGAGATTTTTCAAAAGAAATAGTTTAATTTTTTAATTTACAATGGTATGTAGTTCTTGGCCTTGTTCAATTAATTTTATTTTTTTATTTAGAACTTGAATTTTTGTGACAGAACAATTGTCGGGTCTAAAAACAACTAATTTCTTATGGTTAAAAATTTTATTTAATACAACATTTATCACCATGAAATGACTAAAAATTAATGTCGGTTCTTTTGTATTTTTAATTTCTTCTAGAATATTATTTTTCCAAAGATTTTGAGCTTCTTCTAAGTTTGCAATATCAATATTAAAAATAGTGCCAAGCCAATTACTTCTATCTTTCATTGAAACTCCTGGAGAGGGGATTTCTGAAAATTTAGTATTGATATTAATTTTTTGTTTTCTTTCTTTTGAAAAAGGTCTTGCTGTTTCTTGGGCTCTTTTAAGTGGGCTAGAAATAATTTTAAATTTTTTATTCTTTAAGTCTTCATTAAGAAATCTTCCTAGGTTTAAAGCTTGCTCTTTTCCTTTCAAACTTAGACCAGGATCTTTATCCTCATCCCAAGATTTTCCTGCCTCGCCATGACGAATTAAATAGATAGGTATTGAATTATTTTTTTTTTCCATTAAGACTATTTGTTATTGTCTAAGATTAACACGTAAGAATTAAATAAAGAAAGGTGCAATTTATGAATTTACAGAGGGTATTTTTAGATACTAAATTATATAAAAATATGGATATAACTTTGGATAGATTAGCCTCTAAGCATTTATCAAGAGTCCTAAGAATGAAACAGGGAGCAAAAATTGAATTATTTGATGGGAAAGGGAATTCTGGCTTTGCAGAAGTTATTAGTTCAGATTTAAAAGAGTTTAAAGTTAAAATAGTGTCTAAGATTCAAGAACAGAAGAATGATGGAATCGAGGTTAATCTTGCTCTTAGTATTATAAAACCTAGCCCTTTCGAATATGCAATTCAAAAGTGTTCTGAATTAGGCGTTAGGTCTATTTCGCCTATCTTGACTGAAAGGAGTATTTTTAAATTAGATCCTAAAAAGGTCAGGTCTAAATTAGAAAGATGGAAATTGATAGCGATAGGTGCTTGTGAGCAATGTGGTCAGAACTGGCTTCCTGAAATAAAAAGTATTCACTCCTTAGAAGACTGGATAAGAAGTTTGGATACTAATCAAAGGTTAGCCTTTGTACCAAGAGCCTCAAAAAGGTTATCAGAAATAAAGTTGAAGTCTAATTTAGATATTATAATAGGCCCAGAAGGTGATTTTTCAGATTCTGAGATTAAGCTTTTGAATCTTAATGGGTTTGATACACTTAATTTAGGCTCAAGAATTCTTAGATCTGATACTGCAGCAATAGTAGCATTAAGTTCTCTTAGAGCTCTTAAGGGAGAATTTTAATGATTATAAAAATTAAAGGAGAATTATGAAGATAGGGATCGTTATGGACCCTTTGGCGTTAATTAATTTTTCTAAAGATAGTACTTTTGCAATGATGCTTGAAATGCAGATTAGAGGCTATGAGTTCCATTATATAAATCCAAATTCATTAACTCTTGAACCTGATTCTTCTTTTGCTGTAACCAGTAAGGTTCAGGTAGATCTCAAATCAGACATAGAATTTATTCTTTCCGATGAAGAGAAACGTAATTTAAGTTACTTTGATGTAATTTTGATGAGACAAGATCCCCCTTTTAATATGGACTATATTTATAGTACTTATGTCCTAGACAAGGCAGAAGAAGATGGAGTGCTGGTAGTAAATAAACCAAGCAGCTTAAGAAATTATAATGAAAAAGTTTTCACTACCTTATTTCCTGAATGCTCAACTCCCTTTTTAGTTTCTAGTAATTATTCTGAACTTAAGTCATTTATTGAAGAATTTGAAGATATTATTATTAAACCTCTTGATGGGATGGGTGGGTCTTCTGTATATAGATTAAAAGTAGATGACCATAACATTAGTGTAATTTTAGAGGATATGACAAATAATTTTTCAAGAAAAATAATGGCTCAAACATATATTCCTGAAATCCTGGATGGCGATAAACGAATTCTTATTATAGACGGTATTGCTATGGATGCTGCTATTGCCAGAGTGCCAGCTGAAGGTGAGCTTAGGGGCAATCTTGCTGCAGGAGGTACAGCAATAGCCAAGCCTCTATCCGATAGAGATAGATGGATTTGTGATCAAGTAGGTCCAGAACTCAAGAAATTAGGTTTAGTATTTGTTGGAGTAGACATAATTGGAGATTATTTGACTGAAATTAATGTAACTAGCCCAACTTGTATTCAAGAATACCAAAAACTTTGTGGAATTGATGTAGCAAGTATCTTTATTGATTGCCTAGAAAAGAATGAGTTTTAACTAGTTTTTATGGTTATTATGGCATTTGACTTTGGTTTGAAAAATATAGGCATAGCTATTGGTCAGGACATTTCTAGATCTTCTAATACTTTTTATACTTTAAAAGCTAACAATGGATTACCAAAATGGAAATTTTTAGATAGTTTGGTAAAAGAATGGGAACCAAATATTTTTGTTTTAGGTAATCCTCTTAATATGGATGGTACCCCAAGTTTAATGAAGAGAAAGAGTGATTTATTTGGAAGAAGATTAGAAGAAAGATACAAGATTATTCCTGAGCTGGTTGATGAAAGACTTTCTTCAAAAGAGGCTTTGTTAAGACAAAAAGATCTTCATCTAAGAAACTTAACCTCTTCAGGGTCAGATATTCATAGTATCTCTGCGCAGATTATTTTAGAAGATTGGTTTAGAGAAAAGCATTAATATGTCTGGATCAATTCCTCAGGAATTTATAAGAGATTTAATATCTTCTTCTGATATTGTATCGTTGGTTGATTCTTATGTACCTCTAAAAAAGAAGGGAAAAGATCATTGGGGCCTTTGTCCATTTTGTAACGATGGGAATAATCCCTCTTTTAGTGTTAGTGCTCAAAAACAATTTTACTATTGCTTCAAATGCAGCGAAACAGGAAACATAGTTAGCTTCCTTCAAAGTCATCTTGGCATGAATTTTGTAGAAACTATAGAATCCTTGGCAGCATCAGCTGGCCAACAAGTTCCTTATTCAGATAAAAAAGAAGGACATGGGGACAATAAATTAGTTTATGAAGCCCTAGATGAGGCTTCTAAAATATTTCAAAAAAATCTCTTAGAACACAGTTCAGCCAATGATTCCAGAATTTATTTGAAAGAGCAAAGAAAGATCTCTCCTGAAACATGTCATTTATTTGAGGTAGGATACTCTTTGAATTCATGGAATTATTTAACAGATAGTTTAATTAAAAAAGGATTTAGTAAAGAAATTATCATAAGTGCCGGTCTTGCAAAAGAGAATCAAGATAAGAAATTATTTGATATATTCAGAGATCGTATTATTTTTCCTATAAGGGACACTAGAGGAAGGACTGTTGGCTTTGGTGGCAGGGTCATGAACGATAAAGATCAGCCTAAATATCTTAATACAGGAGATACTCCTGTGTTCAAAAAAAGTAATCAACTTTATGGTCTATACGAAACCAATAAGTTCAAGAAAGGTCTAAACAAGATTTTTGTAGTAGAAGGATATATGGATGTTATTTCTATGTTTGAGCAAGATATTAATAATTCAGTTGCAACATTAGGAATTGCTTCTAACAGATTTCATGTACAAAAGATTCTACAATTGGTGGATAAAGTTATATTTTGTTTTGATGGCGATGAAGCTGGAAGGGGAGCAGCATGGAATGCTCTAAAGAACTGTTTACCAGTTGTAAAAGACGAGGCTGAAATGAGATTCCTTTTTTTACCTGAAGGCGAGGATCCGGCAAGCTTATTAGAAAATGAAGATAAGGAAGATTTTTTAAAAAGAGAATTTGATTCTTTGGTCTTATCTGATTATTTCATTAAAAGATTAACAGAAGTCGTTGGAACAATTTCCACTCTAGAAAAAAAAGCTTCATTAGCATCTAAAGCAATGGTTTTGTTACATTCAATGCCTAATGGAGCATTAAAAAATCTCTTAGAACTTGAAGTTTCTAAAATAACCGGGCTAGGTGAAGAGGATATTAAGAAATTAAGCAAGCCTTTAAAAGGAACTTACCAAAGTAGTAATATCCAAAAAGGAGATCCTAGTGCCATTGTAAGCAATATTTTTGAAGAAGCCTCTTTTTCTGCTAAGGCTTTAAAGGTTCTTCTTCAACATCCTAAGTTAGTTATGGAAATTAATATAGATGAAGCTTTAGGCGATAATAAAAAACCAGAAGTTATGTTGTTGACAAAAGTTGCAAACAAATTTGAACAAAATATTGATTGTAGTTTAGCGGAATTGCTACAAGAATTAGATTCAGACGAAAAATATTTTATAGGTAATTTAGCAGCTAATAGTGAAACTATTGGCGACACAAATATGACATTATATCTTCAAGATTGCATCACTAAAATTCTGGCAGAAGATTCTTCCTCAAGGATTAGAGATTTAAAAAAGATGTATATGGAAAGGCAACTTTCAGACGATGAGACTTTTGAATTGCAACAACATTTGGTTTCAAACCTTGGCGAATTAAAAGAAGATGATAGGTTGCTTCTCAAAAATCTTAGCCAAAAGAAGTAACTCAAAATCTATTGCATAAAAAAAGGGCATCATTGATGTAAAAACTATATAATGCTCATCCTAAAAAAAGTTAAATATGGCACAAAAAACAAAAGACAATCAACAAAAGTCTTCTCAAGATAAGTCTAAAGATGAATCTTCACTTACAAATGAGACAGAAGAGCTTGTAGTAAGCGAAGATGAAATAGAAAGTTCTGGTTTATCAGAATTGGTTGAGAAGGGAAAGGAGCAGGGATTCTTAACTTACGAAGACATTAACGAGATGCTTCCAGAAGATGTTTCTGATCCTGACCAGGTTGAAGAGGCTATTAGGATGTTAGAAGCTTTAGGCGTAGAGATTAATGAATCTTCAAGATCAGATTCAGATGACAGCGTTCCTGAAACTATAGCCGATACTAGAACTACATTGACTTCCGTTGATTCAGAGGTAGGAAGAACAACTGATCCTGTAAGACTCTATATGCGTGAGATGGGTACCGTTGATTTACTTACTAGAGAAGGTGAGATAGCTATTGCCAAAAGAATAGAAGAAGGTGCAAGAGAGCTTCTTTATGCTTGTTGTTTTTATCCTGGTTTAGTAGAAGGTGTGCTTGATGATTACGCTTTATTTCTAAAGGAAGAAAAAAGGATAACTGATGTCATAGTAGGGTTTATGGATGAAGAGAGCGAACCTATTCCTTCTGCACAAGAACAAAAGAAGCTTCAAGAAGAATCAGGAAAAGATGAAGAAGAAGAAGAAAATGTAGGTATAGATCTAGAAGAAGTAGACAGGCGTTTCAAGGCTGTTAAAAGACAGTTTAATAAGTCTGAAAAGGCCATCGAATCTAAAAAGGGCACGAAACAAGCGACATTAGAGTTAGAGAAACTAGGAGAAATTTTCAAATATCTTAAGCTCTCTCCAAATCTTATAGACAGGATAGCCGATCCTGCTAGAGAGGCCTTACAAATAATTAGGAAAAATGAGAAAACTGTTTATAACTTATTCGTTAGGAAGGCAAAGATGCCAAGAAAGCTTTTTATAGAAGAATATCAAGGTAACGAAGCAGATACTAAATGGGCTTCAAAAATATTAAATAAGAGAACTGCATGGAGTAAAGTAGCAAGGGGGCATAAAGAAGAAATAGAGAGATCTCAAAGACAACTTCATAGATTAGAAGAATTAGTAGGAATGAAAATATCCGAGATTAGGAATATTAATAGAAAAATGTCTATCGGAGAAGCCAAAGTGAGAAGAGCTAAAAAGGACATGGTTGAAGCTAATTTGCGTTTAGTGATTTCTATAGCTAAGAAATACACAAATAGGGGTTTACAATTCTTAGATTTAATCCAAGAAGGAAATATTGGATTGATGAAAGCTGTGGATAAGTTTGAATATAGAAGGGGTTATAAATTTTCTACTTATGCAACTTGGTGGATAAGACAAGCTATCACTAGATCGATAGCTGATCAAGCAAGAACAATTAGGATACCGGTGCATATGATAGAAACAATTAATAAGTTAAATAGAATATCTAGAGCCATGGTCCAAGAGATGGGTAGGGAGCCTACCCCAGAAGAGTTAGGTGAAAGAATGGAGCTTTCTGAAGATAAAGTGAGAAGAGTTTTAAAGATAGCTAAAGAACCTATCTCCACCGAAACACCTATTGGAGATGAAGATGATACTACCCTTGGAGACTTTATTGAGGATACTTCGATAGAATCACCAGACCATTCAGCTACAAATGAAAACTTAACAGATGCTACTGAAGGCATTCTTGGGAGTTTAACTGCTAGAGAATCAAAAGTATTGCGAATGAGGTTTGGTATTGGAATGAATACTGATCATACTTTAGAGGAAGTTGGAAAGCAGTTTGATGTTACTAGAGAAAGGATTAGACAGATTGAAGCTAAGGCTCTAAGGAAATTAAGACATCCTACAAGATCTTCTCACCTGAAAGGTTTTCTTGGAGATTAAGTAGATTAGAGTGTATATTTTTCATATAGGGCCCATAGCTCAGTTGGTTAGAGCGTCCGACTCATAATCGGCAG
>TARA_B110000014_G_scaffold263353_1_pt1 | contig 17168 bp, 15 predicted proteins | sample TARA_B110000014 | Tara Oceans TARA_B110000014 (sample SAMEA4396468) | marine metagenome | biome: Westerlies Biome; feature: [MES] marine water layer (ENVO:01000295) within the mesopelagic zone...; material: water (ENVO:00002006), including particulate matter (ENVO:01000060) such... | reverse complement strand
TCCCGAAAATTCTAAGCATAAATAGAAAAAGAAGAGGAAAAACAAGAGTAAAGAAAGCAGCAGCCGGATTTCTTCGGTACGATTTATTCTCATAGACTATTTGTTTCAGGAAAAGGGGGAAACGCTTTCTATAATTCATTTAAGAATTCCTAAATAAATCTCTTCAAGATTTTGCCTGGAGACCTCTAAATTATTAAGTTCGATTCCCTGTGATATTGCCCATCCTGTTAATTCTGAAAGAATAGCTGTTGGATTTTCGGTGTTTATTGAGACTACACCTTCAGAAATTACTGACATTTCTTTTATGGTCTCTGGCAGATGATGGTGTGGATTATCCGTTTTAAAGGTGATGGATGTTTTGTTGTGTGCAGTTCTCAGATCGCTTAATGATCCTTGAATAATCAATTTGCCATGGTTCATGAGGGCAACTGTATCCGCTAAATATTCCGCTTCTTCCATATAGTGAGTTGTAAGTACTACGGTCGTGCCGTCCTTTTTTAACTTTTTTATCATGTCCCAAAAGTTGCGTCGAGCTGAAGGATCAAACCCTGTAGTTGGTTCATCTAGAAATAGAAGATCAGGATTTCCACAAAGCCCAATTGCCACATCTAAACGACGCTTTTGCCCTCCTGAAAGTTTCTTGACTCGCTTGTCTTTTTCTTCTGTCAGCCCAGTCATTTCTAGCAAGTCAGAAACTTTCCTAGGAGTTTTGTAGAAATTTGTAAATTGTTCCAATATTTCGGATGCTGTTAGGTATTGTTCTATCCCTGTTTCCTGTAAAACGATCCCTATTTTTGAACGAAATGCGATGGAATTGTTAGAGGGGTCCATTCCTAGCACTTTTACTTCACCAGAGGTTTTACTTCTGTGACCTTCCAGTATTTCTACGGTTGTCGTTTTACCTGCTCCATTGGGTCCCAGCAATGCAAATACTTCGCCCACATTAACTGTCAGAGAAACTGCGTTTACTGCGAGAGACTGTCCGTATTTTTTTGTCAGTTTATTTGTTTCGATTGCGATCAATTTAATTTCACTATTGGGTACACAAATCGGAAGACCGGATTCAATTGTATAATCCAATCTGTGATCGGAGAAGTGTTTAGAATTTGGAGTTTGATAATGACTTATACAGATCTAAAACTAGAACAGGACGGTGCTGTTCTTAAGATAACCGTTGATCGTCCCGAAGTTTTGAATGCTCAGAGCAGGATAATGAGAGAAGAACTTGATGACGCATTTAATAAAGCGGCAGATGATGAATCAGTTAAAGTGGTGATCATTGCTGGGGAAGGCTCAAATTTCTCTGCCGGTCATGACTTGGGAAGTCCTCAGGAGATGGCTGATCGAGAAAAACGTCCTTATCTGCCGGGTACTGCTGGAGAGTACGAGAGGAGTTGGCAGCAGAATGTTGCAAATACATTCAGATGGAGAGATTTTCCCAAACCGACGATAGCTCAGGTCCAGGGTGTGTGCATTATGGGAGGAATAATTTTGGCTTCATCTTGTGACTTGATTGTTGCTTCAGATGATGCCCGATTTAGCGATAGAACGGTGCGGTGGGGTGGACCGCATGTCCAATATCTAAGTCTTCCCTACGAAATTGGCGTTCGTAAGGCCAAGGAATATCTTTTCACAGGAGATTGGATGACTGCTTCTGAGGCCGAAAAAATGGGACTTGTTAATAAAGTTGTGCCTCTGAATAAACTGGAAGAAGAGACTATGAAGTTGGCTCAAAGGATAGCTTTGCAAGATGCCTTTGCGTTGAGATTATCTAAAGCTTCATTGAATCAAGTACAGGATCAGATGGGCTATCGTACTAGTATTATGTCGGGTTTCCATAATCACGCTTTAGGACTTTCTTATAGACGTGAGATTTACGATGGTGAAAGAGTTACCTCGATTGATCGTGCTAGAGAACGTGATAAAAAGTTTGGTGATTGAACAGAATGGCACCATTTGCTAATTTAAAGGTTTTGGATTTCTCTGCGGATTTTGCTGGAAGTTATTGCAGCAAATTGCTTGGTGATTTCGGGGCTTCTGTAAAAAAAATCATTTATGAAGGACGAGAAGATCGTTCCGCTTCATATGGCCCGTTTATCGACCAACTGGGACATCCAAAATCAAGTGCGATGTTCCACTATATGAATTACAACAAAGAGATCATTTCAGTATCTAAAGTAACGCCTAGTATTGAGGAATTAGCACTGTCAGCGGATCTTTTAGTTGAAGATTTTTCAAGTGAGGATTTTCATTTCTCTGGGTTGGATTTAGAAAATATACGTATTCTAAATCCGAATCTTCTAATTTGCTCTTTGACCCCCTTTGGTAGGGAAACCAAGTGGTCAGAAAAACCTTGGAGTGATCTAACTATCCAAGCTTTGACAGGGATGTGCAGTGTGAATGGGGAACAGGATAAAGCTCCTTTAAAGGAACCAGGTACGGAAAGTGAGTTAATAACTGGAGCAAACGCATTTGTAGGTTCTGTAGCTGCTTTAATCAACAGGGATGTTACGGGGATTCCTCAAGATGTGAATGTATCTATACTGAAATCGGTTTTACATAGTTATAGTCCATACCTGTTAGCCGCACTTCATACAAGAAATCCTAGAGGGCGACAGTCGCAGGGACTACATTTTGGCTTAATACCTTGCAAAGATGGATATGTATCGCTCAGCGTGCGCCATGAACCAACATGGGAACATATGTGGTTATTTTTCGGAGATCCTGAATTTTCAGAAAATCCGAAATTCGATACGGCTGCTAAAAGGCGAAGTAATGAAGAAGACCTTTCAGAAATTCTTTTGCCAATACTTGCACAATATTCTCGTAAAGATCTCCTTCATGGTTTAAGTCCCCTTAGAATACTGGTCGGTATTGCCAATTCAGTATCTGATTTACTGGAAGATGAGCATCTTAAAACAAGGAATGCTTTTGTAAGGTATGAATGTGAAGGTAAATCGTGGGAAATGCCAGGGCCGCCTTTCCAGATGTCTTTAACACCGTGGAAATTCGAGCCCGTACCGGCTTCGGAAGATTTTCAAAGTTGGGACCAACCCTCGAAAGTCGCACCTGACATTTCCAAAAGTTTATATACGTCTAGTAAAACACAAGGACCTCTTTCCGGAATGAGAGGCATTGTATTAACACAGGCTTGGGCTGGAGCTTACAGTACCCAGCTTCTTTCAGATCTAGGCATGGAAATAATTCAGGTTGAATCTGTTACCCGTATAGATCCATGGAGAGGAGGTGTTCCTCCGAGGTTGGCAGGGTTGTATCCAGATTCTGATCCAGGAGATAGTCCTTGGGATAGGAATGCTCTTTACAATGGTGTGAACAGAGGTAAGAAGGCTATAACTCTTGACCTAGCCCATTCGGAGGCAAAAGATGCATTTATGGAATTAGTTTCTATAAGTGATGTTGTCGTAGAAAACTTTTCTGGCAGAGTGATAAGTAATCTAGGGCTGGATTACGAATCCCTCAGGTCCGTCAACCCCTCGATAGTCATGGTCAGAATGCCAACTTATGGGACAAGTGGACCTTACTCAAATTACCCCGGCAATGGAGGGACCACGGAACCCGTCTCCGGGATGTCATTTCTTATGGGGTACCATGACGGACCTCCTATAAATTCCGGAATAATGCACACGGACGCTTATAGTGGAGTATTAGCATGTGGAGCCACAATGACTGCTTTGAGGGAAAGATTAATATCTGGGATCGGTCAAGAAGTGGATATCTCCCAACAAGAGGTGAGTATGACACTATTGGCAGAATATATTATGGAGGGGTCCATATCGGGGGAATCCCCGGGTAGACAAGGTAATACCAACAGGGACTACGCTCCCCAAGGGTGTTATCTTTCAAAAGATTCCAAATGGATAGCCATTTCTGTGAAAACAGACCGGCAATGGAAATCTTTTTGTGATTCATTGATGTTCGACCATTTGTTCATTGATGAGGATTATTCCAGCAAAGCTCTTAGGAAAATAAATTCGGTGAGACTGGATCAAGAAATATCGAAGAATATGGCAAGTCGGGTAGCAAGCGAAGTAGTGGAAAAATTACAGGGTGAGTCAGTACCATGTGAAATTGTTTCCACTTTATTGGAAGCCGCTGAAAACGATGACTTTCATCAAATGGAATTATTTGAAAATATATTCCATTCTAAATCCGGAAATTTCTATTATCCGGTTCCACCTTGGGATTTTGAAAACAAATCTCGAAAACCTCAAGGGCCGGCTCCTACATTAGGAGAACATTCCGAGGAAATTTTTAGTAGCCTCAACGGATGGTCTGAAAGTGAAATAAACCGATTTAAGAGCCTTGGATTAACAGGTACAGACCCTTTGATTTAAAATACTTAATTGAAATGATGCATCAACATAAAATAAATACACATTTGGGCGACGTAATCGCTAAGGCTTCGGAGTTTTTAGAAATTACTGACGAAGAAGCTCTTTCGCTTTCTAGCTATTCAGAAGATCATTTGGATGATTTGTGTGGCGCAGCAGCTAAAATGAGGAATCATGGAAAAGGAACAACGGTTACTTTTTCCCCAAAAGTTTTTATCCCGCTTACGAGGTTATGCCGTGATTACTGTGGATATTGTACGTTTAGAATAGACCCAGACCAAACACAAAGTCTTTACATGAGTGCCGAAGAAGTACTAGATGTGGCTAAACAGGGGGAGAATTTAGGCTGTACAGAAGCATTATTTACCCTCGGAGAAAGGCCAGAGCAAAAGTATCCGGAAGCGAAAGAATGGCTTTCAAAGAATGGCTACAATAGTACTCTCGATTATTTGGGTGCAATGACTGAACTTGTGGTTAAAGAGACCAAGCTTTTGCCTCACGCGAATCCCGGTACAATGACTCATAGAGAGTTAAAGGCTTTAAAGGGATCTAATCCTTCAACTGGCATAATGCTGGAAAGCACCAGCCAACTTTTATATCAAGAAGGTGGGCCCCATGAATTTGCCCCCAGCAAAAGACCCATTGTTAGATTGAAGACAATTTCAATAGCAGGTGAATTGAGAATTCCATTCACCACTGGCCTCCTGATAGGCATAGGAGAGACTATGCTGGACAGAATGGAATCATTATTGGAAATTAGAAATCTTCAACGAAAATATAATCATATACAGGAAACAATAATCCAGAACTTTAGGGCAAAACCTGAGACTCCTATGGCAGAATCTCCCGATGCTGAAACTCAGGAAATGCTTTGGACAGTTGCTGCAGCTCGTATTATTTTGGGACCTCAAGCTAATATACAAGTGCCACCAAATCTCAGCTCTGAGAATTACGAGATGTATTTGACTGCTGGTATAAATGATTGGGGTGGTGTTTCTCCTTTAACGATTGATTATGTCAATCCGGAGGCCCCTTGGCCTTTAATAACAAACCTAAAGGCTAAAACAGAGTCTGCAGGGTTTGAATTAAAACCTAGATTGGCCGTGTACCCTGAATATTTCCTTGATACGGAGGAATATTTACCGGTAGACTTACTCGCAAAGGTGAGAGGCTTGGCTGATGACCAAGGTTATGTAAAGGATGGTATTAACAGATATGTCTAATATTGAACCAAATGATTCTAATGTGGATTTTTCAGGTCTTTTGGCTTCTATAAATCCGGAAATATCTCGTGTTTTAAAAAATGCAATAGAAGGGAAAGATATTTCGGCATCAGACGCTTGCATGCTCTTGGATTCAGATGGATTAGAATACAACGCCACAGTTTTGGTTGCAGATGTTTTACGTAGAAGGACCGTGGGAGATGTTGTTACATACGTTGTAAACAGAAATATTAATTTCACGAATGTTTGTATAAAAAGATGTGGATTTTGTGCATTTAGTAGAGACTTCAGGGAAGAACAGGGTTATCTCCTGCCGGTTGAGGAAATAGTTCGTCGCTCGAAAGAGGCATGGGACTATGGTGCTACAGAAGTCTGCATACAGGCTGGTCTACCTCCTCAAATGGAGGGGGATCTGTATGTCCGGCTATGCGAGGCGATAAAAGCGGAACTTCCGGATATGCACATTCACGGGTTTTCTCCAGAAGAGGTTCTTTATGGATCGATTCGATCTAAGACAACTATTCGGCAGCATCTTAGTGATTTGAAGGATGCTGGAGTCGGGAGTTTGCCTGGCACATCTGCAGAGATATTAGATCAAGATCTCAGGGACAAAATATCGCCGGGCCGTATAACCAAGGACCAATGGATTGATGTTATAACCACAGCCCATGAATTGGGAATACAGACTACATCGACAGTGATGTTTGGTCATGTTGAGACCAATATGCAGATTGCCGAACATATGGACATAATCAGGAATATACAAATTCAAACGGGAGGGTTCACAGAATTCGTTCCACTGAGCTTTGTGAATTCTGAGGCACCTATGTTTTTGAAAGGTTTGGTTCCCAATGTTAGAACAGGTCCAAGTGGAATGGATGTAGTGAAGGTTCATGCTGTTGCGAGAATAATGTTGAATAATTGGATTCCAAATATTCAGGCTTCTTGGGTTAAAGAAGGAGATCGAATTTCTCAATTATTGCTTACGGCAGGTGTAAATGATTTGGGTGGAACCTTAATTAATGAAAGTATTTCTACATCAGCGGGCGCACAACATGGACAGTTAATGAAACCTTCGCAATTCAGAGACATGATACGAGATGCTGGGAGAATACCAGCAGAGAGATTCACAAATTATAGTCTCCGAAAAGTATACGACAAGGCAGATAACGAAAAAGATCCACTAGATCTCCTGGAAGATAACGTCGAAGAGATATTCGGTTCCTACAATAAGTTGATTGCAATGGAAACCTATCGGTTTGAGCACCCACGAAAAGCAGCTGAAAGAACCGCCGGTGTATGAAAATAGGTCACCGAAATTAATGGGGGAGACCAACTTTAAGAAGGTGTGCGTGCTTTTCTCGTAGCTTCATTACTTTTGGAGCGATTATGAACTGACAATATGGTTGGTATGGGTTGTTTTTAAAGAAGGATTGATGGTAATCCTCTCCTTCGTAGAATTTGGAAGCAGCTGTTACTTCAGTCACAATTGGGTCTGGAAATACGTTCTCATCATTTAGGTATTTTATGGATTTTTCCGCAAAGTCTTTTTGTGATTCATCATTATAGAAAATTGCAGACCTGTATTGTGTACCAACATCCGCACCCTGTCTGTTGAGCGTCGTAGGGTCATGGTAGCTGAAGAAAATTTCTAAGACAGTTTGGTAATCCAATATGGATTGGTCATAATAAACTTCTACGGCCTCGGCATGCCCCGTCGTACCTGAACATATTTCCTCATAAGAAGGGTTTATTGTATCTCCTCCCGTGTATCCGGATATTACCCGGTCTACTCCTTCAACTAGTTCAAATACCGCTTCGATACACCAGAAACATCCTGCTGCTAACGTAGCTTTCTCAATGGAACTCATTTTTTTACCACCTTGCGTCTTCTTTGAACTATCTCGTTGTCATTCCTTTTGGATTATACCTCTATCTTGTCTCATGTGTATTAGACGCAAGATTCGTGTAGGATTCTCCGATGTTCAGTAACTGTGATTCAAGTTAAAAGTCATATGCGGAAGATTCTGGAGAGAGCTTTTGATTCCCTAAACGTTCGAGGGTTTCGGTTCATGTGGTTGGGAGATTTAACACTCTCAATAGCGGAATTTATGGAAATTGTCATATTGTCCTGGTATGTACTAGGAGAAACTGAGTCGCCGCTTATCCTCGGAGTATTTGCGGCACTTAGATTTACAGGAACAGTGGTAGCTCCTTTTTTTGGTGTCATAGTAGACCGATTGGGTAGGCGTCACATATATATATTCGCTCGAAGTTCATTCGTTGTTTTATCTTGCTCCGTTTTAGTTTTAACGATATTCGATCTTCTTAATGTGATCGCGGTTTTGGTGTTTGCTGCCTTAGTCGGCCTTTCCCGTTCGTTAGATATGATTGTGAGACAGTCTGTTTTACCAGTAATAGTTTCGAGTTCCCAACTTCAAAATAGTGTTGCACTACTAAGAACTGGCAGAGATATAACCCAAATTATTGGTCCAGTTTTAGGAGGGGTTTTATTAGAAGCTATTGGTATTGGGAAGAGCTATATTTTTATTATTATTTTTCACCTCTTATCACTGATGTTTGTGTTTCTAATTCCTGGAGTCCCTAACACAACCATAAAAACAGCCCAATCTATATTTGAAAATCTAAAAGGTGGGCTTTCATACGTAAGGGTAAACCCGTTCCTATTTGGATTACTTGTTGTCGCTTTTATTGTGAATCTGACTGCATTTCCATTAAACAACACACTTTTAGCGGTTATAGCAAGGCAGGTAATGGAAATTGACGCGGCTGGGCTAGGATGGTTAATGGGCACATACTCTGCAGGAGCCTTACTGGGGTCCTTGATTATTGGATATTTTTCCACAATGGAGAAGGCAGGGAAAGCCATGATTATAGGTTCAATATTGTGGCATATTGGGATTTTAATAATGGCCTACATGCAGTGGTTTTACATATCCTTGCCTGTTCTTTTCTTTATTGGTATATCTCAGTCTTTTGCGATGGTCACCATGGCCATGATGTTATTAAAATATACCTCAGAAGAGATGCGAGGCAGAGTACTCGGACTTCGCCAGCTAGCCGTTTATGGATTGCCAGTGGGGGTGTTGATTTCCGGCTTTATAGCTGAAAATTCTGATGCATCTTTGGCCTTAATATTTAATGGAATACTAGGTTTGTTTATACTGGTACTTGCCATTTTTAAATGGCCTGAAATGTTGCATAAAAGATAGTGGTTTAGAGGATTAAAGATAATGACCCCTGAAGAGCAAAGAGTCAGAGAATATATGATTTCACAAGGAGAGAAATATCCATTTAGAGAGTTATGGATAAGAGCTATAGCGGCTCGATTGGAGCTGATAAAAGAAGTGTCGAATGTGAATCAAGACCAGGCAGATTTTTCTTTTGATAAAGATGAATGGACTATTTCAGAGATCTTGGAACATGTAATTAGCAGTACAAGTAGAGTGACCGATCTTATATCAAACCTTGCCACAGGAGCTATTGGTGATTCCTCAAATATAGATCCACCAAGACAACTTTCTCACTCCAACATAGAGCAATTACGCGAAGGAATTCTGGAAGGAGCATTTAAATGGACTGCTATGACAGATAATCTGCCAGATACTCCGAATATGGAAAATAATTCAAACCACGGTTCTTTTGGGGATTTGCATGCTGGAGGTTGGTACATGTTTCAAAGAGTTCATGATTTAGATCATTTGAACCAAATAAGAAACAATAAATCTCACGCTGATTATCCAAACGATTAGTAAATAAAGGTGACAAATAGATAATATGAAAATAGCGGTACGATCATTCAATGGTGTTAGGTCTGATGCCTCGGATTGGAATCAAATAGCAGAATTTGCAAAGGAAGCTGAATCTTTGGGAGCTGATTCTATATGGACCTCTGAAGCTTGGGGGACCGACGCAATCACACCTTTGGCGTATTTGGCGGCTGCCACAACAAAGATACGTCTGGGTACAGGAATTGTTCAAGTCGGTAGTCGAACCCCAGGTAATTTGGTAATGACTAGCTTAACTTTGCAGTCAATGTCGGGCGGTAGATTTATTCTTGGGTTGGGTACAAGCGGTCCACAAGTTATAGAAGGGTTTCATGGCGTGACTTTTGGTAATGCTGTAGTAAGAACCAAGGAACTATTGGAAATTATTAAGATGGGCGTGTCAGGGGAAAAGCTTCAATATCAAGGCAAATATTATCAATTGCCCTTGGATGGTGGGGAAGGTAAAGCCATAAGGACCAGTGCTAAAACTTGGCATGTCCCAGTATATGTGGCCTCTCTTGGTCCTAGTAACTTAGAAATGACAGGTGAAAAGGCCGATGGGTGGATAGGGGGTTGTTTCATACCAGAAACTGGAGATGTGTTTCTGGACAAAATAAGGACGGGTTTATCTCGCTCCGGTCGAAAAATTGATGACATAGATATATTGATACCAGTTTCCCTAGAGTTTACTGATGAAGTCGAAGAAGCTGCAAAAAGACACGCTCGTGGATATGGATTTACTTTTGGTGCAATGGGGTCAGTGAAAAATAATTTTTACAAGAATGCCTATGCAAGACAAGGTTATGGCGAGGTTGTGGATGTTGTTCAAAAATTGTGGGTTGAAGGGAGACGAGAAGAGGCTCGAGATATGGTGCCTAATGATCTCGCTTTAAAATCCAATTTAATTGGAACCGATAACATGATTAAGGAAAGACTTTTACTATATAAGAACCTGGGTGTTAGTACTCTTAAAGTTGATTTGCCAGGTGACGATATTGCTAGTAAAAGTGATGCTTTAGGAAGATTAATGGATCTTGTTTCTGACTTGGATTAACAAACATGAAGCTAGCACTTTTCACCCATATGTCGTGGCCAGAGGGAGTGAATCAGACTTCGGTGTTTCATAATTCAGTTGAGCAGGTGAAGTTAGCTGAGTCCATGGGATACCACGGAGCATGGTTCGCTGAGCATCACTTTACTCGATACAGCATGGGTTCTTCTGTGTTACTTATGTTGGGGCATTTGGCAGCAGTCACACATAAAATTCGTTTGGGCACGGCAGTAATTGTCCCTAACTTACATAATCCTATTAGAATTGCAGAAGATGCGGCTCTTGTGGATGTGTTGAGTCGGGGTAGATTAGACGTCGGTTTTGGGAGAGGAACCTATGGCTATGAATATAGTGGGTTTGGTGTCCCTACGGCGGATAGTCAAGATAGATTTAGAGACACCGTTTTGGCGGTTAGGGATTTGTGGTGTGACAAAGGGGTCAGTATTGAAAGTCCTTTTTTTTCAATTAACAATGCTGATCTAGTGCCCTCCGTACTTCAATCACCTCATCCGCCCATTTATATCGCTGCAACAAGATCTGAGGAAACTTTAGATTTTATGATTTCAAATCAATTTCTTCTTTGTATTGCTGTTGTTCAAGATACTGATGCTGCTCTGAATCTGGTAGGAAAATATAGCCGATTATGCAAAGAGCGAGATCAATCGGATCATCTTGATGATGTTCCTTTTTTTCGCTATATTCATGTTGCTGAATCTGAGCAAAAAGCACTAAAAAATACCAAGAAACATGTGGATTGGATTCAGGATATTATGCAGTGGCGTAGAAATCTTCCGAATACTACCGAAGTTTACGTGCCCATGCAGAAATGGATAGAAGAACGGAACGAACTTCCCCCGAGCGACTCCTATATTTCTGAGAAAAGAGCTTTCATTGGTACTCCTGAAGCAGTAGCCGAAAAAATTATTATGCTAAAAGACCACGGAATTTCATATTTTGGGTGTAACTTTGCAATGGGTGGACTCCCTCAGGAAGAAATAATTAAATCTATGAAGTTGTTCGAAAAAAAAGTACTACCTTTAATTTCTTGAAAAGTACTACGTTAGAAATTCTTGGAACCAATCTTTAAATTGTTGGTCTCTAGTTACCTTGTTCATCAGTTCTGTATCTAATGCCGTTGGACTGATTTCTGACGGTAGTTTCCCATCTCTAAGGGCTTTCATAGTATCTCTAGTTGCTTTAACTGAGGCCATAAAAGGGAGGTGCCCTTGGAGGGCTATCTTTACTCCCATTGAAGCGAGATAATTTTTATCCTCAATTTCTTTTGGTGTACCGCCCAACATAATAGGGATGTCGATGGAATTTCTTGCGGCTTCTAATTGGTCTCTAGTGCTTAGACCAGCAAAGAAAATGGCATCGACTCCAATATGTTCATATGCCTTGGCTCTTTCTATAGCGTCGTCCGTCCCATTTATTTGGAAAGCACTGGTTCTACCAGCTACAACGAGATTAGGATCTTTCCTTCCTTCCAATGCCGCCTTCATTTTTCCTATTCCTTCCGAAAGTGATATTAATTCAGCTTTGGATTTTCCAAATTGTCTAGGTAGCAAAGTATCCTCTATCGTTAATGCTGATACTCCGGCATTTTCCAGCTCTTCCACTGTTCTCTTAACGTTTAACGCATTTCCGTAACCATGGTCTGCATCCACCATAAGTGGTAGATTGGAAGCCCTGCATATTCTTCGTGCTTGTTCCGCAAACTCAGTTAAGGTTATTAATATGTGGTCTGGGTCTCCGAGGACCGTTGCTGATCCTATTGACCCAGCAAACATACCTATTTGATAGCCTAAATCTTCGGCTATTCGGGAGGATATGGCGTCAAATACTGATCCGGGATGGATACATTCTGTGCCTTCCAGAACCTGTCTAAAATTTTCTCTTTTTTGACTATCAATCATTTTTACCCCTTTTGATAACGCACGATCAGACCGATTTTAGCAGACCTTGATTTCGATAGTTTGCTACAGGAATATATAACCCAACTTGATTTGGCAAGTAAATTGTTAAAAGATTATCCGGACAATCCAGAGACTTTAGAGTACACCGACAGATTCGTAAAAATAGCACAACATTTTTCAGCTGCAATTGATGATGAAGCAGAAATTGAAGAACCGTATATTTGCAAAAAGTTTACTATTATTTATTTGTAAATTGGGGAGTTTGTTGTAGTGGTTTGGATTGGAAGTTATTATGGGAATTTCTGTGAGGTACTAAATGACTAAAATAGTTGTTGCAGTTTTTGATGGGTTGCAACCTTCTCAAATTAACAGTTTGGATACACCAAACCTGTTTAATTTATCCAGAGAAGGTTCGTTTTTTGAAAATCATCATCCTGTATTTCCATCTGTTACCAGAGTGAACGCAGCATCCATGGTTACAGGAGTGAACCCAGGTAAACATTGGCTTGCCGGTAATACTTTTGTGGCTAGAGATTATGATGATTCTAATGTGATGCCAGCCCTTAACGACCAATTATCGAAAATACGAAATTCTGGTTTAGACGTACTTGGGGTCCCCACTTTACAAGAAATTATTTCTTCAAAAAATATGAATTATGTCGCGATAGGAGTAGGAACCAGCGGTAACGCATATGTTCATAATCCTTTAGCGGATAGATATGGAGGCGCTACTATTCACCCCGAATTCACAATTCCTTCGTCTCTGGGTGGTGAATTGGAAGACTTATTTGGAACATGGCCTGGTGAACAATTACCCAACACTCCTAGGTATCGAAAAGCTGTAGATATTTTCACTGAATATATTCTTGAGACAGTGAATCCTGAAGTAGCTTTGATTTGGTCTTCGGAACCAGATAAATCTCAGCATTCTTTCGGTGTAGGAAATGACCAGGCGAAATTGGCATTGCAGGAGGCGGATTATGAATTTGGGAAGGTCATAAAATATCTTAACAATTCCCCTAAACATCAAAATTTTGATTTGATGATTTTATCGGATCATGGCTATTCGACTATTTCCGAAGTAGTAGATGTTGAATCTATACTGAAGTCCTCTGAATTAGAATCGGCTAATGAATGGCTTGTGGCTCAAAATGGTGGATCCGTTCTCTTCTACTTGAAAAATCCAGATGAAGCTTTTTTGGTATCTGAATTAATAGAATGGCTTTCAGGCCAAATTTGGTGCGGAGCTTTATGCTCTTCGGATCGATTTGGGGAAATCCCGGGGACTATTTCTTCTTCACTAATTATGAATGAAGGAAAGAGGTCACCTGATCTCATAATGTCTTTCAATTGGGATTCTTCGGATAATCTGCACGGCTACTCTGGTCAGGTTTACTCCACAGGAGGGTCCGTAGGCTTAGGCCAACATGGGTCTATGAGTAGACATGAAATGAATAACACCCTTATTTGTCGAGGACCGTCATTTTTAGAAGGCGAGAAAATATTGTCACCCACTGGCAACATAGATATCCTGCCGACTATCCTATACATATTGGGGCAAGAAATACCGGATCAAGTAGAAGGTAGAATATTGGAAGAAAGTTTCAAGGGTTCTGATAATGAAATAATATCGGAAACGGAAATATATGAGGCCTCATTGAGCACAGAATTTGGTACCTACTCTCAGGAAATTACAATATCAGCTGTGGGGCAAAGTCGATATGTCGATGAAGGAAAATCTTGGTTAAAAAAGTGAGAAAAATATGTCTTTTGGTGATTCAGTTACGTTAGAGCAATTCATATGGAAATCAGATGATTCCGACAAAGATAATAATTTCAAAAATGATGTTGCCCTCTATACTCAGGAGGATCCTCTCCCTACGGTACAACGGTTAAGTCAAAATCTGGATATACCAATTGGATCAGTGGTTAGATACATTCTTTGTAAGTGGGCTATGTCAGGCAGTGAGTCCCTGTTGGATCTAGGCCCGGATATGGTGAAAAAAATAGCCGATATTTTTGACGATGCAGAGTCTGAGAATACTGATACGGCCAGGTTGGAGGCCTACAACTCAGTTAAGGCCATTATGAGCTGGATGAAGGTGCCGCTAGATAACCCTAATTACAGAGGTTGATTTTTCAGCACCTTCATCTCACTTCTCGGATATTGCTTAGCTTATTCCGAGTTCTGATCGAAGGTCATTTATTGTTTGCCCTCTGCTTCTTGTAGCTCTTCTTTCGCGCATTCCTATCGGTAGGTTTTCTACCTCAGCCGGAACCTTTATAGCTACGAAAATCGGTCCTTTCTGACTCATAATCTCTTCAAGACTGGTGGACAGTTCCTCTAGGTCATCAAAATTATAAGTTGCTGCGTAGCCTGAGCCAGCGGCTATAACTGAGTAGTCTATATCTTCCGAGTTAGGAACTGGCTGGCCACCTGTCGTTGCATAACATCCATTGTCGAGGAGAAAATGAACGAAATTTTCAGGTTTTTTACCTGCTATGGAAGCTAGAACCCCAAGGTTCATTAGCAAAGCTCCCTCCGTATCAAAATGAACAACTTTTTGATCTGGCAAACCCAATGCTAGGCCAAAAATAGCCGCAGTGGATTGGCCCATAGCTCCACCCATCGAGATATCTCTGTTCTGGTTGGTGGTAACATCAGCCCAATGTTTTCCAGAGGTTCCTTGAACCGATACAATTGCATCTCCTCTGTGTTCTTGAAAAGCTTCAAATACTTCTTTTGATTCAATCATTTGTTAACTCCTGATACCTATGTTCTGACTATCTATTAAACCCGTGGTATTCATCTCCAACCAAAATTACGACAGGTTTGTTGTCTTTAACCGCTTCTTCGTATGCTTCAGTTATCCGTGCACCATCATCGTCAGTTTCAACCAGATAGTAATTTAGCTTGAAGGCGTTTAGAAATGGTTCAGTATAGACAGCGGCAGAATCTGGGGTATGTCCTTTTCTAGTCCATCCTCGGTATCCTACAACCATTAATAGAGGAAAACCTGTGTCTAACGCCATTCCTCTGATAGAATCGCCTGATTCCATCATGCCAGTGTTCTGGATAAGTACGACTGGTACTTTCCCTGCCACATTGAGTCCCAATGCAACGGCCATTGATTCTCCTTCTCTTGACACTGGTACCACATCTAGCCAATCTTCTTTTTCCATTAATTCATAAAGATAGTTTGTCTCGCTATCAGGGATAGTGATTATGTGTGTGACACCGATCTTCTTAAACTCTGCAATAAGAGTTTCAGGTCTTAGTATCTGTAGCTGTTGTTCCACCATGGCTTCCAAACCTCCATTTTGTTTAATGAGCCTGTTTTTAACGTCCGCTAGTATAACTGACTGAAACTAACCTGTCTTGTGATAATGTGTATTTTTACTATTCTCAACCGATTGATTGTTTCAATAAATAATTTAAGAGGTATAAATTTTTACGATACTAGTCAGTATTGAAGGGCGTTGGAGCCTGTCAGAATGTAAGAAAACCCGAAACCTCATCTCCCCAGAGATAGTCCAAATCTACTTGACCGGCTTGTACATTCATTACATAATCATAATTCATGAATTTGGATTAAAAACTATGGAGCTTCATAATCTCTTGTCAGTTTTGTTTTAGATTTTTCGTCAATTGAATTGGAGTTTATGAAATCACCGGAGTCACCAAGCTTATTTGCACCATTTAACTGGCGCCACGCCGTATTTTATGGATGGTGGTTGGTTGTTATAACCATATTTCTAAATGCGGCTACTGGGTCACCTGTTTTTGGCGGCGTGGGGGTATGGGTCGATGCACTAGAACAGCATTTTGGCTGGAGTAGAGCCGAACTTTCCCTAGCCTTCTCGTTGGGACAATTGGAAAGTGGACTTGCGGGACCGATAGTGGGGATATTGGTCGACAAATACGGCCCTAAGAAGATCGTCTTTTCCGGTGTCACGATTATTGGATTGGGATTCCTCTTATTTAGTCAAACCAATACTTTACTGGTTTTCTATGCCTCGTATATTGTCATTATGCTGGGTGCTTCAGCTGGTGGATGGCTCCCAATGATGTCCGTTATTAATAACTGGTTTGATAAGAATCGAACCATGGCGATGGGTCTGGGAGGTATCGGGTTTTCCATGGGAAGTTTCCTTTTGGTTCCTTTGCTGGCCTGGTTAGTTCAACCTGATGGTATTGGCTGGCGAGCGACATCGATGTCCCTGGGAATTTTTTTCATTCTAGTAGCTTACCCAATCAGCAGACTCATTCGGAATACGCCTGAGGAATTCGGTGAGATTCCAGACGGAAGAAAGTTTAAGGCAAAAGAGAAAGGCGCGGAAACGCAAAATCTCACCACAAGAGTAGATAACGAATTTCCGATGATGACCATTATAAAAATGCCGGTGTTTTGGATTTTGGCAATTTGTAATGGGATGTCAACAATGCTTATAGGTACAATGACTGTGCATCTGATTCTAGCGTTGAAAGACCAAGGTATATCGGTTCAAACTGGCGCTTGGATTTGGGGATCTACTATGCTTTTCTCAGGAGCTGCACAGATTTTTGGAGGTTACCTAGGCGATAAGGTGCCTAAGAACATCTCCCTTTGTGTTTTCGGGATCATACAGGCTTTAGGTGTTATATATTCAACTTCAATCACCTCCGTATATATGGCTCCCATATTTGTTGTCGTATATGGGCTCGGATTTGGAGCTAGAATCCCTCTTGGTACAGCGATCAGGGGAGAATATTTCGGACGAAAAGCCTTTGGGAAAGTACTAGGTGTTTCTATGCTTCCAATGATGCTGCTGATGACTCTAGGGCCATACGTAGCTGG
>TARA_B110000014_G_scaffold264222_1_pt1 | contig 17321 bp, 17 predicted proteins | sample TARA_B110000014 | Tara Oceans TARA_B110000014 (sample SAMEA4396468) | marine metagenome | biome: Westerlies Biome; feature: [MES] marine water layer (ENVO:01000295) within the mesopelagic zone...; material: water (ENVO:00002006), including particulate matter (ENVO:01000060) such... | reverse complement strand
CTTCGACCACTGTGCCTATTAGCCGCGAGCCCGAAAATGAATCCGTTGAACCGAACGTTGAGTCAACAATCTTTGGGCAACCGTATCTTGACAGTTGGCCAACTCTGGATATGTGGGACAGCATGGCATGGTGTGAATCGCGTCGCACTTGGGATGTGGACACTGGCAACGGCTACTTCGGTGGCCTTCAGTTCGCATTGGGTTCGTGGCAATGGATGGGAGGGACCGGAAGTCCAGCTGACGCCAGTAAGGAGGAGCAGATCTACCGAGCAAATTTGCTCTGGCAGGCACAAGGTTGGACTGGTTGGCCCGGTTGCAAGCAGTACTTCGGGTGGACGAAGTGGCAAGTACAGCAATGACTTTGTCTCTTGCTGATGTTCGACGTCTACTTACCGATGCGGATATAGATCCGAAGAAAAGCCTCGGGCAAAACTTCGTCATCGACCCCAATACCGTTCGACGCGTAGCGCGCTTGTCCCGTGTCGGGCCTGAGAGTCGGGTGGTTGAAATTGGCGCGGGCTTAGGGTCTTTGACTCTTGCTTTGATCGAAACCGGTGCCCGAGTAACAGCTATTGAGACGGACAAAGCTTTGATCCCGATTCTGACTGACCTTGTGGGTGATCATGCCCGAATCATTGAGGCAGACGTGCGCAACCTTAAATGGGAAGAAGTCCTTCCGAACCCTGGATGGGATCTGGTAGCGAACCTTCCGTACAACATCGCAACGTCGACCGTGCTTACGGTGCTAGATGAAGTTCCGTCGATCGACCGCATGCTTGTAATGGTCCAACGGGAGGCGGGTGAAAGATTAGCTGCGTCAGTCGGCAACTCGGCGTATGGGGCAGTTTCCGTTCGTGTTGCACTCAGAGCCAACGCTTCGGTGGTCGGTCACGTACCTCCCTCGGTCTTCTACCCGCGACCTCGAGTTACTTCTGCGCTGGTGGCAATCGAGCGGGTCGATCACGGCATCGAACCAAAAGTAGAAACCGAGCTAATAGAACTTCTACGAATTGCGTTTAACCAACGTCGCAAAATGCTCCGCAAGAGCCTAAGGAGTCGCGTTGACGAAGAAGTGATGGAAAGAGCAAACGTTGCGCCTACTTCCAGACCAGAGGAACTCGACTTGTCTAACTGGGTTGCACTTGCCCGAAGCTCCATAGGTACTAAACGATGACTGCCATCCGTTTACTCGCTCCAGCGAAGCTCACTCTTTCGTTGCGTGTGACCGGCCGCCGAAGCGACGGCTACCACTTAATCGACGCAGAGATGGTTTCAGTTGACCTCTGTGACGAACTCGTCGTATCGAAAGGTTCGGCTTTAGTGGTTCGTCCGACCGGGTCTGGGTTAGAGGTCCCCGTCAACGAAAATAATATTGTTGCCCGCGCATTAGAACTAGTTGGTCGAGAAGCTGAGGTGGTCATCGAAAAAAGAATCCCAGCGGGCGCAGGTTTAGGTGGAGGATCAACAAATGCTGCAGCGATCTTGCGGTGGGCAGGTTTAGGTGACCCTATGGCGGCCGTAGATCTAGGCGCCGACGTGGCGTTCTGTCTCCAAGGAGGTAGAGCTCGGGTTCGAGGCATAGGAGAAATACTCGAACCTTTACCCCATGTGGACCAAGAAATTACCCTTCTGATTCCACCCATAGGGGTATCGACACCTGAGGTCTATCGCTCATGGGACGAGATGAATGGGCCGACAGGACTGCACGGCAACGACCTTGAAGATGCAGCCATCGAGGTTGAACCCGAATTAGCGGAATGGCGAGACGCTCTGAGTGCGGGGACAGGAATCCGTGCCCGTCTGGCTGGGAGCGGTAGCACCTGGTTTGTTGAGGGCCGCCACGAACCGGTTGTGCATCGAGGCGTTTCCTCGCGAACCGTTCGTACGATGCCGGCAATGCCGTAACGAGTGGAAACAACCGCAGTTACTAACTGCGTTGATTTGAGATGGTTATTTGTTGCGACGTTGATAACGCGTGCGTCGAAGCATCTTCTTGTGCTTCTTCTTCCGCATGCGCTTGCGACGCTTTTTAACTAGGGATCCCATGTGGACCTGCAGGGTAGCTGGAGCAAGAGCAAGACCCAACGTGAAATTCTGTCTGTTTGTTCCCCCGCCCGACCCTCATAAGACAGTTCTCGTCGTTAGGCTAGGTCCGTCGGCCGTGCGCATTCAGTGCATCGTCGGTCGGGGATCGTTCAACTGGCAGGACATCGGGTTTTGGTCCCGACAATGGAGGTTCGAGCCCTCCTCCCCGAGCGGACAAGCTGCGGCTAAATTCTTGTTTCTGCCGTCTGCTCCGAAGAATGGAACCGCTCAACGTGAACCGATTTTCGTCTGAGCGTCGTCTAGGGGCAATGGTGCTTGCAGCCGGCAAAGGAACGCGTATGAAGTCAACGCGACCCAAGCCGCTTCATATGCTCTGTGGTCGACCGATGACCCGCTACGTAATGGAAGCGTTAGAGGCACTTGACCTAGAAAGCACCGTAGTGGTCGTCGGGTACGGAGCTGAGTCAGTAACGAAGACCCTCTATGAACAATCGGCTGACCCCACGCGGGTCGACTTCGTGGAACAGAATGTCCAGCGCGGTACCGGAGATGCCGTGTCAGTAGGTCTTCAGGCCTTTGAACCTCACGAACTTGACGACGACTTCGATTTGATGGTTCTCCCAGGTGACACGCCGCTTCTTAAATCTGAAACGCTGACCGAACTACACCGTGTGCACGCCGACTCGGGAGCCGCGGCAACGCTATTGACAGCGCGACTTGAAAACCCTTCTGGTTACGGGCGCGTAGTACGTGACAGTAAAGGTCGGATTGAGCGCATCGTTGAGCATGCTGATGCGGCACCGGAAGAGCTTGAAATCTCCGAAGTCAATACCTCGATTTATTGTTTCGATCGCAGCGTCTTGACGGCGGCTCTTAGAAAAGTCGATAGCCGGAACAATCAGGGCGAGTATTACTTGACCGATGCTATTCAGGTCCTGCGTGCCGCCGGCCATGCCATATCGGCTCTAGTGATTGACGATCCTGACGAGGTACGCGGAGTGAATGACCGCCAGCAACTAGCGGAGTGTGAGGCGGTTATAAGACAGCAGACAAACAAGAAATGGATGGCGGCTGGTGTCACGATGGTGGACCCCAAAGCGACCTACATTGACGCGACAGTCGTCCTTTCGCCCGATGTGACGCTCTTTCCGAACACTCTCTTGCAGGGTGATTGCGTGATCGGCGAAGGGAGTGAAGTAGGTCCTGATGTGCGTCTGACCGACACGTTCATCGGTGCTGGGTCCCATGTCCAATCGACCTCTGCCACACAAGCCAGGATCGGCGATAATTGCCGAATTGGCCCATATGCGGTTTTGGATTCGGGGGTTGAGGTCGCGTCGGGTACTGTCACGGGGCCGTTCTATACCTCACCTTGAAGCAGGAGCTGCGATGGAGCTCGTTACCAAGAAACGCTTACACCTATTCACCGGTCGAGCGAACCCAGCTCTCGCGGATAAAATTGCCGGCCATTTGGGTATCGAACTAGGCGATCCCGGCCTTATCGATTTTGCTAACGGCGAAATTAAGTGCCGATTCGCAGAATCGGTTCGCGGCGGCGATGTGTTTATCATCCAAACTCACGCGGCAACGGAAGCTATGAGCGTGAATGACGCTGTCATGGAGCATCTAATTATGGTGGATGCTGCACGTCGGGCTTCAGCAAAACGAATTACCGCTGTTGCTCCCTTTTACGGTTATGCCCGACAAGATCGAAAAGCGCAGGGTAGAGAGCCGATAACTGCCCGACTAATTTCAGATCTCCTACGGCGAGCCGGAGCTGACCGGTTAGTAAGCATTGACTTACACAGCGGGCAAATTCAAGGTTTTTTTGAAGGGCCAGTGGACCATCTCACCGCAGCACCGGTACTGATCGAATATTTGCAGTCGAGGATCCCGGAGGGGTCAATCATCGTGTCGCCTGACACTGGTCGGGTGAAAGTTGCCGAAAGATACGCGAAGCGATTGGACTGCGAAGTAGCCACGATTTACAAGCGTCGCTCCCTCAACGCGACAAACGAAGTAGAAGCGCTAGGTGTCATGGGTGATGTAAGTGATCGAACCTGCGTCATTATCGACGACATGGTCGATACTGCTGGAACGATTTGTGCTGCCGTTGACACGCTGATCGAACACGGAGCATCGGATGTGTTGTGTGCCACAACACATGCTGTTTTCTCCGGGCCGGCGGTCGACCGACTCAAATCTTCTCGTCTAAGCAAAGTCATTGTGACGGACACGGTGCCACTTCCCGAGGCGAAACGTTTCGACAAGTTGGAAGTGCTGAGTGCATCAGGAATTTTGGCGGACGCTCTCGAATCGGTCTTTGAAGACACCTCGGTATCTGAGATCTTCGACGGAGATAATCTCTCATAGAATATCTACTCGCTTAGCGGGTGAGTGATGCGTAGTCGCTGGCTCTACAATAGTTAGCTCTCACGGGACGGCTTCATAAGAAGCGTTCTATAAGTTGCTATTCGCAGGAGTCGTCAGCCATGTCGTCAGATCTGAAACTCGAGGCTGAGACAGGCCGCGCACTTGGCAGCCGTTCATCGCGACGCCTTCGCCGCAGTGACAAAATTCCGGCGGTCGTCTACGGCCAGGGATCTGAACCACTGTCAGTGACCCTTGACAGGCTGAAGTTTCGTGCTGCGCTTAACGCCGCAGGCCCCAACGCCGTGATCACACTTGATGTCGACGGCACTGACCACCTCACTATCGTCAAGAACATGCAACGCGATCCGATAGCCAATCGCGTAACCCATGTTGATTTCATGCGCATCGACCTGGATCAGCGACTCATTGTCGACGTGCCCATCACTCTCGTTGGGGAAGCAGCGATCGTGGGTCGAGAAGGAGCCGTCGTCCAGCAACAAATGATGACGCTTACGGTGGAAGCCCCAGCGGGCAATATCCCACAATTGTTCGAAGCGGACATCACAGAAATGTCTATCGATAATCCAGTTCGCGTATCTGACTTAGATATGGGAAGTGGGGTTATCCCTCAGGCCGAAGATGACGCGCTGATAGCGATAGGTCAACGCAGCAGGGCCGCCGTTGCAGCTGAAGAAGCAGAAGAGGACGAGCTCGAAGAGGGCGAAGAACTTGATGCTGAAGCCTCAGACGGCGACGAAGAAGCCGGCGACGACGCTGGCGCCGATAGTTAAGTTGGCCGGCAGTGTCGGTCTTTCGCCGAGCCGCAGAGCGGCGCGGCACTCCGGCAAACTATTTGGTGCTAGGCCTCGGTAATCCAGGCGATCGGTTCTTAGGAACGCGACACAACCTCGGCTGCGAGGTAGTTGAGCAATTAGCTGAAGGGGTTGGGGCCTCTCTCCGCCTCTCTCGATCAGATCGCGCTCGGGTAGCCACCATTAACTTTTCGGGCCTCCGTGTGGTGTTGGCTTGTCCAACCACATTCATGAACCTGAGTGGTGAGTCAGCCGCTCCACTGATTCGCCGCAACGGCATTGAAGAAGTGGCCCGTCTGATCGTGGTGCATGATGAATTGGACTTAGAACCGGGACGCGTCAAAGTAAAACTCGGCGGTTCGGGAGCCGGCCACAATGGACTTAAGTCGATCCGCCAGCACCTGGGAACAGAAGATTTCATTCGGGTGAGGATCGGGATCGGTAAACCACCGAATCCGCAGGCAGGTAAAGACTGGGTCCTAAAGAAACCTTCGAAAACTGATCGGTCTTTTCTAGACGCGGCCGTTCAGGTTGGGGTTGATGCCATCGAAAAAATTATCCGTGATGGTGTCGAACGAGCAATGAACGATGTCAACGGTTCGACACAGTGAACCTGAGTGGACCCCTTTCGTCATTGCCAAGTCGAATTTCTAACGACGGCGTCCTCAATCAGTTACTAGGTAAAAAAAACGCAGAAGTTGCCGTGTCGGAAGCTGCGCGAGCGTTCTTTATCGCTGGCCTCGCCGAAATTTCCAACCAGACGCCAATACTGGTGGTAACGCCAAGTGCCAACGAAGCTGAAATCTTAGGAAATGATCTGAAAATTTGGTTGGGAGGAGGACGCGTTGGGGCCTTCCCGGCATGGGAAACTCTTCCATTCGAACGAGTTAGCCCCGCCATAGAAACTATGGGACAGCGGGTCGATTTTTTGAGTCGATTGACACGGGGTCATTCCCCTGACGTCGTAATAGCGCCTATCCGTGCCCTACTTCAGCGCTTAACGGGAGATACATCGGACATCGAAGTATTTGAAGTGCGTCGCGGGGGTACCGCAGACTTATCTGCTCTGTCGGAGTCGTTCATTGCGCTCGGGTATCGGCGCGAATCTCAAGTTGAACATAGAGGCGAGTTTGCTGTCAGAGGCGGCATTATGGACGTCTTCCCGGCAACGGCAGATTCTCCAATCAGACTTGACCTATGGGGAGACGAAGTTGAACGACTAACAGAGTTTTCAGTCACAGACCAACGATCCACGGCCGAAATCAGCTCGGTGACCATCGCTCCGGCCCGAGAGATGCGTCCGACTCCCACCATCCGCGAACGCGCCAAGGAGCTCATCACAAGCGAGCCCTGGGGGAGGGAGCAGTGGGAGCGAGTGGCAGAAGGCCAGCTCTTTGATGGCATGGAGTCATGGTTGCCATGGCTCGTTAGCGAAGAACTGGTGCTTGCAGATTTACTGAGCTCTGAGGCATTAGTGCTGCTGATTGATCCAAAGCGACTGAAGGACCGATCCCTAGACCTGATTGCCGAGGAGACTGACTTGGCGCGCACACTTGCCAGCACCTGGCAAGCGTTAGATGACGACGGAAACCTGCGGCCGTTCCCAGGACTCCATGTTCCTTTCGAACGGATGCTCCAAAAATGTGACGCCAGCGTTTGGGCGATTGACAGCATTCCAACGGGACCCCAACAACCCAAATTTGAAACGGTCCCGTGGGAGACCGCCGCTGGAAGCCCCATGCGCCTTCTTGATCAAGTAAGGGAATTGTCAATTTCCGCCGGTCAACGTTTAGTTGTGGCCGCCAATGGGTCGGGATCAGCACAAAGAATGGCCGAGACGTTGCGTTCGGAAAGTATCGATCTCCAGGTTCACTCCGCAGACACCTACGACGGAGAGACCGGTGGCCATGCGGTCGCAGCGCCACTCGAACGTGGCTTTATTGCTCCCACACTCGCTCTGGCTGTCCTTACTGAACGAGACATCACAGGTCGTCGCCGAACGCACCGACCCGTTCGTCCACGAGCAGGCTCACAACGAACCTTCGAAGATTTGCAGCCAGGTGATCACGTAGTGCATCACCATCACGGAGTTGCTCGTTACAGCGGTATGGAACATCGGACTCTTATGGGATCCGAACGTGATTATTTGGTACTGGATTTCAAAGGAACCGACAAGCTTTACCTGCCAAGCGATCAGATCGAGCTAATCCGACCTTACACAGGAGGGGAAACACCGGCACGCAGCCGTATGGGCGGCACCGACTTCGCGAAACAAAAAGCACGGGTACGAGACGCAGTTTCTGAGATTGCCCAAGAACTGGTAGTGCTTTATCAGTCTCGTCTAAATACGCCTGGCTATTCGTTCCCTGCCGATACGCCTTGGATGCGCGAACTCTCGGATTCTTTTATTTTTCAAGAAACACCCGACCAATTGACTGCAATTCAAGATGTGCTCTCCGATATGGAATCGCCTCACCCGATGGACAGGTTGATATGTGGTGACGTTGGGTTTGGCAAAACCGAAGTAGCGATGCGAGCGGCATTCAGTGCCGTAGCGGACGGTAAACAGGTGGCGGTCTTAGTGCCCACCACCCTCTTAGCTCAACAGCATCACCAAACCTTCGTGGAGAGGTTTGCGACGCACCCAGTCAGGGTCGAAGCACTAAGTCGCTTCTTGACACCAGCACAACAACGACGGGTGCTTGCCGAAGCTGCTGATGGTGCTGTAGACGTCTTGATTGGAACGCACCGACTTCTATCTCAAGACGTTCGCTTTAAAGAATTGGGATTGTTAATTGTCGACGAGGAGCAAAGATTTGGGGTTTCACACAAAGAGGCCATAAAAAAATTCAAAACCGACGTTGACGTTTTGACACTGACCGCTACTCCGATTCCCCGAACACTGGAAATGAGTCTCACCGGGATTCGGGACCTCTCTCTGCTACATACAGCCCCGGCCGAACGACTGCCGATCCTCACCCATGTCGGCGAGTATGACGAGAGGGCTGTCGCGGAGGCGATTCGGCGGGAAGTCCTCCGCGAAGGACAAGTATTTTTCGTTCACAACCGAGTGGAAGATATTGCCCAAGTCGCTAACCAGCTAAATGAAATGGTTCCAGAGGCGCGCATCGGGATAGCACATGGTCAGATGGACGAAGGCTCCCTTGAGCAGGTAGTCATCGACTTTTGGGAACAGCGTTATGACGTGCTCGTCTGCACCACGATCATCGAATCAGGCATCGACATGCCAAGCGTGAACACGCTGGTTGTAGATCGGGCTGACTTGATGGGACTCGGACAACTACATCAAATTCGTGGACGCGTAGGACGCTCCGGGCAACGTGCCTACGCCTACCTTTTCTACCCACCTAATCGAACCCTGACCGAAAAAGCTTTCGAACGCTTAAAAACTATTGGTGAATCAACCCAATTAGGATCTGGGTTTCGAATCGCGATGCGGGACCTCGAAATTCGCGGGGCGGGCAACCTTTTGGGAGGCGCCCAATCGGGCCACATCGCTGCCGTTGGTTACGATCTTTACTGCGAAATGGTCACCGAGGCCGTGGCTGAACTTAAAGGCGAGCCGATTGCCCCGTCACGCGAGATCAATATTGATCTTCCAATTCAGGCGTACCTTCCAGACGAGTACGTCCCCTTGGAAGAACTACGACTTGAGGCATACCGTCGGCTCGTTGGGGTGACCGGAATAACTGAAGTCGCCGACATAGAAGCCGAATGGATAGACAGATACGGGCTTGTTCCACCACCAGCGCAGACGCTTCTACACATAGCGTTATTGAGAGCTGAATGTGTTCGCCTAGAAGTGAGCGATATCAGCGTCACAAACCGCGACCGAGTGCGTGTGTCGCCGGTTGAACTTAGACAGAGCGAACAGGTTCGTTTCAAACGGCTGATAAGCGAGGGGCCCTACAAAGGAGGCACCTACAAGGAAGACCTCAAAGAGTTGACGTTACATACGAAGAGCGCCGGGCCAGATTTGCCGGGTGCACTTTTCGGCTTTTTTCGTGAACTCCGACCGCCTGATTGACGCTTCCAAGGCCTACCATTCCGGCAGTGGGTCACTACTTCCTTAAACCTCGTCATCTGCTGGCAACAGGTTCTCTTTTGTTATTGGCGTTGAGTGTTGCCGCGTGCAGTGACTCACCCGACCCCGAAGCTGCTCTTTCGCGTGACGAAATTTTTGACCGAATCGATCAAGATGGTGATGGGGTGGCGTTGCGCAGCGATTACCAGATGACGGTCACGCTGATGGACCCCACGAAAGTTGTTGCTTCGCACCCTCAAGGCGATGTGACTGTCAAAGCGGTTCTGGACAGCTTGGAGGCTTCGCCACCCAGTGGGCTCACCGATCCCGCTAATCCGACCAACAGATTGTTCGCCGCTCGACTGACCTCCATGTTGAGACTCCGGTTGGCCGCTGTAGCCATTCAGGGCGCAGGATTCGCTATCGACTTCGAAGTTGACGACGAACGACTGAATTCACAAGTGCAGGCCCATCTCGCTGCGGATTTTGAAGATTGGGCTAGAGAAGAGGCGTTCCAAGCAGATCCGCGACTCGAAAAATTCGCCACACCTCATTGCGTAACTCTGATCGCTGTTGCGACTGAAGCCCAGGCGAACATCGCCCGAGAAAGGTTGATTGCCGGAGAACCAGCCGAGGTGGTCGCTTCGCAATTGAACGCGCCAGGAATCACGACGTCGGTGGATGGAGATGTTGGATGCGCCAACCTACTCACATGGGCCAACACATTCGGCGAAAACGCAGCGCCTCTCGGCGAGATGTCTGTCGGCGAAGTGTCGAAAGTAGTTTCGATGTCTTCGGAATACAGCCCAACCGGCCGCCTGTGGATGGTCTTCTTCCTGCGAGAATTACAAGAAGATCAGAAAGATCCCACAGCACTCGGCCCATTCGCTCAACAAGTGCTCGCGGACCTGGTCACCGAGTACCCAGTCACTATCGATCCGAGCGTCGGAACTTGGGATTCGACGGCGTTGTCAGTAGCGCCCGTTCAATAGTGTGAGTTTGGCGCAGGTCATTGTTGGAGGAATGGGACCCGGAAGCATCGATTTTGTTTCGACTGCCGTCCATAACTTGGTCGAGGCCTACCCCACGTATCTACGTACGCGACATCACCCATCTGCTGAAGCGTTCAACCATCTCGAATCTTTTGATGACCTTTATGACTCATCTGACTCGATCACCGAGGTTTATTCCACAATCGTTGACCGACTTGTATCTGAGGCAATTGAACACGGCACAATCGCTTACCTTGTGCCCGGATCGCCTCTGGTTGCAGAACACACCGTCGAACTACTTCGACGAAGAACCGAGATCAAACTCGAAATTCTGCCAGGGATATCTTTTCTCGATTTAGCTTGGGACAGATTGAACGTGGATCCCGTTGAAAGCAGAGTGACTATCGTTGATGGCCAACAGTTTGAATCGGCAATTGCTCACCTGACAGGGCCCGTGTTAGTTGCTCAATGCGACGACCAGTTCGTGCTATCCGACATCAAGCTTTCGTTAGATGCGGATGACGCTCCGCGGGTGACTGTGCTGCAACGACTCGGGGCCACGTCGGAAGCTGTTTTCGAAATTGACTGGGCTGAGCTGGACCGTGGATTTGACCCAGACCACTTGACGTCGCTGTGGATTCCACGAATACCTAAGTTTCGAACCGCCGACGCGATGACAGAACTGCATGACTTGGTTGCCCGATTAAGAGCCGAATGCCCATGGGACCGAGAACAAACCCACTCAAGTTTGATCCCTCACCTAATTGAGGAAACGACTGAGGTCGTCGAAGCGATCGAACAGATGAGCAATAGTGACGGGCCAGTCGACGCGTTGATCGAAGAGCTTGGCGACCTACTTTTCCAAGTGATGATTCACAGCGCTATTGCAGAAGAAGACGGGCTATTTGATCTCGCTGATGTGGCTAACGGCATCCGAGATAAAATGACCAGACGACATCCTCATGTCTTCGAGCGAGACCCCCGCACTCCGATGCCAAACAGAGAAGAACTAATCGTTCAATGGGCGGCAATCAAAGCTGCGGAACAAAATAAAGGTTGAGTTACCCCTGCGATATCCCTGCTAGCCACAGCTACCATCGGTCCTGACTTTATGAATCTCTTCCGTTCCTCAATCTTGCCCGGCGCAGTCCGATGAGCAGCATCGTGAAGGTGCTGGGCCGTCAGGTCATCGATTCTCGAGGAAACCCGACCGTTGAAGCTGAAGTCGAATTGGAAAGTGGAGCCAAAGGTCGAGCGCAGGTTCCTTCAGGTGCCTCAACTGGGCGATTCGAAGCAGTCGAGCTACGAGATGAAACGAAGTGGTTTGGAGGAAAGGGAGTCCTGACCGCAGTTGAGAACATCAATACGGAAATCAGTGACGCTCTCTTAGGTCTCGACGCCTTGGACCAGCGTGCTCTTGACTGGACGATGATCGACCTTGATGGCACCGCCAACAAACATCGACTTGGAGCCAACGCACTTCTAGGAGTTTCATTGGCTGCCGCACACGCCGCCGCTTTTGAAACTGGCTCGCCCCTCTACCGCTATATCGGGGGAGCGAACTCTCACGTTCTCCCTGTCCCGATGATGAACGTCATCAACGGAGGCGAACATGCCGACAACAACGTTGATCTTCAAGAGTTCATGATCATGCCAGTAGGAGCGGCATCTTTTTCTGAGGCTCTGCGCTGGGGAGTCGAGACTTACCACGTGCTCAAAGAGGTCTTGACAGATCGCGGTTTGTCGACGGCCATCGGCGATGAAGGCGGATTTGCGCCTAATTTGGCGAGTAATGAAGAGGCGTTAGCTCTTCTAGTAGAAGCGATAGAACGCGCTGGGTTCAGACCCGGCGATGACGTCGCATTGACAATTGACGCAGCCTCTTCAGAATTTTTCCGGGCGGGTAAGTACGAACTCAGTGGAGAAGGTCGAAGTCTTGAGCCAACGGACTTCGTTAAGTACCTTGCAGATTTGTGCGAGCGATACCCGGTCGTCTCAATCGAAGACGGAATGGATGAAGAAGACTGGGATGGATGGGCTGCCCTGACTTCCGCATTAGGTAACAAAGTGCAGCTGGTGGGTGATGATCTGTTTGTAACGAACAGTAAGCGTCTCGAAGATGGGGTATCCCGCGGAATTGCGAACTCGATTCTTATAAAGGTCAACCAGATCGGGACACTGACCGAAACATTAGAAACTGTCGAATTAGCGGCGAAGAGTGGCTACACCAGTGTCATGTCGCACCGTTCAGGTGAGACCGAAGACACGACAATCGCAGATCTGGCGGTGGCGACTAACTGCGGCCAGATAAAGACTGGCGCTCCGGCCCGGTCAGACCGGGTAGCGAAGTACAACCAGCTGTTGCGCATCGAAGAGGATTTAGCTGAGGCTGCGGCCTTTAGGGGCCGTGCGGCGCTGGCGCTGGACTAGGCGTCCAGACTCTGCAGCGACTAACGATCCGCGTACCGTCACACCGACTTCGCAGGTCGCGCCTATGCAGCGCTCCCTTCTCAAGGGTGCCAGATTCCGCTTGGGTCGACTGAGGCGTAGAACGGCTATTTCCTTGGTGTTGTTGGCGGTGGTAGCGCTGGCCGCTGCATCACTTCTTCCGTATCGTCAATTTCGTGATCAGGGTAAAAGTATCGACCGTAAGAAGCAGGTGTATATCGAACTTCAAGATCGACGCGAAGAACTGACATCGCAGCTAGCGCGTGCGCGAGATAAAAAAGTTGTGGAACGTCAGGCCCGTGAGCAGATGTCGCTTGTGACGCCTGGCGACGAAATATTTCGTGTTGTTGTCCCTCCGAACATAATCAACTTGCCGCCGGGTTGGCATTTACCCGGAGTTAGCCATTTGGTCGCAGGAGATTCTTAATGTTCGAATTCGGAGGGAGTTGCGTTATTAATTGTCGGTCATCACGCGAAAGGCGCGCTCAACGATGACGTCTCTATATTTTTGAGGTTCCATGCCTCGCTGTTCTAGCGAGAGACGGATGACACCGACAGCACCCGCAGCGCGCATGCGATCTTCCACCGAAGGATCTTGTCCAACAAGATAGGTGTAGAACTCCCGAGCCTGTGCTCGCAATCTTTGTCCGATAGGGCTGTGCTGGATCGCTGCGTCGTTGTACACCAAACGAAACACGTGGATATCGTCGGCAAGTACGTCGTAATACTGATTGAGCGCTTCGCGCATGTGTTGGTCGCTCTGATCGAAATTACTGATTCGCTTGAGGAGAGCATCGCTAGCGTCATGCAACGTCGCGGCCAGCCCCTCAAGAACGTCATTCTTCGACGTGAAGTGATAGTAGAGAGCAGCTGGCGTGATGTTTAGGCTGGAGGTCAGTTGACGGATGGAAGTCCCGTCATACCCATGTACGGCGAACAATTGACGCGCGTTTTCTAATATTTGACTCTTCGTACTCGCCGTTTGCTGATTTTCTTCGTCCACCTTTGGCATCCTTAGCAACTTATCTAATTTGGGTTTGAATTAGGCGCTTATAGCTATGCAAATCAACGAGAATTTAGTTTTACTTCAGTGGAACTGGGGGACGGCTGAAGACGTGGACGTGGTCTTGCGCCGACTTAAATTCCGGATTGATTTCCAGTTTAAGAAATAAGTAACCCTTTCGGTGCAGCAACAGTGCCTCTGATGGGGCATGATTGAGACCGGCTTGAAGGCTACCCGACTGTTGGAGGAAGGGGATCGTTGTGGAGATCAGCGTTACGGTTAATAACGCCACACGCGTGACCGACGTGGAACCGCGCTCATTGCTCGTCTATTACCTGCGCGAAGAACTTGGGCTTACCGGCACGAATGTGGGTTGTGACACCTCTTCTTGTGGAGCTTGCACCGTTCACCTCAACGGTGAATCAGTGAAGGCTTGCACGATGCTTGCAGTGCAGGCTGACGGACAGGAAGTGACGACCATTGAAGGTCTCGCTCCCTCTGCTGAGCAGCTTCACCCTATGCAGGAGAGCTTTCGCGAGCATCACGGCTTGCAGTGTGGATACTGCACGCCTGGCATGGTCATGGCGGCTTGTTCGCTTCTCGAAGAAAACTCTGCTCCCACCGAAGCCGAAGTCCGTGAGGGACTAGAAGGCAACCTGTGTCGATGCACCGGGTATCACAATATTGTTAAAGCAGTCTTGGCCTGTAGCGGCCAAGACGTAAGTTGAAAGGCCCAGCGAATGATTCCAGCTGCCTTTGACTACAAGAGAGCCGGCTCATCTGAAGAGGCTGTCGCTCTGATCGCTGAATACGGCGACGAAGCGAAGTTTCTTGCAGGAGGCCACTCTCTTCTTCCCATGATGAAGCTCCGACTTGCTGTTCCAACCGTGCTGGTGGATATAGGGCGCGTCGGGGACCTCAGTTATATCGACGACCGAGACGATCATATTGCGATCGGAGCGCTGGCAACGCACCGAAGCCTTGAGACGAGCGAACTTCTGATAGCGGAGTGTCCAATTCTCGCCCATGTAGCGAGCAAGGTCGGCGATCCGCAGGTTCGGCATCGAGGAACCATAGGCGGTTCGTTGGCGCATTCAGACCCGGCATCTGATCTCCCTGCAGCCGTATTAGCTTTAGGCGGTTCCCTGATTGCTCAGGGACCCAATGGTGAGCGCGAGGTTCAAGTCTCAGATTTCTTCACTGGGTACTTTGAGTCCGCTCTTTCAGATGATGAGATGCTCACTGAAATCAGACTGCCAAAGACTCCCGGCGCTTCGTGGAATTATCAAAAGTTCAATCGACGCGCACAGGATTGGGCGATCGTAGGGGTCGCGGCAGTCCAGGTGCAGGGCACAACTCAGGTTTCCTTAGTCAACATGGGTTCAACTCCGCTGCGCGCTGCAGCGGTTGAGGCCGCGTTAGCTGGAGGGGCCTCCTCTGCGGAAGCCGCCGAGCAGGCTGCAGAAGGAACTGATGCCCCCACAGATCTGAACGCGTCGCCGGAGTATCGAGCGCATCTGGCCCGAGTCCTCACTCGGAGGGCGTTGGAAGCCGCAGGAATTTCTTGAAGAAATAGCGCGAGCGCAACAACCAGGTTTTTAATTGTTATGTAGGACTGCCCTCCTACGCTTAAGAACTGGTCAGTCAAGGAGCCCAGCGGCTTGGCCGCCGTCAATGAGCAGCCCTGTCCCAGTAATAAATTTCGCCTGCTCAGAACACAGAAACGCCACTGCGGCACCGAAGTCATCGGGGTCACCGGTAATTTGCGCAGGCACGGAGGCGGCTGCGGTTTCCCGATCTGGCACAATCTTTGCGACCCTGTCTGTCCAGTGAGTTCCCGGCTGAGCAGAATTAACTGTGACTCCGTCGGCTGCGACTTCTCTGGCAGTAATTTTGAGAAAGCTGGTCAACCCCGCTCGGGCTACGGAACTGGCCATCAGGTAGCCGATTGGTTGTTTGACGCCGACACTAGTGATGGCACATACCCGTCCCCAGCCACGCTCTCGCATAGCGGGTATGGCAGTGCGACACATTTCGATCATTGATCTGCAATTCATGTCGAAAGCAGTTTGATAAGCATCAAGATCGGTGTCTGCGAATGTGCCCGGAGGGGGACCGCCTGCATTGGTGACGAGTATGTCTAAGTGACCCAACGCGGCAGTGGCGTTTTCAACGAACTGGCGACCTGAGTCCGGCATCGACAAATCTGCTTCCAGGGTGATTACGTCACCATCGATAGTTGCCGCCGCCGCCGCCAGCTTTGCAGAATCGCGTCCGCAGATAGCGACTCGAACTCCATCGGCGGCAAGAGCCTTGGCCGCACCAAGCCCCAGCCCTGCAGATCCCGCAGCAACCGCGGCCGTCCGTCCACTGATACCCAGATCCATCTCTAAATCCCTTCTAACGTCTCGCGGCAAGATATCGGCTACCAGGGGTGTCGTGCCGAATTGACGTCCAGTGAGGGCTAAATAGGTCCGAGGTCGTATTCTTTATGGAGCATGTTCAATGTCCCCAATTCCCCCGCCGAAGTTAGTGCCGCCTTGAGTAATCATGGCTACTTGATGGATGAAGGCCTTGCCACTGTCGTTTATCTGTCAATGAGTATGCAACGTCCTCTTTTTCTTGAAGGTGACGCTGGTGTTGGGAAAACCGAACTCGCCAAAGTATTAGCAGCTTGGACTGGTGGTGAACTCATTCGGCTTCAGTGCTACGAGGGCATCGATTCGGCACAAGCGCTTTACGAATGGGATTACACCCGCCAATTGTTGCATCTTCGGACCGCTGAAGCGGCAGGCCGTACCGACAACGACAGTGGAGTCGTCGAAGACGAACTCTATTCGGAGCGCTTTTTGATCCGCCGGCCATTGCTTCGGGCTATTGATCATTCTGATTCCGAACGCCCGGTTTTGTTAATCGATGAAGTCGATCGAGCCGACGACGAATTCGAAGCCTTCCTTCTGGAAGTTCTATCGGACAATACCGTCACGATCCCCGAATTGGGAACCTTCGGTGGTGAAAAGCCGCCGTTAGTAGTGATTACTTCGAATCGAACGAGAGATGTACACGACGCTCTGAAGCGACGGTGTTTGTATCACTGGGTGAATCACCCGAGCCTCGAACGCGAAGTTGAAATAATTCGACTTAAGGCACCCGACGTAGACCGCAGGCTGGCTCGCGAAGTCGCTGGCGCGGTCGAAGCTATGCGGGGTATGGGTTTGTACAAGCCGCCAGGCGTTGCTGAAACAATTGATTGGGCGACAGCGTTAGGAACATTAGGAGAGACCTGCCTTGACGAACAGACAATTACAGCGACTCTTGGCGCTGTACTCAAATATCGGGAGGACCAGGAGCGTGTCACTACTCAAGGGCTTGAAATGATTATGACCGCCGTAACCAATGGCTGAGGTTCTGACAGCCGACCGGATCAATGATCCAGCACAAATCGCAGCGGCTTTTGGTCGGCTTCTTCGAGGAGTCGGTTTCGAGGTTCCAGTCAGCAGGGTGATGTCATTTGTCGAAGCTCTGGGATTGCTGGGCCTCCGATCTCGAGAAAACGTTTATTGGGCGGGTAGGTCAACCCTCGTTTCTGACCCACAAGATTT
>TARA_B110000014_G_scaffold264463_1_pt1 | contig 17459 bp, 13 predicted proteins | sample TARA_B110000014 | Tara Oceans TARA_B110000014 (sample SAMEA4396468) | marine metagenome | biome: Westerlies Biome; feature: [MES] marine water layer (ENVO:01000295) within the mesopelagic zone...; material: water (ENVO:00002006), including particulate matter (ENVO:01000060) such... | reverse complement strand
CTCCGACCCGAAGCAGGCAGCGGAAATTTCCAAAGAATACAATTACATAAAAAAACTCTTAGAGGATTGGGATCTTTTCGCCAATTCTCGTAGACAGCTCAAAGAGAACCGTGAATTAGTTGAAGGGGATGATGAGGAGATGGCGGCTCTTGCTCAGGAGGAGATGCCTGAATTGGAAACCACTTGTGAAAAACTTGAGTTACAAATTCAATATGCGTTGCTTCCACAGGACAAGACTGAGGAAAGAGACGCTATCGTAGAGATTCGAGCAGGGACAGGAGGCGATGAGGCTTCTCTGTTCGCTGGAGATCTTTACAGGATGTATCAACGGTTCAGTGAATTGAGTGGTTGGAAATTAGAGCCGCTTGAATCGAGTCCGTCAGAAGTGGGTGGGTTTAAAGAGATCACAGTAAAGGTTTCCGGAGATGAGGTCTTTCGACAGTTAAAGTATGAGAGTGGGGTTCATCGTGTCCAAAGAGTTCCTGAAACAGAAACACAAGGACGCATTCACACTTCTACTGCTACCGTAGCAGTCATGCCTGAAGCTGAAGACGTGGACATTGAGTTAAGGCCGGACGAATTGAATATCCAAGCGACCCGTTCTGGTGGTCCTGGTGGTCAGCACGTAAATACAACGGATTCATGTATTCAGGTGACGCACTTGCCAACTGGGATAATGGTCCGTTGTCAGGACGGGAGGAGTCAAACAAAGAATAAGGAGAAAGCGTTGACTATCCTTCGTTCAAAATTGCTTGAAGCTAAGCAGAGGGAAGAAGCGGAAAAGTATTCTGAGCAGCGTCGTAATCTTATAGGAAGTGGTGGTCGAGAAGAAAAAATCCGAACTTATAATTTCCCTCAGAACAGAGTTACTGATCATAGAATAGGATTGACACTGCATAATTTAGAAGGAGTTCTCGCGGGACAGGTCGAGGAGTTAGTGGAGGCGCTAAAATCGTCAGAGATGGCGGAAAGGTTGCAGGAAGCGGGCCTGAAGTAGAGTAGAATAAGAATGAAGTCCCTGCTCGAGACATTACAGAGCGGCTCTGGTTATCTCGAAGATCGGGGCATTGATGATGCTCGTCTCAATATGGAGCATATCATAGCGAAGGTATTGGGCTGTGAGCGGATTGAACTTTATCTCTCCTTTGATCGTCCAATGCAGGACAAAGAACTTGAAGAGTTACGTTCACTTTTAAAGAGGAGGGGCAAGAGAGAGCCTCTTCAGCACATTCTTGGTACTGTGGAGTTTATGGGCCAAGAATTTATTTGTGATTCTAGGGCCTTGATTCCAAGGCCGGAGACAGAAGAATTAGTAGGTATACTCTTGAATAGGTTTTCGCCTTCATCTGAGCCAAGCCGAATACTTGATGCGGGATGCGGTTCTGGAGTGATTGGTATTTCTCTTGCTCTAAAGTGGAAGGATTCCCATTTAACAATGATTGATTGTTCGGAGGATGCTCTATCTTTAAGTAAGGAAAATGCTATAAATTCCGAGCTGAGCGATTCAAGGATAAGTTATGTTTGTTGTGACCTTCTTAATGATGTGACGGGCCCCTTTGATATTATTGCTGCTAACCTTCCTTACGTGGATCCAAATGAAATTGACGGGCTAGAAACTGAACTAAGTTTTGAGCCGCGCAATGCGTTGGATGGAGGCGAGGGGGGGACTGAGCTTATCTCTCGGTTCATTTCCCAGATCCCTGATAAATTATCAGAGCAAGGCCTTCTGACTCTGGAGGTTGGAGAGGGGCAGACTGATTTTTTTGAAGGAGCTATTAGCAAAATAGGCTTCGGTCAGATCGAAACATTGAAAGATCTTTCAGGAATAGAGCGTTTTATACTGGCGATGAGGTGAGAGAAGCTTCAATTTTAAATTAATGGAAAAACTTTTAGTCAGTGGCGGTTCTCGTCTTTCGGGGTCCGTGAGGATTAGTGGATCGAAGAACAGTTCATTGCCTATACTAGCAGCGACCTTGCTTAGTGAAGAGCCATGCACTATCCACAATGTTCCTGATTTAAGTGATACTAATTATATGGTTCAGATACTCTCTACACTCGGCGCCCGAGTTGAGATGGATAACGGGACCGTGAGGGTCCAATCTCGAGAAATTTCTTCTCAGGCACCATATGATCTTGTCAGAAAGATGAGAGCGTCGGTGTGTGTCCTTGGGCCGATGCTTGCGAGGAAAGGTGAGGCCTTTGTTTCCCTTCCTGGAGGATGCGTTATAGGTGACCGTCCTATTGATTTGCATTTGAGAGGACTTGAGGCTTTGGGTGCTGAGGTAGAGGTAAAGGGAGGTGACATTAGGGTTAGTGCGCCTGAGGGGCTTAAAGGAGCGAAGGTCAACATGAGAGGTCAGTATGGATCAACTGTTCTTGGAACGGACAACGTAATGATGGCGGCAGTCTTTGCAGAAGGGACGACAATTATTGAAAGCGCTGCTGCTGAGCCTGAAGTTGAAGATTTGGCAATGTTTCTTAATGCCTTAGGGGCAAGAATAGAAGGGGCTGGGACCCGGAAGATTGTCATTCATGGAGTCGATTCTCTTTCCGGAGCTGAACATGTAGTGATCCCTGACAGGATAGAAGCTGGTACTTTTATGATTGCTGGGATGATAGCCGGTGATGGAATAGTGTTGGAAAATGTCAGGTCAGGTCATTTGACCTCTCTGATTGATTCACTGAGAGGATCAGGTCACACAGTCGATGTGCAGGATGACGATACAATTCATGTCTCTGCTTCTACTAGTCCTGAAGCGAATGAAGTTACTACTGAACCTTATCCAGGATTTCCTACCGACATGCAGGCACAAATGTGTGCCCTATATGCTACTACTCCCGGCATATCACTAATTACCGAGACTGTATTTCCAAATCGGTTCATGCATGTTTCCGAGTTGAAGCGCATGGGTGCTAATATAAATCTCAAAGATTCAATGGCAGTGATTCGAGGAGTCGATCAATTGAGTGCTGCGCCCGTGATGGCCAGTGACTTGAGGGCTTCTGCAGCATTGGTCCTTGCTGCACTCGGAGCTGATGGCACTACAGAGATTAATAGGCTTTATCATATTGATCGGGGATATGAGAATATTGACCAGAAGCTACTCTCGCTCGGGGCAGAACTTCATAGAGTAAATGAATGAGGGAATTATTAGGTTTAAGCGCTTTCATCTTCATCTTTAATTGTTGCGCTTTCCTTTAATTTCTCAATGTAGGTCTTGAGTTTGGATTCCCGATGCTCGGCTTTGATGAGATCGGAAATCTCATCTTGGACATTCTCCAGAGGAATAGGTTCAGGGCAGCGACGATCCGTTAGCTTTGCAAGATGCATTCCCCACTGAGTTGAGAATACTGGGCTAATTTCTCCAATTTCCATTGAGAAGGTAATTAGTTCGAACTCATCCATCAGTTCTCCTCTCTTGTACCAACCTAGGTCAGCTTCCTCTTCAGGCTTGTCGCTGTGCTTACGAACAAGCTCCATGAAGTCATCTCCTGCACGGGCAGAATCTCTCACCTGCCTCATCTCAGCAAAAAGGTCTTCTTTGTTCTCAGCCTGTTGAAGAGACTTGAAAATGTGCATGGATCGTACTTCCTCAGGAGTCATGAATGAGGCTTTCTCGTTCTTGTAGTAATCTTCAATGTCTGCATTGCTGGGTTCGGGGAAATCACCGCTTGCTTGATCGATTAATGAATCAACCCGCATACTTTCAATGATATCTTTGCGTACTTGCTCTTCGTTGCCGGGAGCAATTCCGAGCTTGAAATAAAAGGACTCTTCTCCTCCGTACTCCTCCTTCAGTTTTTCGAGGTGCTGATCAACATTTTTAGGGGCAGGGTCTTCGATTGTCTGTTTTGCTTTTTGCGATAGGAGAACTCTTGCAATGATGTTTTCCTTTGCATAACCCATGAATTCATCATCGCGTTCGCAGCATGAAACATTGGCCTGCTGCTCAAAATGAGCTTTAATTTGGCTAAATTCAGCATCTAAGAGGCCCTCATCTACGAGTTCACCGTTGATTGTTAATGGCATTGTTTCTTGGAGAGTGATGATTTGTGGATATCTTAGTTAAATTATGCGTATAGCATTACTTACCCTAATATTGCCTTTCGTTGCAATGTGTTTGCTTAACGGACAGGAGAAATTTTCATCTAGGCCTCAAGATAAGGGTCAGTCGGAGCGTGTTCAGATTGACAAAGTTCCTCTCGGTGTCAAAGAGGCTAAGCCAAAGGTTCCGACTGTCGAAGAATTGTTGGAAAAGAGCAAAAATGGTGAAGTGGATGCTGATTCGATGTGGGTTATTATAGAGCACGCCAAGGACAGAGGAGTAACAGCAGTCGATATCCGTAGTGATGGGAGTTGCTGGATCATGGAAAAGAAGTTACTTGGTCCTGGAAAATCTAGCCCTTATATTATTCGTTCCAGCAATGAGATACCAAATGGGCTGAGTGAGAAAATTCTAGGCATCGCAAAACAGAAGAGCATTCTTTTTGCGGAGAGTGTAGGTAGAGCGGTAGCTGTTGCGGGCGGAGAACGAGTAAAAATAGGGGTCTCTGCAAATAATGGAAGATCTGTCCATTCTTCTCCGACAGTACCTTTCTCTCAGTACCCTGAGGAATTTAGGGAATCTGTGGCGCTGTTGATGGAAGTTTCTAGGCGGTTTCCTCTCAATCGTAATGGATTGGGGGTTATTTCATCCGAGTTTGTAAACCCTAGACAAGCCAGGAGGTTAACAGTGATCTCGGGACAAAAACTAATAGCAGTGAAGGATCCCGGCAGGGATGCTAAAGAGCTTTCAGCTATTGTTGCCGCTTCTCGAATGCCAGGCCGAAGAATAGTTGTTACTGATCCTACGGAATGGCTCAGGATTATCACTTATTTAAACTTCGATAGGCCAGGTTCAGAGGCTCAGGAGGGGCAATGTTTAATTTCTGTAGGAGCTCAAACTTACAGGATCTTAGTCGAACGAGCCTCTCGGTAACCTTTCTCGCCTTTGGGATTGTTCTTTCTATAAATTCGTATATTTTTTAAAAAAAATTATGATTTTAATAAAATTCAAAAATTTTATAGGTATTCATGATATTAATATGAAATTATTATTAATTTTTTCGGCTTTTTCCCTCTTATTTCCGCTAGGCGCCATAGCCGCTGATGTACCCAAAGGTGCTGAAAGTATAGCTCTAGCAAGCCAACCTGGTCTTTCTCCTGATGGCAAAAGCTTTGTTTTTGTTTGGGCTGGAGACATTTGGATAGCAAGTACTGAGGGAGGTAAGGCAAAAAGGTTGACCTCTCACCAGGCAGAAGAAAGTTCTCCAATTATTTCTCCTGACGGAAAATCAGTGGCCTTCATCAGCCAGAGGACTGGCACTTGGCAAGTCTTTGTCATGTCTATTAATGGCGCGCAAATGAAGCAGATTACACATCATACTGAGGGCCACTTCCTGATGGATTGGTATCCTAACGGCAAGCATCTTTTAGTCCGCTGTCGCCGCGATCATGCGGGTCCAAGCAGTGAGCGTTTTTATAAGATTAGTAGTAAGGGTCGCGGATCTGAAGAGTTGATCTTTGACGCTGCGGGTGATGAGGGAAGATTGTCTCCTGATGGAACAAAAATACTATTTCACCGTGGAGGAACCGGGCTTTACAGGAAAGGTTATGTAGGGAGTCAGTCATCTCAGATCTGGCGATGGGACGGGAAAGAGTTTACTAAATTGGTAGAGGATCCTCAAGGGAGTCGTTCTCCTAGGTGGGCTGCAGACGGTAAGTCATTTTATTATATTTCCGGCAAGTCAGGGGCCTTTAACTTTTACCATAAACAATTTGAAGGTGAAAAAGAGAAACAGCTTACGCATTTTAAGGATGATTCAGTTATGTTGCCTACCGTTTCTCGTGACGGGAAGGTATTAGTTTTTCGTTATCTGGCAGATTTTTACAGGCTCGATTTAACTCAGGAAGCAGCAGAACCAGTTAAAATTAACGTATGGAATAGGGGTCAGAGAGCAGGACGTCAGGGCATTGAAAAGCAAGACTTGAGGACAGTTGGACAGGCTGTTTTCTCAAAGGATGGCCTTGAAATTGCCTTTGTTTCGGGCGGAGATTTGTGGGTTATGGATACAGTTCTTAAGGAGCCTAAGAGGGTCACAATGACTTCCGCAGAAGAACGTGAACCTGTTTTTTCGCCTGACGGGAAGAGTATTATTTATATTTCAGATGACGGTCGTTCAGCTAGTCTGTGCCGAGCGAAGCGTTCTGACCCGGAAAAATATTGGTGGCAGAATCAGATCTTTAATACGGAACAGCTCAGTGAAGAGGGTGAAGTCATTGAGGATATTATTTATAGCCCTGATGGCAAAAAAATATCGATGATTAAAGGTTCTGGTGATCTTTGGATATCTGATGCAGATGGGAAGAACGCTAATAAATTAATAAGTTCATGGAATGCTCCACGCTATGATTGGTCGCCTGATGGTAAATGGATAGCCTATTCCGTTTATGATAATAATTTCAATCGTGACATATGGATAGTTCCTGTCGATGGATCGAAGAAACCGTTCAACCTCTCGCGGCACCCAGACTCTGACGGTGGCGTTCGATGGTCCCCTAATGGTAAGTTATTGGCCTTTACTGGAAGGCGCTACGATACGGAGACTGATATTTATTATGTTTGGCTAAAGAAGGAAGACGAAGAGACAGGTTCTCGTGAGAGGAATCTTAATAAGGCACTGGAGACGATGAAAAAGGGGCGGCCGAAACAAAAAGTACCAGCAAAAATTCCTAACAAGGAAAATGTAAAACCAAAAGCTCCCGAAGAGAACCGCTTCATTAAGGCGTTGAGGATAATGTTTGATCTGCCTGCATCTGTAGAAAAGAAACAAGAGGCAGTTCCTCCGAAGCCAGAGTCGAAAGAGGAAAAGAAAGAAGAGGAACCGGGGATTGATTTTGACGGCATTACGGAGCGGATTCACCGCATATCGATTCCCGATGTTTCAGAGAGGGGGCTCTTTTGGTCACCTGATTCCAAGAAGCTTGCTTTTTCAGCCAAGATCAAAGGTGTTGAGGGTGTTTTTTCAGTAGAATTTCCGGACAAGCTCAGTTCTCCAGCGCTGGTATTATCGAAGAGCATTTCCATGCCTAGATGGTTATCTAAAGATACTCGTATTGTATATACGGTGGGGGGAGTGCCTGGGTCTCTTGCTAAAGGAAAGGCTGAGACTTATTCATTTAAGGTATTAACTGAAAGGGTCCCCGAAGAGCATCAGCGAGTTGGATTTCGACAGGCTTGGAGAGCAATGCGCGATGGGTTCTATGATGAATCATTAAATAACAGGGACTGGAATCTTATTCGTGAAAAATATGAAGGCATGGCTTCAACCGCCGTTGACCGATATTCTTTTAGCCGAGCCATATCCCTAATGCTCGGTGAATTGAATGCTTCGCACCTTGGGTTCAGGGCCATTTCAAGTAATTCCTACAGGGCACCGGGGTGGCAGGATCAGACTGCTCACCTAGGGGTTATCTTTGATGCGAATCATGAGGGGCCCGGGCTTAAGATTAAAAAAGTTCTTACCGATGGTCCCGCGTCAGAGGAAAAAACTCAGATGAGAGAGGGTGAAATGATTATGGAAATCAATGGAGCTGAGGTCTCCTTGAGGATCGATTTGACAGAGGTCTTGAATGGTAGATTGGATCGTGACTTGATTCTTAAGGTTCAGGGTTTGGGTGATGAGCAGAAGCAAAGAGAAGTCCTTATCAGGCCTTGCAGTTATTCAAAGGCTAGGTCTCTAGTCGAGGCAGATAAGATTAATGATACGAAGAAAAGGGTGGAGGAGCTCTCAGGTGGGCGTTTAGGATATCTTTATGTGGCCCGAATGATGTGGAGCGAGTTTCAGAAATTTGAACGTGAAATCTATGCAGAAGGGGACGGTAAAGAAGGACTAGTAATAGATGTTAGAAATAATGGAGGTGGATTCACTGCAGACCATCTGCTCACGGTCCTAGTGCCTCCAGTCCATGCAAGTACGGTTCCGCGAGGTGGGGGTTCCGGGTACCCTGGAGACCGTAGAGTCTATGCTACTTGGACTAAGCCCATTGTGGTTCTTTGCAATGAGAGGAGCTTCAGTAATGCTGAGATTTTCAGTCATGCTATAAAAAATCTTAAAAGAGGTAAACTAGTAGGAGTTCCGACTGCTGGAGGCGTTATCTCGACAGCGTCACGATCAATAATGGATCTTGGTACTATTAGAATGCCCGGAAGGGGATGGTTCCTTCCAGATGGTCAGGACATGGAGTTGAATGGAGCTATTCCTGACTACTTGATATGGCCGCTCCCTGGTGAGTTGCCTTCAGGCGACGATAAGCAGTTGGATAAGGCTGTTCAAGTTCTTATGAGTGACGTGGAAAAGGTTGCCAAAGAATCTAAGACAAAATTAATACCTGCAAGTCAGAGAAAAGCTACCGAGACTGAAGCCAGTCAGTGAATGATTTGTTCTTTAAAAGCTCTTTGGCCAGCATCTCATAGCCATGAGTTAGTGGATGGCTAGCATCAGCATAGTGATTAGAGGGTAGCGGATCAGGTGACCAGTGATCGATGTGCATAGATTTGAGCCATTCGGATGCCTCATCCCTTAGTTGATTTGCTTTTGAAGTAGTCATTTTATTGAACATATGATTGTTAAGTGGGCCTATTAGTACAAAGAGATCGTTGCTTCTTGAGATCAATTCGGTGGATAGATTTTTGAATGCATTCCACTGCAATGAATTTTCCAATGATATCCAGTCAAGGCTCCGTTGGCTTCCTGACCATGGTTTGTGTCTTGGGCTGTCCACTCCACGCTCAATGTCCTTAATGCTGAGATTAAGCTTGTCCTTAGTAGATAGCGGACCTGTACTCAATAGATGATTCAGTGGATTTAAGTATGAGTTTGGATATTTCTCAGGATTTGCTTCTGATTGAAGGCAAGTCCATTCTGCGGGGGATCTTTGTGAGAAGTGATTTTCTTTAATGTGTTTAACAAAGGATAAGAAAGGGAGGCTATTTGCCGCGAACCTGCTTAGACGTTTTTCGGTCGTCGCGTGGTAGCTCGGAACTTCACGGGTGATTTGGGGAATCAGTTGAGGGTGATTGAAGGTCTGTTCTTTGGTTGTGCTTAAGTCTCTCTCGGGGCTGCTCATCCAGAGAAGATTTAAGTGAAGGATCACTTTTCTTTTCTTAATAGATTTCGCATAATTTTTGACCAGTCCTTCCAGAGCTAGCGGGTAAAGGCCGTTCATTCCTGCGTTAGTGAAGTTGACGTCTGATAGATCTGAGAGGAAATGAGAGAGACTAGAATTTTCATCAACATATTCTCCCCAAATTACTGAGTCCCCTATGACGGGGATTTTTCTTTCACTTAACTGGCTAGTCAATTTTGTATAGCTCCAATAATCATTGCTGAGTTGATAGGGGATTCTGTAATTACTATCATATATTTGATTTGAATTTTTTGAAATAATTGGCAATCCAATGAAGATAAAGGTCACGAGGATAAAGGTGGCGATCCATTCCTTTGGTCTTAGGAACAACGCATTTGAAGCTGTGCTGTTATTGTTTTTCATTCGCATCAAAATTGAAAATAAATGAACTGTTCGCCCTCCGAGGAGCAGAAGAATAGATATATAATCATGCCGAATAGTAGCGGTACCCGGATCCAATTCTCTGCGAGGACTTTTTTCATTTTAGATTCGAATATGAGCTGATAGATCCAAACAGCCCCGATCATTAATAAGAGGAACAGAGGGAACTGAGGGTCGTTCCATTCAAGGGAGAATATTTTTCTGTAAACTACCAGAGCTTCATCAATTGATCTGGATCGAAAGAATATCCATCCTGCGCATACGAGAAGAAATGTGAATGTTATCTTTATCAAGCGCGGCAATCTGATCTTGGTGAATTTGACGTTATTTAAAGCTTTTTCAGCTGTGAGTCCGACACCGTGCAGTAGTCCCCAGGCGATGAATGTCCATGCTGCTCCGTGCCATAGGCCTGAAATGATAAAAACTGATAAAAGATTTATATAGGTACGTTTTGAGCCTTTTTTATTACCTCCTAGTGGGAAGTAAACATAGTCGCGGAACCAAGTTGATAGACTTATGTGCCACCGTGACCAGAACTCTGAGAGGCTCGTTGATGTGTATGGGTTCTTGAAGTTTAAACTTAATTTAAAGCCCATTATTCTTGCGCTGCCTCTGGCCATGTCTGTGTATGCACTGAAATCAAAATATATCTGCCAAGCAAAGGCAAAAGTGGCCAAAGTCAGAGAGGCTCCGTTTGCGTTTGATGGGTCCTCGTAAATGCGGTCCACATAAAGCGCTGCATAATTGGCCAGTGCTAATTTCTTGAATAATCCGACAATAAAAAGAGAGGCTCCGGCGGCGATGTCTTGGCGTTTGATCTTAGGAAATTTATGAAACTGTGGAAGCAAGTTCTTGGCTCTTTCGATTGGTCCGGCCACGAGCTGAGGAAAGAATGAGACAAAAGCGGCGAACCTGATGAAACTAGTTTCTCTTTTTATTTTGCCTCTGTAATAGTCAATCGTGTAGCTCATTGACTGAAATGTGTAAAAAGAGATTCCTACGGGGAGAAGGTAATCGAGGCCGAATGGCATGATTTCGGATGCTGAGCTGAGGTTAAGCCCTGTTAGGTCATTAATATTACTGATGAAGAAATCAGCGTATTTGAAAAATCCGAGGAGACTTAAATTGTTAATGATGCTTATCCATAACCACAGCTTTTTCCGCGTTCCTGGTCTTTCCATTTGCCTCACGGTGAAAAAGTCCAGTGCCGTTGAATAAATTATCAGAGCCAGGTAGTAATAATTCCACCACCCATAAAAGAAATAGGAGCTGCCAAGTATCCAGTGGACCCAGAATGGTGTTTTTCTTAGCAGTATCAAACCGATCAGCACAACTGCAAAAAAGCAGAAAAATGTCCAAGTATGGAACAGCATCGGTTAAGTCTATTTTATGAGCTCATTGAGTTGTTCTTTACTGATGCTGCGAACGCAACGGAATCCACAATAATCAGTGAAGAAACAAGCGTCAGTGTCTCCGGTCCTTTCTCCTCTCCTGAAACTTACACGGCACATCGTTGAAGAGGCTCTCCAGGAGCCGCCCCTGATGGCTCTCTTTGGATCGGATGATTTAGCTTCAGGTCCGGCAGGAGAAAGTTCAGGTGAGTTCTTATAATATTGGGGATCATAAACATCTTCGCACCATTCAGAAACGTTTCCGTAAAGATCATGTATTCCCCAGTCATTGGGTTTTTTTGTGCCGACCCTATGTGTTCTTTTTCCTGAATTTCCTTCGAACCATGAATGAAGTTTTAATTGTCGTGCGCTACCGAAAGAATAATCTGATTCCTTGCCTGCACGTGCTGCATATTCCCATTCAGCTTCGGTAGGTAACCTGTAACCGTTAGCGGTTTCTATGATTGGAAAGCCTAGCTTAGTTTCGTCGTAAAAAGGATCAAGTCCTTCCATGATAGAACGTTCGTTGCAGTAAGCTCTGGCTTCTTGCCAGCGAATTTGTTCTACTGGTTTTTTTGGATCATCTTGCCAGTGTGAAGGGTTAGGCAGTTCTGCCTTAATGAACATGTCATGAGTAACCTCAAACTTGTCAATGATGAAGCTAGTCAATGAAACTTTATGGGCTGGAGACTCATCGTTGTCACCGTTCTCTTTTCCCATCATGAATGTGCCTGCCGGTATGTAGACAACTTCAATGCCAGATTCTGTCTTAAGTTCAATAGTTGATTGAGTCGACTTTTTTGTTTCCTTGCTGCACGAGCATAGGCAAAGACTTGCTACTAATAGGAGTGTTGGAAGTTTCAATTCCTTGTTCTTATTTGGTTTGATGGAGCCAGTCAGCTTCTTTGTAGCTGAGACCGTCCTTTGATACTTGGTAGTAGTCCTTACCAGGTGAGGCAGTCTCAAAGTCAATCTCTTTACTGTTTGTAGTTGAAACTGAGAATATGTTCCAGCCCCTTGCGAAGACGCCTACCATTTCGCAGGCTCCTTGATAAGTGCTGGGCTTTGATGGGTCCCCCTTGCCATTGGGCCCTCGACTAAATGTTATGTATTTTCCTTCAGGTGACCATTCGGAGTGGTAGATTTTATTTACTTTATCCCGAATGATTAGTCTTCTCTTACCGACTTTAGGGTTATTAGAATCCAGATCAATGTCAGCGACTTCGATGGTATGATCTCCTGATCCCCATGTGATTTGATTCCCGTTAGGTTTTAGGCATGGTCGGCAGCCACTGATGCCTAAGTTAATAATTTTTGAGCCGTTGGCTTCAATTAATAGGATCGCATGATTGAAGCCCATTCCTGCATGTACTGTGGCAGCGATCCACTTGCCGTTACTTGAAAATGAAGGGTTGTACAAGTGGCGGATCTTGTCGCTGATCGGGTGAGGTGTAGACTTTTTGGTGCTAACATCATAGAACATGAGTCCATTGCTGTAGTAATCGACAACGTTCCACTTCTTATATTCTTGAGGGAGCCAAACAATTCTTTTGCTGTCAGGTGCCCAACACGGCTGCCTGGCATGGTCTGATATCTTGACTCGATCTTTCCCGTCTCGGCTCATTACCCATACGCTACGGATTGTGTTGCGACCAGTTCCTGTATCGACAAGGAAGCAGATTTTGGATCCGTCAGGTGAGCATTGAGGGTAAAGTTCATTTATTTTTGGAGTGTTTGTTAGGTTCTTTTGCTCGGTACCGTCAGCATTGCTAATGAAGAGCTCCCAGTTCCCTTCATGGTAGGCTTCATGGACAATCTTATGCGTATTTTGTTCAAGTTTACTCTTGAGTGTTCCAAAAGAATTAGAAGCAGAACAAAAGATTATAGTCAGTACGATTGAAGATATTAGCGCTGCAGGGTTCATGATCCTTATTTTTTTTGAGGATTAATTTTGCTTTGCACGCTAGCTGGAAGACCGCTGCTCTGAAGCCATTCAGTTGCGGCTGCTCTGTCGCGGCGGAAGTAAGTCTGCCCCGCATTGATGAGAGCGCCGTTGCGAGTCGGCTCATCTTGTATGCTGTCTGCCCAGATCAGAGCCGACTGCGGATCTTCGTGAGCGACTTTAGAGGCAAAGCCTCTTATTGCACGATCCTTTCCAACCGAATCCGGCATAGAGACTAGATGCTCACTAGCGGCTGTGGGGTCACGGCCTGCCCAATGATGAAGGGCAGTTTCTAGTCCACTGTTCGAGCCTTTGCTCTCTGGTAATGAACTCAGCCACTCAGCGCTAGCGGGGGGGTCGCGGTGGGCCCAGGCTTCACCTACTTTGTGAATTGCCGTTGAGGAGATGTCAGAATCTAGGCTAGCCGCCCATTTTGAAGCTGATTCTGGATCAGAATAGGCAAATCTTGGGAGAATAGAATGGATTGATGATTGTCGCATTCCTTCGTCAGGAAGGCTCTCGGCCCATGCTCCTGCTTCTTCAAGATTCATGCTGCGGGTCGCCTTACGTGCAACGTCATGGACCATACGATGAGCGTCTTTGTCGCCTAAAGACTTTAGTGTGGTTATGAAATTGATGGCCCTGTCAGGGTCAGTGTTGGCTAGTCCCTCGACAATGCTTCTCTTTAGGTGGTCTTTACTGAGTCGCTTGTTATCCAATTTATCGAGGTCGTTGAACCATGCGATGGCTTGGTCCGGGTTAGTGCTTGCCCAACCCGTCATTGTCACATGGAGGTCACGTTCTGAGGTTTTGGTTCCATTGATAACGGCTTCGGCGCCAGCCATAGACCCCCAAACGAAATGAAAGTCGCGGAATTCTGAGCTGTTTTGATCTAAGCTTTTTATCTGCTCTCTTATCTCACGAGCATTGTCCAGCGTCATGCCCTGAAGGAGTTCATTGAATATCTGTCGCCTCTTCAGCGGATTGAGTTCTTCTCTTAGTGATTGGCCGATTCTTTTTATGTTTGTGGCGTCGAGTTTCGTTCCTGACAAGGTAGAAGGATTCGATGTAGGATTAGTCGAAGTTGTGGAATTTTTATTGTCTCCTAATGGTGTGGATTTTACTGATTGCCGGTTAGCTAAGCCTCGTGATGATTGACCTCCATCTTGGGCTTGGGTCTTAGGATTGTCTGTTTCTGATTCGGGGCTGCGATCAGGTCTGAGTGACAGGCCGAGGAAAAAAGTTATTACAGGAAGAAGGATCCAGATAAATTTTTGCAATAGGTTTCTAGTCATTTTGCTTAACTTTTATATGTCTTCAATGGATGAAGATTTGCCAATTTAAATTGTCTAATTATTTAACTTTAAACTGGGCGGTTTTACAGTCACAAACTTTTTAATCAGTTTCATGATTGAGCCTATGATAGGAAATGTCCCATAAAGTGGGAAAGATGCATCCCAATAGTCCTTGTGTTCGGTGATTTGACCGGATTCATTGAAGCGGAGCCGGCTAACGCCATCTATTTCATAGGCCCTCTTTCGGAATTTATAACGCATTTTCCAGCTCACAAAAGCGAATTCATCGTCATTAGTTGATTGGATAGATTCGAATTGGACCCCTTGAAAAACCTTTAGTAGGTCCTCAAGGATAAGTTTTATATGGGGCAGGCCCTTTCCTTTGTTTATGGGATCTTCATATTGTACGTCGTTAGTGTATATCGTATCCAGCTCTTGGAGAACTTCAGGCCCATAATTTTTTAACATGTGTATGAATTTATCTGTCATCGGTCAGTGTTTTTGATTTTGTAGATAATGATTCTACGACTGATTTGAGGAGATCAGATCCTCGAAGGCTTCATTTATGTTTGAAAATTCGAACTTGAAGCCTTCCTCTTCGAGCCTAATTGATTTGCAATACCTACCGAGGAGGATCAGTTCTGGATCGGTTCTCAGTATGAATTTGGCGCCAAGACGTATGAGCCATGCAGGTGCAGGTAATCCAAAGGGAGATCTGAGTGAGTTCCGCAATGATGCCATAAATGAGGCATAGGATACAGGTTCAGGAGCCGTCGCTACATAAGTTCCATTAAATCTGATATTTTCTATGCATTGTTGCATAAGTTCGTTCATGTCATTTTCGTGGATCCAACTTATTCCTTGTTTTCCATTCCCTGCTATGCCGCCTAGACCATATTTGGCCAGTGTTCTTAGTTTTGGAAATGCGCCTCCTCTATTGCCAATAACGAAGCTCGTTCTCAGTATGACTTGGCGGACTGAATCGGGGACGTGATCTTTGTATGCCTTTTCCCAAGCTTCGCCGACTTTAGGTGCTAGGCCTTCGCCTAATGGTGAATCTTCAGTACATAACTCTGTGGGTGGATCACCGTAGATGTGAGCAGTAGACATTTGAATCCATACTTTTGGTGCAGAAGAGAGTGTCTCAAATGCCTTTCCGAGAGCTTTCACTGAATTGACTCTAGAATCTAAAATTTCTGCACAGTTCTTTTGTGTTTTCCTGCAATCAACACTTTTCCCTGCAAGATTAACAACGGCAGAGGCACCCTCTAGTTCTTCAGACCAGTCGCCATTATTGATTCCGTCCCAATTCTTGTGAGTCCAGGGTCCGGAATCCTCGGGGCAGTGCCTCGACACGATGATGACTTTATAACCTTGTGAAGAGAGATGACGAGAGAGACTCTTGCCGAGGAATCCTGATCCTCCCGTGATTACTATCTTTTCGTGCCCCTGATCCATTTTCGTTGCTATGGCTGAAGGGAGTTCCATCCCTTCTTAAGAGTTGTGCTTAATATTTTCAACTGGTCTTGGAAATCTTTAAACGATGCGATATTTGTCATTTCACTAGGATCATTTCTATGGTCATAAAGTTCTCTATCGATCAATTTGTTGCTCTTCCATTCTCTCCACTCAGTGTAGCGGTGAGTGTTTGTTCGTACACTGTAACCCATGATGTGACCGTGACTAGAGTGTCGGTTGCCGGTTCGGTTCCGTGGAAATTGGCTGTAGGCGGCCTTCTTCCACTCCTTGTCAGGATCATTTAGTAACGGGATGAAACTAGTTCCTTCAAGGTTAGGCGGAATTTTGATTTGGCAGGCTTCACAAATGCTTGGGTATATATCGACTAGTTCCACGAGTGCATTGGACTTTGACCCTTGGTTGTTCTGCATAGGAATGCTGAATATCAAGGGGACCCGTAGTGAGAGTTCATAGTTGTTTGCTTTGGTCCATAAGCCTTGTTCGCCTAGGTGATATCCATGGTCGCCCCATATACATATGACAGTTTCATTTAGTATGTTCAGATCATTCAATGTTTGTATTAGGCTGCCCACTAGTGAGTCGATATAACTGACGCAGGCGTAGTAACCGTGCCTGAGTTCTTGGGTTTTAGCTTGTTCAATTATTCCGTTAGAAGGAATGTCGGTGTAGCCTTCCAGTTCTTTCCAGCTTCGCGTTGCTATTTCGGGAGCATTTGTTGGATGACTGGAAGAAATGGGTGCCGGTATTCGTTCTCTTTTGTACATGTTCCAATATTTTTTTGGTGCATTGAAAGGTAAGTGAGGTTTTCTGAAGCCAACTGCCAGGAAAAAAGGGTCGGGCATTTTGCTATAGCGGTTTAAATTTTTCATGGCCGCTTCACAGACCTTTCCATCAACATAATAGTTGTCATCGACTTCGGCGCTTTCAGTAGAGTCACGTTTCAGACCACCGCCTCTTAGATTTTTCGGTAAAGCGTAACGGAGTTGTGGTTCTCTGACCTGATCGTAGAGAGGTTCTTCCGACCACGAGGGTGGGTCCTTAGAAGGTTTGCCGCCACCATGGAATATTTTGCCGATGGATCGGGTTACGTAACCTTGATTTTTAAAATATTGGGGGAGTGTAACTGCTTTGGGTACTGATTCACGGAAATGAGTATTAAGGTCCCATACCTTAGTGCTGTTCGGTCGGAGCCCTGTCAGTAGAGAAAGTCTAGAAGGACTACAGAGTGACTGCTGGCAGTATGCCCTGTAAAAGGTGGTCCCTTTTTCAGCAATTTTATCAATATTTGGTGTAATTGCTGTCTTGTCTCCATAACATCCGAGCGTTGGTCTTAAGTCATCGATGGAGATGAAAAGAACATTTTTGCGATTCTCTCCTATGGACCAGTGGCTAGCATTGAACAATAGGAAGGACGAGAGAAATATTCTAGCTAATTTCACTACTCTTTAGTATGATCGGCCGTTTCTTTTGTTTCTTCTTGAGTTTGCTTCTCTGAACTTGTTGATGGCGTGGAGTTGTCCCTGAGCTCAGAGAGGAATATTATGCTTAGTGTGATGCAAATGACTACGAGGATGATGCTGACGATTTGGAGTGCTGGTATTTCACTATGAGCCTTCGTTTCATTAAGGAAGAGATTTTCATTCTTAACTTTAACTGGATCCTTAGGAGGATAGGATTGGTCAATTATGGGAAGGTCATCATCCATAAGTCCTGAAATACCCCTATCTGGAAGCCTTCTACCT
>TARA_B110000014_G_scaffold85349_1_pt1 | contig 17860 bp, 17 predicted proteins | sample TARA_B110000014 | Tara Oceans TARA_B110000014 (sample SAMEA4396468) | marine metagenome | biome: Westerlies Biome; feature: [MES] marine water layer (ENVO:01000295) within the mesopelagic zone...; material: water (ENVO:00002006), including particulate matter (ENVO:01000060) such... | reverse complement strand
AACTTGAAAACTGCCCCGCCTGAATTTGATGAAATGTGTTTGAAATTTGGATTACAGCCAATTTGTGAGTGTGGGACCTGGAAGGGTGAGATCTTAGGACTTGAAGTAATTAGGGTTTCTGATGGTGAAATTGAAGTGGGGGTTGGAAGGTTTGACCGTGAAGCTAATTCACTAATAAGTAGCGGTAGGCCATTACCAGAGGTTCTTTCATCAGCAGTGGAGATTGTTAGCTCTTATCGAAATCCAGGGTCTGGGTTCCATCCACTTGCGAGACTAGCGCGAGAAAGATGGCTTAGATCAGATGCTCTAGCCAATCCAGAAATGTTCGGTTTTAAAAGTTTAACTTGCGTTGATCCACCCAGAGAAAGAGAGTCACTTCGCGAGACGATGCCAGCAGCAGCAACTGGGATCGATGAAACAGGTGCAAGTGTCCTTCTTGTTTTCTCAGTAGGTGTCGATGTCTGTCTCGTTCCATTTATTGCAGATCTGGTCCGGATCGAACAATCTGATCGAGTTGAAGTATTTCTTCCTGAGAAAGATATTTTGAGCCCGGTGGAAAAATCTCTCAAATACTTGGATATTCCTCTAATTATTAAAGGTGTTAGAGGAGGGTGGGAAGTATTAACTGTTTGAATTGTTTTTTGTGTAAAAACACAATGCGATATTGCAGTAAGTCACATACCGATACCCTGAGTTAATGATCGATCAAGTAAAAGCTTTAATTGCTGAGTTTGAAGACGTCGAAAACCGATTAGCCGACCCAGAAGTAGTTTCTGATTCAAAACTGTTAGAAACACTAGGCAGAAGGCACAAAGAATTAGGAAATGCTCTTTCAGTTGGGCGACCTCTTCACTCTGCATACGAAAATCTTGATACTGCAAAAGAGTTGATGGAAGTTACCGAAGGTGACGAACGTGATCAAATTCAAGAAGAAGTTACAAAATTAAAGAATGAGATTGAGGATCTAGAAGCTGAACTGCGAGTTTTCTTGTTGCCTCAAGATCCGAATGATGGAAGAACAGTAATTATAGAAATTAGAGGTGCGGAAGGCGGAGAAGAGGCCAATCTTTTTGCACGTAATCTCCGAGATATGTATGTCGCCATTGCTGCCACCAAAGGATGGAGTGTCGAACATCTTGAAAGTAAAGAGTCTGATATGGGCGGATTTACTGAAGTGGTTTTTTTAATCCGTGGCGAAACAGCCTGGACTCACCTAAAACACGAAGGAGGTGTTCATCGTGTCCAAAGAGTGCCGGTCACGGAAACTCAGGGACGTGTTCATACATCGTCAGCGACTGTAACCGTCTTACCGGAGGTAGATGAAGTAGAGATAGCTATAGAAGAAAAAGATTTACAGGTCGATGTATACAGGTCATCTGGCCCTGGTGGGCAATCGGTTAACACTACGGATTCGGCTGTCCGAATTACTCACATTCCAACCGGTCTAGTTGTAACTATGCAAGATGAGAAAAGTCAACTCCAGAACAAAACAAAAGCTTTACGTGTTCTTAGAGCCAGATTGTTCCAGATTGAACAAGAGCGTCAACAGTCAGAGGCGGCATCAGCTAGAAGAGACCAAGTAGGTGGTGGTGGAAGGTCGGAAAAAATAAGAACTTACAATTTCAAAGAAAATCGGGTTACAGATCATCGAATAAAACTAACTCTGCATCGTCTAGACAGTATTCTTGCAGGAGATCTTGACGAGGTTGTTGAAGCTTTACTTATTGCAGAAAGAGATCGACAGCTAGCTGAGAGTTTTGACTAATCGGCAGCGAAATGGGCAAAGAGTTGTTTAGTCAAGATGCTTTAGTGAGTTGGGAGGAATTACTTCTTGAAACAGGGCGGATACTCGAAGGTGATAACGCTGAACTTGAAGCAAAATGGATGATAGAAGAGGTTTCTGGCATTACGCAACTGTGTGACTATAAAGAGCAAGCGAAACCCATCCAGTTGAAAAGATTGAATAGATTGATTGAGCGGCGAGTAGCTGGTGAGCCTCTCCAGTATGTCCTTGGTAGATGGCAGTTTAGAGAGCTTGATTTATTTGTAGATGACAGAGTTTTGATACCGAGGCCAGAAACTGAAATTTTAGTTGGCTATGCGTTAGAAGAATGTAAGAGTAAGAAAAGTGACTTGAATAGAACGAGACCTTTAAACGTCGCAGATTTGGGTTGTGGTTCGGGGGCGATAGGACTTTCGATAGCCAGAGAGGTCCAAGAAGTATCTGTATGGTGCACGGATGCCTCACAAGGAGCTATTGCAGTTACGCGCGCTAATCTTGCGGGCTTAGGGATGGCGGGTCAAAAAGTTTCAATTAGTCAAGGATCTTGGTTTGAAGCCTTACCTGAAGAGATGTTGGGTAAATTTGACATTGTTATTTCTAACCCTCCGTATATAAGTGATAGCGAAGAATTACCACTAGAAGTAAGTGAATGGGAACCTTCTTCTTCTTTACGCTCTGGACCTTTGGGAACAGAGGATTTAAGTTTTTTATTAAATAATTCGATTGAGTGGTTATCTGCAGAGGGGCTATTAATTTTAGAATTAGCGCCTATGCAGGCAGATGTAATGGTTGAAGAGGCTAAGAACCTAAAGTACAGAGAAGTTAAGTTGCGACATGACTTGACGGGCCGTAACCGTGTTTTAATGGCAAAAAAACCGCTATGAATCATTTTTTGGATTTAGATTCAGATTTTGAATCAGCAGTTTTCGAGTCGTCTCAAGTATTGAAAGAGGGAGGATTAGTTCTGCTTCCAACCGACACAGTTTATGGAGTAGCTGCCATACCGACTAATAAGAGTGCTGTTGAAGAGATATTTCAACGTAAAAATCGTTTAGATGATCAAGCGTGCGCGGTTCTGGTTGCAGAAACTTCCCAAGCTTCAGAGCTTGTCGCCTCTTCAGCAGAGTTCGAACTTTTATCTCAAGAATTTTGGCCAGGACCACTCACAATTGTAATTGAACGTTCAAAACATTTGGAGTACTTCTTGGGTGGCGATGAAAGCTCGATAGGGGTCAGGTGCCCTGATAATGATTTTGTTCGATCCTTGACACAGGTTGTAGGGCCTTTGGCCGTTACGTCAGCAAATCGTTCGGGTGTGCAAACGCCGGAAAATGCTAAAGAAGCAGCAGAACAATTAGGTGAAAATTTGTTGGTGGTAGATGGAGGAAAGTGTAAGGGTAAACCATCAACCGTTATTAATTTATTGGCAAATGAGACTGAGATTCTTCGAGAAGGGGCTTTACGTGTCGAAGATCTAATCGCTGCAGGTCTTCGACTGTAAGACGGCTAGTCTATTGTCATGAAAGTAATAGCAATTGGTTGTGACCACGCAGGTTATGAGCTTAAAGAACGTTTGAAGAGTGAACTTACTGAAATGGGCCATGAGGTTATTGACTGCGGTACAGACTCAACCGAACGAGTTGATTATCCTGATTACGGATTTGCGGTTGGTGTCAAGGTTTCGGAAGGACCTGCGGATTTAGGAGTTGCGGTTTGCGGTTCTGGCATCGGAATTGGAATAGCAGCGAACAAAGTTTCCGGTATTAGAGCAGCAACTGTAAATGACGTTGAAACTGCGAAGTGGGCGAAAGCTCACAATAATGCAAACGTTCTCTGTTTTGGAGAACGTCTGATTGATCCAGAACTTGCTGTCGCAGCATTGAGTGCATGGTTAAATGAAGAATTCGAAGGTGGGCGCCACGAAGCGCGAGTAGCCAAGCTTGACTCCAAGATCGACCCCTAAAGGCTGGTTTATAAATGGCATTTGTGAACAGTATTCGTTCTGTTGTCAAGTTCCGCAAGTTGGAGATTAACAGAACAAAACGACTTCTTAGAAAAGCTGCAAACGTTGAAGATTTGAGGAAACTGGCTAAACGGCGTCTCCCAGTAGGAGTTTTCGACTATATAGACGGTGGTGCAGAAGATGAAATTACTTTGCGGAGAAACGTCGAAGCTTACAGGAAGGTTTCGTTCAAACCCAGAGTATTAAGAGACATGGCGAATATCGATACGTCCACTTCTTTATTCGGCCGTAAGTTAGCTTTCCCCCTTGTTCTGGCACCAACGGGTTTCACTAGAATCGCGCATTCTGAAGGTGAATTAGCGGTTGTTAAGGCAGCAACTCGGGCTGGTATTCCATTTACCTTGTCAACAATGGCCACACGTTCCATAGAGGAATGTGCATCAGTAGCTGAAAAAGATACTCGTCTTTGGTTTCAGATATATACGTGGAAAGACCGTTCTGTAGTTAAAAACCTTGTTGAAAGAGCTGACGCTGCAGGTTTCGAGGCGGTGTGTCTCACCGTTGACACCGCAGTTCTTGGACGCCGAGAGCGAGATGTGCGACGGGGGTTCACTTTGCCCCCTGAGGTTGGTCTTGGAACGATAGTTGATGGCGTGAAAAATCCGGGCTGGACATGGGATTTTTTAACATCAGATCCTATTCGTTTTGCGAATGTTGAAGGCTTGAGTTCTATTGACGGTTCAACAGCAGTGGATCTTGCAGAACATATGAAATCCCAGTTTGACCCCGGCCTTTCTTGGAAGGATGTGGAATGGCTTAGATCTATCTGGAAAGGTCCAATTTTGATAAAAGGAATCCAAACTGTCGAGGATGCTTTAATTGCTGTTGATTCTGGTGTGGAGGCAATTGCAATCTCTAATCATGGAGGAAGACAACTGGACGAGGCGCCAACGCCATTCGATCTATTGCCAGAAGTTGCTGAAGCGGTTCAAGGCCGTTTAGAAATTATTTGTGATGGCGGAGCCCGTAGAGGTTCAGACATTGTTAAGGCGATTTCTTTAGGAGCCGCTGCAGTCATGGCTGGAAGACCTTACCTTTATGCTCTGGCAGCATGTGGTGAAAGGGGAGTTGACCACGTTCTTGGTCTACTTCATGAAGGTGTTGAAAGAACAATGGCTTTAACCGGAGCTGCTTCAGTTGATGACCTGACGAAAGAATTAATCAGCAGAACAAAATAAGAAAGCCGTACTTATCGATCTTTCGGATGGTTTTTTCCATCCATTGTGGGTATTTTTTCGTAATCCGCAGGGTTGAATTCGTCAATACAACCTGTGTTGTATCCGAATTCTTCTGGAACGGAACGTCTTTGATGGTGTGTGTAGATTCCGCACCTAGAACAGAAAAAGTGTCGAGCTTGCATCGTATTAAAGCGGTATTCAGTTAAAAACTCTGCTCCCTCTAGAATCCTGAGGTTATCCAACAATACTGAACCGACTATCGCCCCTTTGCGTCTACAGATACTGCAGTCACATCGTCGAAGGTTTTCGAAACCGTTGGGCAGCTTTAACTCCAGTTGAACCGATCCGCAATGACAAGATGAAGTTACAATCTTTTCCATAGTATTAGCGTAATCGCATTAGTTCCCGGCTGGGGCTTCAAGGATTCCTACAAGCATGTCAATCAAGTTTTCTTTATATTCTGAATTATCTAACAACATTTGTACTCCAGCCTCCAAAGAACGAGCCCTTTCTGAAAGAGATGAGGTCATTAATTGAATCATTGCAATAAGGCGCTCTTGTCGGACAGGGATTGGTAAGAATACTGGTCGACTTTCAAGCAATTCTAGGGCTTTAGAAAGGTGAGGTGAAGAAAGATCCCCAGAAAGACTCCTCCAGTTTGAGAACTGATCTGACAACTGTGAAATTATTTGAAGGTACCGGCAGCCGCTTTGAGTTTCCAGACAACTGACCATAGGCACAACTAGAGAATTCACTAGTGCTCTAGTTGGTGATTTTTGATCAAGTGGCAAGAGAAGTTTTCCCCTGCGTTCATCTATGGGGTTTCCGTGTGAGGTGAGTATTCCTTCAAGCAGACCCTCTCTTGAACCAAAGTGGTATGTAACGGCGGAGGTATTGCGCTGATCTGCAGCTACTACAATTTCTTGAACTTGAACTTGCCAGATTCCTTTTAGTGCAAAAAGCCTTTCAGCTTCTAATAGCAGTTGTTCGCGCGTTTTGACGCTACTGCGAGGCACTTATCCGAGTGGCAATAGGGCATTTGAAGGCAATACAGAAACCGATATGTCTTCTGGAAGTTCATACTGAAAGTCAGGAAACTTTCTTTGCGCTTCTGCTCTATAGTGATCTGTTGAATGAATAGGGTCCTTATCGAATTCAGGAATCACACGTTGTCCAAAAATTTCAAGCATTTCTAGGACCTGTTCATGGGCCATTCCTTCGATTGGCAAACCGAACACGACCTGATCGCAACCTACGTCTTGGTAACGAACCAGTTGTTCACACACCTCTTCAGGTGTTCCGCAGAGCATGTATCCTTCACCGATTGCCCAATCAAGCATTTCGTCAGTCCAGTTCGGATCTATTGGTGAGTCAGGCCAAGTCACAGCGTCGGGGGATTTCGGCATCGTGTCGTGATACATATTTACCATGGTCACTAAGTAACCTCTACCTTTTGTTTTAGCGATAGCTCTTGCTTCATCACGATTTTCAAGGCAAATAACAGCGTTAGTCATCATGACATTGTCATTTTTAAACTGACCAATTTGTTCCACCGGATCTTGAATAGCCTCTTTGTATGCGTCAACACGTCCCTTGAGGTTATGAATAGGTTCGAAGTTGAATGCTATGGCACCAATACCAAGTGATCCTGCTTTTGCAAAAGTTGGCGGATTTCCACAAGCCACCCAAAGAGGGGGGTGGCCTTTACCGTATGGTTTAGGAAGAATATTGTGTGGAGTCGGTACAGTAAAAAATTCTCCTTTAAAGTCATAGTCCTTCTGTTCCCACATGCGAGGTATTTCGCGAATAACCTCATCCCACTGTGCCTTAGTTTCACTAGGATCGGTGACGTTAAAACTTAGAAGTTCATGGCTTCCTGCACCGCGCCCAGTTCCGAATTCAAAGCGATTTTCGGTGACATGATCAAGCATTGCGGCTCTTTCGGCGATACGTACTGGGTGCTCTTTGTTTGTTGGCAAACTCGTGATTGCCGAACCAAGGTGTATGTAGTCTGTTTGAGCTGCTACCCATCCCATCAAAGGTGATGGGGCAGACATGTGACTGTATTCAGTAAGAGCGTGGTGCTCTCCAAACCACATATATTTCCAGTTGTTTTTATCAGCTAAGACCCCGTAGCTAGCTTCACGCATTAGTTCTGTATGTTCGGACTCTGTGTCATGGGCGGCCGGTCCAGGTGTGTAACCGTTGCTGAAAATACCGAATTCCATAGAAACCCCTTTATTTAATGGCTTCCATTAGTATGTCTGATTTTCCCTGTTCTGTCAAGGCCAAGGTCGTGGTTGCTTGTATGTTCGAAATGTAAGAAAAGGTATTGATAAATTTGTATGGCAACTCAACTTGTAATATCAGGGCATAAATTACGGATACCAGACGAAGAAACCCTTGTGGGCTCTTGGGTAAAAAGTTTAGGAATAGAACCCGAAAGAAAACTTTTTTCTTTCAATGGTCGTGTAATAGATCGAGGAAGTTTTCTAGATCTGACTTCCAAAACAGCGTCTAACTTAGCTAGTTCTGGACTGCTCCCCGGAGATCGCGTTCTAATTGCTGGAGAAAATTCACTGGATTTAGTAATTTCCCATGTTGCATGTTTAAGACTCGGTCTCGTTATTGTGCCTGTAAATGTCTCGTACACGGAAGCAGAATTGGCATTTTTAATTGAAGATTCGAAACCACGAGCAGCTTTAGTAGATCAAGAAGAATGGCATGAACTCTTAAATTCAATCGATTCTGATTTATTTGTCTCTTCTATGGCAGTTGAAACAAGAAGCGGGCCCAATCCAGATTTGGATCTTGCTAAACCAGAAGACCCGGCCTTGATCGCATATACATCAGGAACTACTGGCAAACCAAAAGGAGCTATCCACACCCAGAGATCTTTGTTAGCTGGAGCTCTTTCAGTTGCTAGAGCATGGGAGTGGACAGAGTCAGACCGTCTTTTGCTATGTCTACCTTTATTCCATATTCATGGAATGGGTATAGGTTTGCACGGAACATTGCTTGTCGGAGGTTCAGCTGTTCTGCAGAAAGGTTTTGACAAAGATTTAGTATTTTCTGAAATAGCTGAAAATAATTGTTCGATGTTTTTTGGAGTCCCAACCATGTATCAAAGACTTGTTGAAGATGAAAGAATCAGTCAGCTAGCCTCATTGCGGTTATGTGTTTCTGGTTCTGCACCTCTACCGGCAGATTTACATCAACAGTTAAAAGACAAGGGGGGAGTTGATGTACTGGAACGTTACGGAACCACCGAGACGATGCTTACGATTTCCAACCCTTATTTGGGTGAACGACGTGCTGGCTCAGTTGGATTTCCTTTACCTGGTGTAGAGATTCAAATAGAGGAAGAGAGCAGGGAGGTATTAGTTCGTGGTGAATCTGTTTTCAAAGGGTATTGGTCTAAACAGAAAGAAACTAATGATTCTTTTAACTCAGGGTGGTTTAAAACAGGAGACATAGCGGAGGTATCTGACGATAACTACGTAACGATTAATGGTCGGATAAAAGAGCTAATAATTACTGGTGGACTAAATGTTTACCCACAAGAAGTTGACGAAGTCATTCAAGCACACCCTGAAATTGCTGAAGCGGCGGTATCAGGAGTCGAATCGCAAGAGTGGGGAGAGGAAGTCGTAGCTTGGATTGTGATGGAAAAAGGAATTAACAGTATTAATATCGATGAAGTCAGAAAATACGCCTCACAATATTTAGCCTCCTACAAAATTCCTAAAAGATTGGTAATTGTGAAAGAATTACCTAGGAACGCACTTGGTAAGGTTTTACGTCATAAATTGCGAGAAAAGGAGTAATTGATGGAAAATGAAAACAGTCCGAGTCACGTGGCATTTCACTTTGACGTCATGTGCCCCTGGGCTTATCAAACATCGATTTGGATGCGCGAAGTTAGAGACAGGTTAAACATAGAAGTTGATTGGTGTTTTTTTAGTCTTGAAGAAATTAATCGAGATGAAGGTAAAAAACACCCATGGGAGCGTGAGTGGTCTTATGGGTGGTCAATGATGAGAATAGGAGCTTTTCTCAAAAGAATTGATCCAGCCCTAAATGATGCTTGGTATTTAAAATCAGGAACAGCTCTCCACGTTGAGGGACGAAAGCCCCATGATCCCGATGTGGCTCGCGTACTTTTGAAAGAGATGGATCAAGATCCTCAGATAGTTGAAGAAGCACTTGCCGATCCGACTACACATGACGATGTGAAAAGTGATCACGAACTTGTTGTATCCTTAGGAGGTTTCGGGGTTCCAACACTAGTTTTTGGCGAAAATGAAAGGATTTTTGGACCGGTTTTAATCAATCCCCCAACAGGCGAGAAGGCTGATAAATTGTGGCATTTAATAACCGGATGGCTGGAATTTCCTAATTTGTACGAGATGCAAAGACCCAAAACACCCCTTGATCTTGAAATGATAAGCGATGCATTCAACCCATATGTTAAAGCAAGAGATTGGGAGACAAGAGCGAATCCCACGCCATAAACAGGAGTAAAAATGAGTATAGACAAAACCCAGATTGTTGAAGGACTCAATCAAATTTGGGGAAAATGGAGTCAGTTCGGCTCAGAATTGAACGAAAATCAATGGCAAACATCTAGCCGTCTTCCTGGTTGGACTGTCAAAGACAACCTGTCTCACATAGTCGGAGGTGAATACATGTTAAGTGGTCAGAAGCTTCCAGAAGTGGAAGTATCGGCCGATCATGTAAAAAATCCGGTAGGAGAGGCAAACGAAAAAGCGATACAAAGTTTTCGTGAAAAGAAAGGTAGCGAAGTACTTACTTTGTTTAACGAAGTAACAGCAGAAAGATTTCAAGTCTTATCAGAAATGAGTGAAGAAGAGTTTCAAGCTGTCGGATGGACACCAGCTGGAGAAGCTCCGTATGGAAGGTTTATGCAAATCAGAGTTTACGACGCATGGTTACACCTTCAGGATTGTAGAGAACCCCTAGGCCTTCCAGGAGATGAAGATGGTTTACCCGCTGAAATAGCAATTAATGAAGTCTCTTCCGCTGCTGGATACATAGTGGGTAAAAAAGGTAAAGCCCCAGAAGGTAGCCGTATCCAAATTATTATTTCAGGACCTGTCGAAAGAACCCTAAGAGTCGAAGTAAATGATGGCAGGGCATCATTAGTAGAATCTTTTAACGAAGACCCAACTAGTACTTTGAAAATGTCATCATTGGATTTCACTGCCTTAACGGGAGGACGTGACGATTCAATAAGATATTTAGAAGATGGGCGAGTAGTTCTAGGTGGTGATCTTGAAGTAGCAAGACGAATTGCAGAGAATCTTGCCTATACAATTTAGGAGAATTTAAATATGTCTTTTCACCAGAAGCTTTCAAACATACCCAAAAGCGAAGATTGTTTGCCCGGCCGGTCAACGCCGATTTCCATATCAGGAATTCATACCTTTAATGGCAACAACATGGCACCACCCTTTTCTGAAGAGATGGATTCATTGGTAGTCGGAATGGGTTGTTTTTGGGGAGCTGAAAGATTTTTTTGGGAACTTGATGGGGTATGGGTTACAGCAGTTGGATACAGCGGTGGTCATACACCTAATCCGACTTACGAGGAAGTTTGCTCAGGGCTAACCGGACATGCAGAGGTTGTGTTAGTGGTCTTTCAAAAAGAATTGCTCGACTTAAAAGATTTGTTAAAGGTTTTTTGGGAGAGTCATGACCCAACGCAAGGCATGCGGCAAGGAAACGATATCGGTACACAATACAGGTCAGGAATTTGGGTAACGAATCAAGAGCAGTTAGTCGAAGCTGACGAGAGCCTTAAGGCTTATGAAGGTGCATTACTTGATTCTGGTTTTGATGAGATTAAAACGACGGTTGAAATTCAAAAAAAGTTCTACTACGCGGAGGAATACCATCAACAATACTTGCACAAGAATCCGAATGGGTATTGTGGTATTGCCGGAACAGGGGTGCTTTGCAAATAAATAGGCGGCACTTCAGATTAAGAAAGTTTCAATGTAGCATCTAAGCTATTTAGGCTTGCTTAAGGGGAAAAGTATGAGTGAATTTTTACTTGATCAAAAACTGGTTGATCGACTAGTCGCAGACATGGAATATGAACTAGACAGAAAAGCCCCGCCAGAAAACTTCCCGAAGTTTCCTGACATTCCGTCAGCGCGTTATACGAGTACAGATTTTTATGATCTAGAGCAAAAGTATTTATGGAATAATAGTTGGCTCGTAGCAGGTCGAGTTGAAGACATACCCGATTCAGGAAATTATTTTCTATTTGAAGAGACCGGAATTCCATTAATAGTAGTCAGAGGAAATGACAATAGAATTCGATGTTTTTCAAATACCTGCAGACATCGCGGAGCGCCAGTAGTAAGAGAGAAAAAAGGCACCATAAGTCGTTTACAGTGTCAGTATCATTCGTGGACATACGGAATAGATAACGGTGAACTTTTAGCGGTACCCGACGAAAGAGACTTCGTTGACCTTTGTAAGGAAGACAGAGGGTTACCAGAAATAAGTTGTGATACGTGGGGAGGGTGGATTTGGATCAATATAAATCCAAACGCATCTCCTCTAATTGATTTCTTAGGAAAAATTCCGGCAGAAATGGAACAGTATCAATGTGAGAATCTTCGTTTAGTGGGCACAGATCACCGTGAAGTCAATTGCAACTGGAAAGTCGCAATCGAAGCATTTCAAGAGGTCTACCATTTCCGCTTCATACATGATCGAGGAGGATGGACAAGTCTCAACTCTCGTGGTGGAACAATGGGTCTCTTTAAACATGGTAATTCCAGAATGGTGGTTCCACGTTCAAAACAGATGGTAGAGAAGCTTGAAATGGAATCATGGAAAGATTTTAGGATAGTAACAGACCCATTAGGACTTGAAAACATTCCCACTGTTCACCCCATCGTCCATTGCACCAGTTATTCATTTACAATATTTCCAAATTTCATTACACCTTTAGCAGCAACAGGCTTTCCCGTAATGCTGTTTTTCCCGTCAGGTATCGATAAAACTAAGATTCGCATATATCACTATGCTCCAGATTGGGGAGGTGGTGATCCGCCTGAAGAATGGGAACAACGTATTTCTGAATTTGCCGGAGTAATAGATGAAGATGTTTGGAATCTTGATGCAATGCAGAAAGCTATGGAGTCCCCAACTTATGACGGAACTCCTCTTTGCTATCAGGAACGACGGATATACAACATGCAAGAAGTAATTGATCGCGTAATCGGAGTGGAAAAAATTCCAAAAGAGATGGCTGTTGCTCAGCTACTAGACAAATATATTGAGGAATAGATTTAAGAGCTAATTATTCCCGTTTTTCTGAGCTCTTCCAGTTCTGTACCGCTTAAACCTAGCTCTTCGGTAAGAACATCATTTGTGTGTTCTCCAACCCATGGAACTCTTATTTCGGGTCCTTCAGATACTTTTGACATTTTTATTGGATTTCCGGGCAGAAGAACAGGATCGCTTATTTCATCTGTTCTAGGTAGTGCCACTATCATGTTTCTTTCTTCTAAATGTGGGTCTTCAACGACTTCTGAAGCAGTTAGAACAGGCCCTGATGCCACGTTCGCCTCTGCGAGCAAACTCGAAGTCTCAGATCGAGTTAGGTTTTTGGACCATTCTTCTAATGCAGGAATTATGTCAGAATGTAAATATTCTCCCCACCCAGTGCGCTCTTGAAAACGAGAGTCTCCGATCCAGTCAGGCTTATTGATCAAATTTGCGAGGTTTTCAAATTGATGCTCTCGCACGAATTGAAGAACTAAATAGCCATCACTACAGCGGAAGGGAGCAATAACATAAGGCGCCGGATTTGGTTCCCGTGGGATACCCATTGAATGAAAATTTATAGCAACATCAGCTAAAGACGCCATGCAATCAAACATAGCTATATCTATGTACTGACCTTTACCCGTATCTTCCCTATGTCTAAGAGCAGCAAGTATCCCAATCACACCGAATAAACTCGTTGCAATATCTCCTACTGCTCCCATCGGGTTAACTATGGGAGGTTCTCCGTCACGGCGCTTGAAGTCATATAGTCCTGACATTGCTTCAGCTACTGAATTGTAAGCTGGCCAGTTCTGATACGGCGAGTTACCAGAGTTTCCAAAACCTGAAATAGATATAACAATTACATTTGGGTATTTTGAGTTGATTGATTTATAATCGAGTCCAAATTTTTTCATTGTTCCCGGTTTAAAATTGTCGCCGACCACATCAAAATTTGGAACTAGACGAAGAAAAAGATCCTGGCCTTCTGGTGTAGAGAGATCAATTCCAACACTTTTTTTATTTAAGTTATTTCGAAGAAAAGTAGCTCCAACAGGCTTTCCAGAAGGATCGTTCATATAAGGCACGGAACCACGCGCAGACTCACCTTTGATTGGGTGCTCAATTTTCACCACTTCTGCTCCCAAGCGAGCTAGTAATTGAGTCGCAAATGGTAGAGCCTGCATCTGCTCAGCAGCAAGTATTTTCACACCATCGAGCGGTTTTCCATACTTGGCAGCTTCCTCGTTTGCTATCTCTCCTAAATCCATCGACCACTCCTTATGTCGGGAGAATACAGATTTAAGCCTAGGATACTTCCTGAAGGTTCATTGGATTGGATTAAGTTGATTCTTACCAATCAAAACAGGCAATTGGGGGCTTAATTATGGGAGTCCATGGAATTATTTCATATGGCGCCTACATACCTAGAGGTTGTCTGCTGCGTTCATCGATAGCTGAATTCACAGGCAAAGGTTCAAATAAGGGCGCTAGATCAGTTGCATCTTATGATGAAAATACAACCACCATGGGAGTTGAAGCTGCCCGAAATGCTTTAAAAAGATCAGACACGAATCCGAAAAAGCTTTGGTTCTCAACCGTTGTTCCCGCTTATATGGATAAAACAAACGCAACAAATATCCACTCGGCTCTTCAATTAGACGATTTCGTAGAAGCCACTGATTTTGGGAATTCAACCCGTTCAGCAATAGGAGCTCTATCTAATGCTTTAGAAAGTGATTTTTCGACTTTGGTAGTTACTGCAGATTTAAGAACAGGGCCATCAGGTGGAACTGAAGAATCTTCCGGTGGAGACGCTTCTACAGCTCTATTGATTGGCACAGATGAACAAGGGGCTTTACTAGCAGAATATTTAGGTGGAGTTACTGTAACGTCTGATTTTACTGACAGGTGGCGCGTGCCAGGAACTTCTTATTCTCAAGTATGGGAAGAGCGGTTTGGTGAACAAGCATATAAGCCACTGGTCGAGAGAGCTTGGAGTGAGGCTTTAAGGAAAGTTGATATAAGAACTGAAGACATAAGTTTGGCACTTATATCAGGTCTGCATTCTCGTGCTGTAGCCAAATCGATTCCTTTAATTGATGTTGAAGTAGCCGATGATTTGACTGGAAAGATTGGGAATACTGGTGCTGCCCATCCGTCACTTCTTTTGGCTAATTTTCTTGATCAAGCAAAACCAGGTGAGGTAGTTGCGTTAATAGTCCTAGCTGATGGTTGCGACGTTCTTTTCTTCCGAACTACCCAAGAAGTTGAAAATAGAAGAAATCCTGTTCCTATTTCTGATCAAATAGAAAGTCAGTCACCAGTTCCTTACAGCAAGTATCTTTCATGGCGGGGATTGTTGGATAGTCAGCTTCCGAACCGTCCATCTCCTACTAGGCCTTCCTCACCAGCTGCTGTGAGACGAAATGATTGGAAAATGGGTTTTGTTGCGTCGAAAGATACAACAACAGGAATAGTACACATGCCTCCATCTCGTATCGGTATAAAAGGTGGGGATGTTGATGATATGGAGAAACTGCCAATGGCTGATTCAATAGGAACAATCGAGACATTCACACTTGACAATTTGGTTTATTCACCAAACTCTCCCGTAGTTTTCGCTGTAGTCAATTTTGAAGGTGGAGGGCGACTCCCTGTTGAACTCACGGACGCTGATCCAGAGAAAATCGAAATTGGCGGCCAAGTAGAAATGACTTTTCGTTGTTTGTATACCGCTGATGGAATCCACAACTACTTTTGGAAAGCAAGACCGGTAAGACGAGAAAGAGAGAAGTCTTAGATGGCATCAAACGGTATTAAGGATCAAGTCGCAATTGTGGGAATGGGTTGCACAAGTTTTGGTGAACATTGGGACAGATCACTTGATGATCTAATCATTGAGGCAGCGCAAAAAGCGACAAAATCGGCGGGTACTGAAACTGATCTGATAGATGCTTACTGGTTCGGAACTTCGCAGTCCGCGGCATCAGGAATAGCTTTAGCCACCCCTTTGAGACTTTCTGGCAAACCTGTTACGCGTGTAGAAAATTATTGTGCAACAGGATCGGAGTCCCTGCGTCAAGCATGTTACGCAGTTGCTTCTGGTGCTTACGACTCTGCAATGGCGCTGGGGGCAGAAAAAGTAAAAGACAGTGGATACCAAGGTCTCAATGCTTTTCCTATTCCAACTGATGGGACTAACCGGACATTGACAGCAGCAGCTATGTTTAGTCTGATTCTCCCGGCATATGCCAAACGCTACGGAGTTGATGAAGACGAACTCAGATACGCAATAGCTCGTATAGCTCAAAAAAACCATTTCAATGGGTCAAGAAATGAACTAGCTCAATTTCGCCGTGAGATTTCAGCCGAGAAGATTTGTGAGATGCCTTCAATCGCTGGGCGCCTCTCGGTAATGGATTGCGCCGGAGTAGCCGATGGGGCAGCGGCTGCAATAGTAGTCAGAGCTGAAGATGCTCATAAATACACCGACAAACCTCTATATGTAAAAGCGCTTTCTGTGGTTGCTGGAGATAGCAGCGGTCTGGTGGATCCAGATTTTGATTTCACCACTCTTCCCGAGTGTGCCGCTGCCGCTGAAGATGCCTACACACAAGCTGGAATTAAAAACCCGAGAAAAGAACTAGCCATGGCTGAGGTTCATGACTGTTTCACTCCGACAGAGATGATTCTTATGGAAGACTTGGGTTTTTGTGAAAAAGGCAGAGCATGGCAAGAAGTGCTTAACGGGTTTTTCGATATAGATGGGGAAATGCCTGTAAATACTGACGGAGGTCTTAAAGCTTTCGGCCACCCAGTGGGTGCGAGTGGACTAAGAATGTTTTATGAGACATGGTTACAACTAAGGGGTGAGGCACCACCTGATAGGTCAATTTCGCTTGAACAATCTCAGCAAGCACTTGTCCATAACCTAGGTGGTTACCCAGGCGAGATGGTCTCTTTCGTAGGCATTGTAGGAACGGAAGCCTCCTGATCAAGGGCCAATAAGTGCCCAAGCATTAATCACTTCTTCATCTCCGAAGCATTCAAGATTTTCTTGACCTCGACCCCAAAGGTAAAGAAGGATATCTTCCGCTTTGCCTCTTACAGCTGCATCGCCTTTACCGTGTTCTCTTTTTATTTCAAGTTCACCGCCTGATGAGGCCAGCATCCATTCGCCTTCACAGTCAGTGCAATGCAAGTGAATTGAAGCATCAGGAAAGTCGGCATCAGCAGGATGCATAAACAGCTTCTCTTCGATTCCATCAACAGCTAATAACGGCGGGACTGAGGAATGTGCACCTAAAGTTCCCTCTGTGTCCCAATTGTGAACTGTGTTTTCATGAGCCATACGTCTCACCCAGAAACCAACAGTTCTATTTGTCGTCCAAGACCAGCAAGGAGACGAGAAATCATTTATCTGAAAGGTGTCTAACAAATGTTCAAGCTGCTCTAGAGGAGAGTTTTTCATTTCATCCGATGGGACAGTTCTTTCGTGCTCGTTTCCGGCAGCTATTTGTGAAGCTGCGAACCACCAAACCATTTTCATATGGTTAAGAAGTTCCAGATTGTTCCATTCTGGACAAGTAGGAACAATCGCATCAAGATCTTTTTCAGCAGAATCTATTAACGATCGGCCAGCTTGTTCAACTGCTACTAGAAGTTCTTTGAATTCGACAGGATTATTCTGATTCATATTTCTCCTATTATTTATCTATTCTGTACCTTGTTCACGAAGAAAAGCTTCAAATTCAGCAGCTAAGTCATCGCCTGAAGGTAAAAGATTTTCGTCTTCATCAATAGCCGTCTCAAGGCGGGTTACATAAGCGGTTATTTCATCATCACTAGCAACGGCAGCATCTACTTGTTTCTGCCAATCAGCGGCGGGCCCATCAAGTTCTTCATATTCTGTCGTAACCCCCGTTACTTGCTCGAAGCGTCTAAGGAGAGCTCTTGTAGCTTTGGGATTAGGTGAATCTGGAACATAATGAGGAACTGAAACTCGAAGTGATACAACTGGTATCTTTGAACGATCGAGCGCATCGTGAAGCACACCAACTATTCCAGTTGGTCCTTGATAAGAAGGTTTTTCTAGATGCAAGCGTTCCGCAAGTTCCGGATTAGTGCTACTTCCAGTCACCGTTAGAGGTCGACTGTGAGGAGTCATTCCAACCATTGAGCCAAGTGTGATAACCGATTCAGCATTCGACTTGTTAACTATCTCTATTAAAAGTTTGCTAAATGTGCGCCAGCGAAGGTGTGGTTCAATTCCAGAAATAGTTAAAAGGTCTCTTTCATCTTCATTAGTTTTTATCGCTAGTATTTTATTTTTTGGCCAAGTGAGAGTTCTTTCCCCATTTTCATCGAAACTTATTAGTGGTCTTTCTTGAGTAAAATCAAAAAAAGTTTCAGAGTCGATTTCCCCAATATTTTCAGACTCTGACTTTTCCATCAGCCACTCCAGAGCGGAGGTGGCCGAACCACTAGCATCAAAAAGTCCTTTAAAAGCAACTACAAGGACTGGTCTGGTCAAAGAATCTAACGAGTCATCATTCAAGATTAATT